>SAMEA3663036__coassemble_290_pt1 | contig 24273 bp, 22 predicted proteins | sample SAMEA3663036__metabat2_low_PE_037 | metagenome-assembled genome bin SAMEA3663036 (sample SAMEA3663036) | pig gut metagenome | biome: pig gut; feature: pig-associated habitat; material: faeces | place: France | collected 2012
TTAGGCCAAAAATAGAGGTTTTTAAGGCTAAAATTGCCAAATTCACGTCAAAAATAGCCATTTTTAGGCTAAAAATTGAGTTTCCTTGAGGCTAAAAATTGTGTTTTTTCTATCCCATTTTCTCCTAAAACCGATGTTTTTGGCTCCAATTTGGCCGCAAAAAAAAACACGAATATCAACCATCCCTCGAAGATTTACCTCTCAGGCCTGCCCATAATAAAAACAGACATAAACTTCGACCCTCAAGCGACACACAATAGGCGACTGGAAGGTTATATAAAAAAAAATGTTAACAGTAAGAATAAAGTAGCGAAAAAACTTGCAGGATTGGGATTTATTTCGTATCTTTGTAGCTGAAAAGAGCAGACAAAAAGCGAGCATTGACACACGAGAAAAATCATCTTCTCTAAGCAAAAAAGGCAGTATGAAGAAAATACTCAACTTGATTGGCAGCCTCGCCATAGGCGCGATATTCGGACTGGCACTGGCATTCCTGCTGATATGGAGCATCGACGGCAGCGAAGGCATCAGCGACGTGGTGCATAAAGACCTCAACATGACGAAGATAGCTATCTCCATAGCGTGCACCTTCGCATGGCTCATCGTCACCGCCATACTCCAGTTCACCCTCCACGAAGTGGGCCATCTGCTGTTTGGCTTGGCGTCAGGATTCAAGTTTTCGTCGATAAGGATATACAAATACGCGCTGGTGAAGGACCACTGCGGATTCCACATCAAGAAATTCAACATCCAGGGAACGGGCGGACAGTGCATAATGACACTACCCGAAGCCACCGACCCGGAGCGAGTGCCCTTCTTTTGGTACAATGCCGGAGGCGTGATCGTCAACCTGCTGCTTTTGGCCCTATCCATAGTCGCGCTGCTGTACTGCGATCTGGGCATGGTGGGCGAAACATTTTTTATGATGCTCGCCTTCACCGGAGCCTTCATCGCCTTGATGAACGGCGTTCCACTTAGCTTCAATGGACTCTGTAACGACGGCAGAAACATACTGCTGCTGATGCGCGGCAAGCACTCGCGCCGTTTCTTCCTTCGCATGATGCAGGTAGCCAGCGAGCTGTCGAAGGGAAAACGGCTGAAAGACATGCCCCGGGAGTGGTTTGAGGACATACCGGTAGATTCGCCAAAAGACTATTTCCTATTGGCAAACCGCATCAACTATGCCGCATTGCTTGAAGACTCAGGCCGATTTGACGAGGCACGCCGAGTGTATGAAGAGATTTATTCTTTCGGCAAAGAATTGCCGGGATTGATGAAGCTCGAGATAGGTGCTGACCACATACTGATGGAACTGCTTACCACGGCCAGGCACGACGTGGTGGACAAGATCTACGATAAGTCCCTAAAGGCGTATATCAACTCGTCCTACAAGTATTCGCCTATCAAGGCCGTCGCCCTCTATGCCCTCACCTTGCTTCACGACAACGAGCCCGTCCGTGCCAAGCATTTGCTCGACGAACTGGAGTCGCATCGCGACGAATATCTCATGCCGGGCGAATATCTCACCGCAATTTACCTTATCGGACAATGCGACACTGTAGATACTAACAAATAGCTGAATTATAGCAATTTTTATAAAGAAAATTACCCTTGTCATTTGTCCAAATAAAAATATCACTCGCCCTTTAGATTCTCATAAACCTCGGGGGCATTCGTCGCCAGCTCACCCAAAATGCTGCATGTTTGCATCTCGCAACAGTCGCCACAGGTATTGTATCCTTTTTGCAATACGCATTTTCGGATTTTGCACATGTCACTGCAATAGTAGGTCTTACACCCTTCTGTCCGGCAACCCATGCAATTAATCCATTCAGGCTGAAATTCCATCTGGTTCATCTCTCCCCATTCTTTTGCCACTTTCTCTCGCAAACGGTTATCGTCATTCAGAGTGGCTATGCGTGCCTCACATTTCTCGCAGTCAAGGCCACAACAAGCAATTAGCTGTTTCATAAGTCTTCTATTAATTAATATCACTATTCATAAATAAACTTTTCCATCCAAACGGTATCATACCATTCGTTGAACTTCCATCCACATCTGTGGAAATGAGCGACCTGTGAAAATCCCATTCTTTTGTGAAATTCGACGCTTTGGTGAGACAGACGCTCATTGGGTATGTCTGTCCATGCTATGCATGCATAAATATTCTTTATTCCCCTATCAGCCAACTGCCTCTCAAGTTCGTTATAAAGCATTTTTCCTAAGCCTTTGCCTTGAAAGTCTTTTGCTATATATATGCTTGTTTCCACACAATGACTATAGGCACATCTCTGCTTAAAATCACTGGCATAACAATATCCCACAACCTCTCCATCTACTTCCGCAACAAGATATGGATATCTTGCGACGATGTTTTTTATGCGTTCCTTAAAGACATCCGCCGATGGAACTGCATATTCAAAAGAAACGGCTGTATCCTGGACGTATGGAGCGTATATCTCCACAAGTCTAACTGCATCGCTAAAGGAGCACTGTCTTATCCTAACACTCATAAATCTTGTTTTCATAATTATTGTTTTATATTACCCTCTTCACACCAGGTAGCAATCGAATCAACCAGGTTAAGGTGAATGAGAGAAAAGTTGTGAATACTCCGACGAACATGAACTTGCCAAAGGCTCCCATCCACACGCCGTCGAACACATTCTGAATACAAATCATCAACGGCAAATGGAAAATGTATGCCCCATAGCTCTGAGCCGAGAGCCAAGAGAGCGCTTTATTGCCCATGTTGACTTTCTCGCGGAACAGCCATAACAATCCGAAACAGATAAAAACGCACATCAGCGACTCATAGATTCCAAACCATCGCCACACGAAATCATTCCATGCGCCATCTTGCCGGACATAGTTTCCTATAGCCAAAAGTGCGCCTATGGACAATGCTATAACACCAGTCTTGTTTGTCATCTTGTCGAGCCAACAAAACCTGTAGGCCAATATGCCCAAAACAAACATCATGACATACTGAAGATAGTGGGCAGGCTCAAATATCCATACACTAAGACCAATCCAATTGTCTTGTGGACTCACCTGACGAATGAAATAACTGCCGATGCCCATCACTAATGAAGCAATAAACAATCCTGTCAGCGTCGGTCGTGAGTCGCAGTCTTTTGATATTGCCAGACATCTTTTCCTGACCACAGCATAGAAGAAGCTGAATATCAGAAGACTTTCCACAAACCACATGTGGGCTAACTCCACTTTGCCGGTAGCGTATGTCAACAGACCGCCCATCAACAACAATGGTACACCGAGACGAAGAATCTTCTTCCTGACAAAAGTGCCAAAACCCTGTCGGTCGTAACTGCCTGGTACAAAATACCCAGAAATGAAGAAATACAACCCCATGAAGAACGCAGCATTAGTAGAGAAGAAATGCCATATCCAAGGCATCACCTCCGCAGGATTTGAAGGAGTATATCCCCACTCGCCACCGTCACCATACGCCTGTCCCGCATGATGGAATATCACCAAGAAGGTCAATACCACCTTCAGATTGTCAAGATAATTCAGTCGTGCCATAATATAAGCAAGTATGCTTGTTTCATCGTGTATCAGTTATTCAATAAACGAAGATATCTCTATCAAGTTACCTTCAGGATCTGCCACATAGCAGGTTCGTTGTCCCCATGGCTCGGTGGTAGGGGCAAATACTGGCTTTGCGCCCATGCTTACCGCACGTTCATACTCCTCGTCAACATCTGCAAAGGTGGGGACATCAAAGGATAGTTCTATGGTTCCGTTGGTGCCGTTAGGATACGCATACTCACGGGATGTCATCTGCTCAAAGGCAACGCGCGGGAACATGATGATACGCGATGCGCCAAGTGTCATCTCCACGTTAGGATCCATACCATTCCATTCGGTTTTGAATCCGAAGACATCGCGATAGAAAGCCACCATCTTGGCATTGTCGGTAGTGAAGAGTCCAATGGTATTGAACGTGAAACGTGGTTTCGTCTGCGACATCATCTTCGCAACCTCCACGAGCCCCATTTTGTAAAACGTCTTGTACATCTCTATCTCCTTTGGTTCGTCGTTTTTTAACAGAGAGAGTATCTCGCATGCAAACTCAAGGCTGGCACTGCCATTAGCAGTGACAATATTATTGTCGCTCACAGCCTGGGCATTAACATAGTCTGCAGCATTGGTATATGCCTCTCCACCCCATAACTGGAGTTGCTCGATGCCATTGCCCGTATGGCGGACATCATTGAGAAATCCCTTGCTCGCCATCCATGAGGCGGCATTGCAGATGGCACCGACTATGCGACCTTTGCTGATAGCATCGACAACGAGAGGTGCAACACGTTCTGCCGCCTCGCCTTTCCATCCATATCCTCCAATGAGCACCAGTGCTGCATAGTCGTCGGGAATAGAATCAAACGTATAGTCGGGCAGCAGGCGGAAACCGCTGATAGCCTCAACAGGTTCCATCGACTCAGCCACAATCTTGTTCTCATACTTTGGATTCTCCTTCATCGCCATGGCATCAGAGCGCAGAGGCTGAGTGAGATAAGGCAACTCATGCTCCGCAAACTGTGGCAGCAACACATACAATACTTTCTTCATCATTCTTAGTTCTTTTGGGAATTATCCAACACAGGTATCATCAGACCGCACTTATAGTCAGGAGAGTTGAAGTCGCCCATCGTGTACCATTCCACGTTCACCGCCATAACAGCCTTGTATTCAGGATGCTGCGGCAACCATTCATTATACACATAGTTGTAGTTGTTGTGGAATGCAGCCATGCCGCCCTCGAAATGGAATTTCAGCCATTTCTTATATTCCACCTTGCGCACTTCCATTCCCTCGGGCACATTGCCACCCTTGTAGCTGCCACTGATGAAATAGTCGAATGTACCAGCTGCCATATCGCAGTCGCACAACGCATATTCACCGATGTTGTTTTCAGCCACAGCCGTCTGCTTGTCGTCGAGTGGCTTACCAGCCTGCATCATCGGGATGCACAGTTGTTCGCTAAACTCTTTCCAGAATGCGGGGCATTCTTCCTGTCCTTTCTTCATCTCAATCTTCTTAACGATGCCTATCAGTTCGAGGCCCTCATTCTCAATAATTTCAAATTTCATAATCGTATTTGTTGTTTTTTTCTTTCTTCACGAGTCACATTTCATCGAATATTTCCAAGACATCTCCCTTGTACCACTCTATATCCTTTGGAAGCCATATGAAACCATAGTACTCATGCTGGTTGTTGATTTCATCCTTTATCGCCTTTTCACTATAACCGTGGTCGATGAGATAGCGGATGACAGAGGCACGCACCAAGGTTTCCTCTATCACGTTCTCCCAAATGCCATAGCCCACGGAATTGAGTTTCTTGCGATGCTCCTTAAGCAGACGAGAGCCAATATCCTTGTATCTCTTGTCTGGCATAATAAAGGAATGACAGAACTCATGCACGAGAATCTTGTCTATCTCACTGTCGCGGAAATACCACGGTGTGCCGTCTTCGTCTTCCCAATATAGCATCACGGCAATCTTCTCAGTTCGCTCCCCTGGCTTTGTTCGCTCTATGCCAAAGCTGCCGCTACCGTTGTTCAGTCCTACGATGATGCCAAAATCGGCTGTTGACTCCTTTTTGAAGAAACTGCCGAACCAGTCGAGGTCCACGTAATCTGCCATAGTGACACGGGCTGCATCCACTGCCTTTTTATACATTTGACTATGCTGGCGATAGAACTCGGAGAAATTACTATTCAAATAGAAGTCGGTAAGCAATGGTAAAAACTCCTTGATGGCTTTCCGGGGCCAACGCTTGTATTCCTTATTGGCATTGGGAATAAGGTCAAGACCATCTTCCCGGCAAAGCAGATGGGCACCAAACCATGGCACAGCCTCATAGCCGATGCTATATACCGGCAACTGGTTGTGAAGCCACACGACTGCCGGATGATTTTTCCATGCGGCAAACCATTCGTCACAATCTTTCTGATAGCGTGGGGCAATGGAGTCGTTGAACACAGTGTTGTCGGCAAAGCGCGCCACTATTTCCATCAGTTCCACTCCTTCTTCAGTCTTAACGTATGGATGATTTGAGGTCAACTTACGTATAAATCTCATCACCCTGCGCATATACTCCCTATCGGAAGAGGGGTGAATAAAGTCCTTGCATATGAAATGCTCATCGCCTTCCACGGTCATTGTGTCGAGGTCGATGGTGTATTTCGATGCCTCGGCTGATAGTTTCTCAAAGCACGAGTATGGCACCTGCGTGTCCTTACGGCTGTGCATCATAAGCACCGGTCGGTTGTCGAGACCACGCAGTGCATATACAGGACTGCTTACGGAAGCGTCAACACCATATTTCTCTTTAACGACATGCCTCGTGACACCATCAAGTTCGGTGGCGGGAATCATCGGCAGAAATGCCTCGCGACTCGCCTGCAGGAAGTCCTCAAGACACGAAAAGGCAGAAAGCGAGATAAGTCCGTCAATATCCTTGTTTTCGCCAATAGAGCGTATGGCTACGGCACCTCCCATTGACACTCCCATCACAATTACGGGTACGCCTTTGTATTTGGCATTGCTTTTAATGTAATCAGTCACAGCCTTCACGTCGCGAGTCTCTTCATAAGCCAAGCAGATGCGGTTGCCATCGCTCTTGCCGTGACCTCTTAGGTCGGGCATGATGGTGGCGACACCAGCCTTAATAAACTCCGCCGCATGACCATAGAAGGCAGTCACCGAGGGATTCTCTATTCCCGAGAGACAAATCACCACGCCTTTGGGATGCTCAGGACAAATCTCGTATGCGAAGATTTCGAATCCGTCGGCAGTCTTCAGTGTCAGCGAGTCGGGAGCAGGAAGTCCAAAATCCCTCGCGTCATGAATCATGTTATAATTGACATGCTTATCGACAAGATAATTAATCACCTGTCGTCCGGCAGCCACCCAGTTTTCCTTTCCGCCAGTCTCCTGTGCCTTAACCTCAAATGCCGACAGAGAACATGCTGCAAATAACAGTGCAAATAATATTCTCATCCTTGTATATAATATTTTATTTAAAAGTCAATCTTAGCACCCTTATCGGTTTGTCGGCACCCTGATAGAGCTTGTTGTCAAAGGCGGTTTCGCCGGTAGGCAAGAATCCGCACTTCTCCATCACTCGTCCCGAAGCAGGATTACTGATAAAGTGTCCGCTGATGAGCGACTTGATGTCGGTCGTCTCACGGACATGTCGAATCATCAACTGCAGAGCCTCTGTACATATACCCTTACCCCAATATGGTTTGCCTACCCAATAGCCCACAGTGGGTTCTCCTTCACGCGAAGGCAAGGAGCAGTCGCACGACGGACCATAGCCCATGGCTCCAATTGCCTCGCCTGTCTCGTTCCATACAATGGCCCATGTGGTGGGATTGTTAAATACTGTACGGATTATCTCCAGACTCTCTTTTTCAGAAAGATGTGGAGGCCAACCAGCCTGAAGGCCAACCTCTGGGTCGCTTGCATACTTATACAAAGCCTTGGCATCAGTGTCAAGCCAAGGGCGAAGAGTTATTCTATCTGTTTTCATCAATGCCCATGTCAATCCATGTCCTAATTCTTCAGTGTCATATCACCACTGCCGTTCCACTTGCCGTAACCATTAGCATCGAGCCATTAGCACCTAATGCCTCATAGTCGAGGTCGATGCCCACCACGGCATTCGCCCCCATCATTTGTGCCCGCTCCTCCATCTCACGCAATGCTATGTCCTTTGCTTCGCGCAGCACACTCTCATACGAACCGCTTCGTCCACCCACGATGTCGCGGATGCCGGCAAAAAAGTCTTTCACAAAGTTGGCACCGATGATGGTCTCACCAGTCACCAATCCCTTATAATCTCTGATTGGATGTCCCTCTATTGTGGGAGTCGTTGTTAATATCATAATAAAAATAATTTTGGAGATTAATACTACTTGTTCATTTTCTTGAGTCTAACCATCACCAGTGCATTTGCCGAAAAGATACAGCATAAGGCTATTGGCAGGGGATGGTGGTTTTCCTGATTCTCACCAAACATTGAGATGCAAAGGAAGATAACTCCCAATAGCAATAAAGTCACAATGACTATAACCAAAAACTTGTCCTTATTCATAATTGTCGTTTTTATTCATTTGACGATAAAATAGGATTTATAACTACAGAATCTTCTGTTTTTTTCGGCTGCAAAGGTACTTCGTTAGTAGCAGATAACCAAAAAACTGGGACAGAAAGCAAGTATTTGTGACGAATGGAAGGATCAAATCCTCCATCCCACCTCGCCTACTCCACCGTAACTCACCTTGTCGCCACGGTAAAAACAAAGACCCGTCTCTCCGTTGGGCACTATTCGTTGCACCAGCGGAGGACGGGTATCGCGTCCATAGAAATACATCTTTATATATGGGCGCAGAAGTGTGTGGGGTTTTCTACTGCAAAACTCTTTCACTTGCTACCACAGTTGTCCAGGTAACTTCAGTTTCTCCTTTGGCGGGAAGAGCTTGTCAAACTCTTCTGCCTCAGCTTCATCCACAAGATATCCCTCGGGAGTGGCATATTCGCCTTTCACGCCATCGAGAAATGTTTTCATTTCTTTACTGTCATTATGGTTTAACGGGTGCAAAGGTAAGGAGATTCGGGTTGTCAGAGATGTAAAAATCAGACAAAGAGGTTATCTCGCCGCATAGAAGAAGCCATAGCCAGCGGCATTAGCCACCTGGTTGAGCCCATTCTCGTCGAGTGCCACGTCCATCGTCTTGTCGGCCACTGTCACCTTGATGGTACCATCGGGGTTGAAACGGAAGATCTCTGTTGTCTTTCCGTCTTGTATCTGCGACCACGAGTCGGTCTTCTTGTCATATCTGAAACATGTCACATTGCCGTCAGGAGCCTTTACCTCATATCCGTCCTTCAGTGTCTTGACGGCATAGTAGCGTCCGTCCTGCCCCTTCACCGTCACGCTCTTGCCCACGTTGGCTGCCAAAGGGTTAGTGCCACTCCAGAACTCTATCGAGTTGAGCACCAGCACGTCGGCAAGCGAGCATACAGCATATGCAGGTGAGATGACGATAAAGATGATCTCGTTAAGAAACTTGTTGTCTGTCGCGCCACGGTTCCAGCTTGCGAGTTTGTTAAACAACGAGAATGAGCCTACACACGACGATGTAAGCATAGTGGTGCACATAAGGATGGCGGCCACGGTGAGTGTTCTTACTTTCATACTATTTCTTTTTTATTGTTGATATGTTTATAATAACTTCGGCAAAGGCAAGACAATAATATGATAACTCCAAGCATTATCTTTCCTTTTTTGACAAAAAAGACAAGAATATTTGTTAAATGTGACAATTATCTTTGTTTTCTGAACTAAATATTGTACTTTTGCAACAATTTTTCATAAAAGACAACCAAAAATATCCTTTGGGATTATCACCAGATATAAAGTAATGAGAAAAAACATCATCATAGAGCGACTGCAAAGCGCCCTCATAGGCACACTATTCATCGCAGTCTTCCTGCCCTTCGGTCTCAATAATTTTGATGCAATGCGCTGGCCGCTGCTTGCGGGCATAGGCGCCATCATAGCCTTGTCGGTACTGGCCAGCGAACTGATCGTTGAGCATCTCTTCAAGATGCCTAACGACATCTCACGTGGCAGCAAGTTTATTATCAAGCGCAACTTGTTTTTCGAGGCTTTCAATATCGTGCTGCAGGTTCTTCTCGTAATGCTCTTCCTCGACACGTTTGCATGTAACGACATCGTTGACAATCACTTCGGCTGGGCCACGTTTGGCTCGGTGATTGCGGTCAGCATCTACGTCACCATCATCATCCATCTCTATTGGCGCAACGTATATAAGAAGAGGTATCTTATCAAGCAGTTGGAGGAGATGCAGCTGCTGAACGGTATCATGCTGGAACGACAGCGCACCATGACCGAAAAGAAAAACGATACCGTCGTCGAGGACAAGCCTGCCGACGCTGGACGCATGGTCATCAACGGCACCACAAAGGAGCATCTCGACATCATGCCTTCTCAGTTTATCTATGCCACATCAGAAGGCAACTACCTGCACATACATTACTTACGTGACGGCAAGCATTTCGACATGATGATACGCACAAGCATGAAAAACGCTGTAGAGACCCTCTGTTGTCATGCCAGCATCATGCAGTGTCACCGTGCCTACGTGGTCAATCTTCTCATGGTGGAAAGAATCGAGAGCCGAAACAGTGGCATAGCTCTTATCATGGCTCACTGCGGCGACGTTGTTCTCGTTTCAAAACAATACTCCGCCGAGGTGAAGGAGAAGATACAGAATCCGCAATAGTCCAGACGGACTCTGTATCCTCTGTTGCCGCTTCATGACTGACTCTTCGTCGGCTGTAGTCGCTGTCAGACTCATCATCGCCGAGGGTCGCCAGCTGACATCACAGTCGTTTTATCACGTCTTGTCCTGCTCCCTTACCCTTATACTTGCTTTTTGTGGCGTTGAAGGCATAGCGCACCGACAGTGCCACACGGTGGAGACTGTAGTTGCCACGATCTCTTCCAAAGACGTCACTCTGCTGAAAGGTATAGTTGCCAAGGTCGAGCAATACGTCGTGGCGTGCCGTATTGAATATGTCGGAGCAAGAGAGACGCACCACGAGCGACCTGTCCTTAAGAAACGTTTTCTGCACTGCGGCAGTCAGATTCCAATAGGCCTGCAACAGTCGCACGTTACGGTAGTGTGCCTTGCTGTAGAACTCTGAGTTGAGTTCCAGCTGCCAGTCGTGTTTCAGGCGGAAGGCGTTGTCGCTGTTGTAGATAAGCATTGGCTTGTCATACGACACTTTGCGTTTGCCCGTTGCCTCGCGCGGATCGTCGAGGTTGAACGAGAGCCATTGTTTTTGCACTCCCACGGTGTTGCTCGTTGTCCACACGCCAACATTATGCGAGGCTATAAAGAAGGCACTGAGCACGTCGATAGGACTGTCAAAGTTCACCATGCCTAACATCACTACTCCATTGTCGTCGTAGGGCGTTGTCCAGTCGTAGATAGCGTCTTTGATATGCATATAGTTGGCGCTGAAGGCAAGCCATTTCCATCGGCCTGAGAGGTCGAGAGAGTGTCTTATCTCGTTTTTCAGCAGCGGGTTACCTGTCTGTAGTGTGTATTTGCTGATATAATAGACCTCGCTTTGCAGCTGGCTGTACATAGGGCGTGTGGTCTTCACTCCGTAGCTCAGCTGCATCTGCAATGCTCCGAGCCTTGTGCCAAACGACAGCGACGGGAAGAAGTCGTCGTGGTTTCTCTTCACCGACTGTTGTGGGTTTGAAAGGTCATCGAAGTCGAAAGCCACATGCTCATATCTCATTCCGAGAGTGAGCATACCTGCCTTGGGTATCATTATGCCATATTCAAAGAAGGCGGCATAGTTCTGCTCGCTCACCTCCGACAGCCTGTCTGAGATGTTTTCCACTCCACTGATACGGTAGTTGTTGTCGCGACACACGGTGGTCAGCTCACCACCTAACGTCAGTTTGCCGTTCCAGAGTGGATAGTCAGCAACGAGCCGGGCGGCAAAGAGGCGGCTTTTGTTCTCTGTCATCGACTCCACCATTCGTGTGCCCGACAGTGCCTGTTCGTTGATATTGTCGTCGTTCTTATCACACTGCGAGTAGTAATCCACGTTGGCGTCGATACCCCATTTGCCTATCTTTCCGTTGTAGTAGGCGTTGGCTTGCAGCGTGTTAGGGTTCTTGTAGTCGTAGTCGCTCACCGACTTCAGGTAGTCTTCCTTCACGCCGTTGCTCAGTATGTCTTCCTCCATGGTGAAGACAAAGTTGTTTTTCAGCCATTTGCCTCTTTCCATCTTCACTCCCACGAAGTTGTCATCGTCTATCTGCCAGTTCACACCAGCGTTGTAGTGTATTCTCGAGAACTTCTCGTCTTCCTGAGTGTCGCCCGTCTGGCGGTGTGTCACTCCTGTGCCGTATGTCGTCTGTTCGAGTATCGTGCGGTTGCCGTCGAGATAGTCGTTTTGGAATGTAGCTCCTCCGAAGAAGTCGAGACCCTCGTGGCGATAGTTCAGGTTGAGGGTGGAGGCAAGGTTGTTGTTGCCCGACTTCAGCGCCTGGTCGTCGCTCACGTCTAAGCGTCCACTGAGTCCCTCTCCCTGTTGTCGGCGGGTCTTTATCCTCACCACGGCATTCACCGAGGCGTCGAATGCTGCTCCAGGACTGTTTATCACCTCCACCTCGCGAATGTCGCGACTCCTCAGTCGTTTCAGTTCTTCCATGTCCTGCACCTTGCGTCCGTTAATATAATAAATAGGTGAACCCTTGCCTATCACCTGTAGCTGTCCGCCCATACGCATCATTCCTGGCACTCGCGACAACATGTCTTCTACCGAACCGGCCGACTCCAATGGCGAACCAACGATACGTGTCACCATAGCTCCGTTTCGCATCTTAGTCCTTGCAGCTGTTGACTTCACCTCAAGCTCCTTCAAGTTGAGCGAGTAATCTACTGTGTCCTTCTTCTCTGTCTGGGCCATGGCTGATTCCACTCCCGTCATTGCGACTATTGCCGCCAAACATAATTTTAACATCGTCATATCTGTTTTCATTATAAAATTTTCTGCTGCAAAGGTATGACTGTTAATTGGATTGTGCAATAGTGTGGGACAGAAGGCCACGAAAATGGGATATTCTGCCTGCCATTCGTCACATATCACTGCCGTTTGTCCCAAAAACTTGGAAATATGGGATAAAAGGTGTATCTTTGCACCGTAATTCACAACTATGACAATGATGAAAATCAAAATTAAGAATCCTGTGAACATCCGTATCGTTCACGAAAGCGTATATGCAGGCATTTTCGTCATCCTGCTCTTATGGCTCACCATGCCATTCAATGTCGAGACAATCCACGAGGGACGGCCGCTGTTCTTCCTTGCCCAAGGTATTATCACCACGGTGATAAGTATCGCCACTGGCTTATTTGCCGCACACATACTTCACTTTCCCATGGACCCAAGGCTGCCGCTCAACACTGTCCACCGCAACAGCCTCATACAATATTTCATCAATATCCCCACAGTCGCCTTCGTACTCACCGTCTTCGGCGGATTCTTCTTCTGCGACAATCCCATCGAACCGTGGTGGAATGGCGGGCATATCCATCTCGACTATTTCTACCAGTATATCTACTACGTGTCTGCCACCTGCATCTTTCTGTATATAGGTACATACGTACGTAACCGCAACTGGCATCTGCGATTCAAGCTCGAAGAGGTGCGCACCATCAACGCCCTTCTTGAGGAACGACAGAAAAACATTGCCGAGGAAAGCGAGATGGGGAAGCAAAAGGCTGAAGACCGTCAATCTGACAGCGCTCCCCAGTGCCATCTCGTCGGCAATACTGGCAACAGCACGCTGTCTCTTCCGCCTGAAAACATCATCTATGTCGAGTCGATGTCAAACTATGCAGACATCTGCTATATGGAGGACGACGAGGTGCGACACAAGATGCTCCGCATCACACTAAAACAGATTAAGGAATGTATTGCAGACAACAAGTTCATGGTGCAGTGCCACCGCGCTTTCATCGTCAATCTGAACTTTGTAGTCACCATCACCAACCGCAACTCTGGCTACCTCCTCCAGATCTTCGGCACCGACAAGCAGATTCCCGTCTCACGCACTTACACCGCGGCAGTCAAAGAGAGTCTGCAAGTTTCTGCCAAGTAAAAATTATTTTGTAGCATCTTTAATACAAAAATATCGAATTGCAATAATATGTAAATTTTATTGCAAAGAATAAGTCATAATCGCAATGTTAAGACACTTTAACGGAATTGCTGTTCTATCTTTTGAATATTATTCTTAACTTTGCACACAAATAAAGTAAAGATAATGTTGATTACAATTGAACAGCTAAAAAGTATCATTCGCGAAGCGTCAGGACTGATGGTCGCCGACGGATTTGATATTGAACAGAAAGGAGGGTGCGAAAACATCGTCACCTCATCTGACGTGGCCGTGCAGAACTTCCTGTGTGAAAGACTCTTGAAGATAATGCCTCAGTCTGGGTTCCTGTGTGAGGAAGAGGACATCAACGACTCACAGCATGAATACACGTGGATAATCGACCCTATAGACGGAACTGCCAACTATAGCCGTGGTATCGACCAATGTGCCATCTGCGTGGGATTGAAACACGGCGACAAGATGGAGATGGGAGTGGTATATATCCCCCGCACCAATGAGATGTTTTATGCCGAGAAAGGCAAGGGCGCATATCTTAACGGCAAGCGTATCCATGTCTCAAGCCGCCCCTTTGCCAATGCTGTGTTGTGTACTGCCCTGCCTGTATATCACAAGGAGTATGCCGAAGTGTGCTCACGGATTATAGTTGAGGCTTTCGGCAAATGCAACGACATACGCCGCTTTGGTGCCTGTGCGCCAGAGCTATGCTATCTTGCAATGGGCAGGTGTGAACTGTATTTCGAATACCTTCTCAGTCCATGGGACTATGCCGCTGCATCACTGATTGTGACAGAGGCAGGAGGAGTCATTACATCATCCGACGGAAGCAACCTGCGACTGACGCAACCCACCGGCGTTATTGCCGCCAACAGCCTCCCCAACCACCAACAGTTGCTTAGCATCGTGAGGAATTCCCAAAACTACAGGTAAATAACATTCCGCCCAAAAGGCATATTTCATCATCGTTAAGACGGGTTTACAATGACTGACAGACGTTATTTTACCCGTCTTAACATGTTTTAACCCTATCATCATCGTCTTTTCTTGCATCTTTCAGCAATATATCGTAACTTTGTCGCTGATAACCCAAAACTGTATATTATGGAACTATACGTGATATTAAGCAAGATAAAGGCACACTTTACGGTGATGCAAGACATGGAAGACGAGAAAGAGATAGTGGCACAAATCACCAGTGGCGTGAGCTTCAGGGGAGCCAACCTCTGGGTGCTTATCTTCGCCATCTTCATAGCGTCGCTCGGACTCAATGTCAACTCCACCGCCGTCATCATCGGCGCCATGCTTATCTCGCCCCTTATGGGACCTATCATCGGCATGGGACTCGCCATAGGCATCAACGACTTCCAACTGCTGCGACGGGCGGCAAAGAATTTTGCCATCGCCACCGTGATAAGCATCCTCACTGCCACGGTTTATTTCCTTATCACTCCGCTCGGCGAGGCACAGTCGGAACTGCTCGCACGCACCTCGCCCACCATCTACGACGTGCTGATAGCCACCTTCGGCGGTGCAGCAGGCATCCTCGCCCTGTGTACCAAGGGAAAGGGCAACGTCATCCCTGGCGTAGCCATTGCCACAGCCCTCATGCCACCACTCTGTACGGCAGGCTTCGGTCTTGCCAGCGGACATCTGCTTTACTTCCTCGGGGCATTCTACCTCTTCTTCATCAACACCGTGTTCATCAGCCTCTCCACTTATCTCGGCGTGCGCCTGATGCGCTTCCACCGCAAGGAGTTCCAGACGGCCAGCGCGGCAAGAAAATCGAGAAGGGCAGTGATGGCAATAGCCATACTCACCATCATTCCATCGCTGTTGATGACCGTGGGCATCGTGCGCCGCAGCATCTCTGACAATAATGTCAACCGTTTCATAAAGACCGAGTTGTCACAGTCTGGCACTCAGGTGATATCAAGCGACTTGGATCGCGACAACCAGATACTGAACATCGTTGCCGTAGGACGAGAGATAAACGACTCCACCATACGTGTGGCACAGAAGAACCTCGTCCACTACAGCCTCGCCGACATCACGCTCAACATCATACAGGGCGAGAAGTCTGACAGCGCCATGCGTCTTGGCAAAAAGCTCTCCCAGATCACCACAAGCCGCGAAGAGGAGAAACAAAAGATGGTGGAGATGTCGGCAAAGCTGTCGGAGACAAGCAACAGGCTTGAACAATATACACGACTCGAGCAACTCACACCCGACGTCATGGCAGAGATGCGCAACCTCTTCCCGCAGGTCAATGCGCTGAGCCTCTCAAAGGTGGCACAGTCAAGACGCGACACCACTGCCACGATGCACTTCGTTGCAGCCATCATCTCCCTCGACCCCAAGACACGACTCACCCCTGCCGACCGCCAACGCATCCACGACTGGCTGCAAACGAGGGTTAAGGCTGACAGTCTCGTCGTATATTAGTTCACGTCAAGCTCGCGGTGTTTTAGTTCACGTCAAGCTCGCGGTCTATTAGCTCGCGGTGTTTTAGTTCATATCAAGCTCGCGGTGTATTAGTTCACGTCAAGCTCGCGGAAGTCGGAGGGCAGATAGCCCGTACGCTTCTTAAACTGCTTGACGAAATACGACGGGTCGTCGTAACCAAGACGGAAAGCAATCTCCTTTATCATCAGATTAGAATAGCGTATCAACCGCTTTGCCTCGAGCATTATGCGCTCGTTGATAAAGGCTAAGGGCGAGGTGTGCGAACACTCGTTGACGCATTTGTTCAGCGTGCGTTGTGCCACGTTCAGCCTGTCGGCATATTCCTGCACCGTATGCATACGCATATACTCCTGCTCCACCATACGGCGAAAACGGATAAACAGCAGATGGGCGGGCTTCATGTTGCTCAACGGCAACTCGCCGTCTTGCATGCCGCGCCTCAACACCTTTATCAAGAATATGCGCAGCAATGCCTTCAGATACTCGGCATTGCCAAACTCACCATTGTTCTGCGCCTCCACCTTCATCGCCTCCACTGTACGGCTCAGCACCTCTGCCGTCGCCTCGTCGAGACGATAGTAAGGCACCGTGTCGAAGGTATGAAACACGTTGTATTTCACAAACAGACTGTCGGTGGCGCTCTCGTCTTTCATAAAGTCGGTACACATCTTTATCGTGATGCCACAATAGCCTTCATTATGGTCGAAATGGTGTATCTGACCCGGCGAGAGAAAAAACAACGTGTTTGGCTTTACGTCATATTCCACAAAGTCCACCATGTGCTTGCCCTTGCCTTCCTTAAACCATAGTATCTCGTAGAAGTTGTGGGTATGAGGCGAACAGTCGTCGAAAGTGTCTTCAAGCAGAAAATCGGGCATACTCTCTATTCGGAACCCATTGCCGTCGGGCACCTTACATACCGATATCTGCATATTGTCCATATTTCCAGTCATCATATCTCTATACCTTATTATATATATATATTAGTTGACGAGTTGATTCTTATCAGTTGACGAGTTGATACTGTCGATGACCGCCGTCGTAGGGTCTTACTTTATGTAAGACCGCCCGCCGCATACCGCCGCAAAACTATCCGCCCGCAAAACTATCCGCCGCATGTATCAACATTACATCCATCTTTCTCTCTTTTTATCTGCAAAAGTAATAATAAAATGGTAATATATGGCATAATGATAGTTAAATTTTAGGCAAGTGCTGAAATTTACCATTCTTTTGCCGTTATTTGTTTTGTAATATTGAAAATACATATTATCTTTGCAGCGGAATTAATAATAATAACTTTTTAAAACTAAACATTATGAAAAAGACAAAGTATTCTGGCACACAGACCGAGAAGAACCTTGAGGCTGCTTTCGCAGGCGAGTCACAGGCACGTAACAAATATACTTATTTCGCATCACGTGCGAAGAAAGACGGTTTTGAACAGATCGCAGCTATCTTCCAGCAGACTGCTGACAACGAGAAAGAACATGCAAAGTTGTGGTACAAAGAACTGCATGACGGCATCGGTACTACAGCAGAAAACCTCCTCGACGCTGCCGAAGGCGAGAACTACGAGTGGACCGACATGTACGAGGGATTTGCAAAGACAGCCGAGGAAGAGGGATTCACCGCTCTGGCCGCTAAATTCCGTCTCGTGGCTGCCATCGAGAAGCGTCACGAAGAGCGCTACCGTGCCCTGCTGAAGAACATCGAGACCGCACAGGTGTTTGAGAAGAGCGAGGTGAAAGTATGGGAGTGCCGCAACTGTGGTCATATCGTTGTGGGCACCAAGGCTCCTGAGATCTGCCCGACATGCGCTCATCCAAAGTCATACTTTGAAGTGCACGTTGACAACTTCTAAACTTATCGCTTTACACATATCGACAAAGACGCCAAAGGCTTACAGCAAGTCAAGGCGTCTTTTTTTTATCTTACACGCTCATTCACAGTCCCCACTCCCAATCTGTAACCCTTTGATCAGTTTTCGCTACATATTCTAAACTATTTGGACATAAAAACGTAATAATTACAACAAAATGATGATTTTCCCTTAAAATAGTTTGCAAAATGTTTGGGACATTAAGAAAAATGTGTTACTTTTGCAGCGAGATTAGTAACAAACATTTAGTAAAAACTATGAAAAGAATGTATTTTGACACGTTTTCGAAGCAGGCTCTCCAAGAGCTGCATCGCTACAGAGCGGTCATGTTTAGCCCGACCATGATTTAAGTGTTTTCTTTTTCTTATTTTTTAAGGGAAGGAAAACCATAATGCCGTATTCATATCGACGCATAGCGATGCGCCGTAAGGTTATTGTTATGCGGCAAGAGATTCTCTTAAACAAAAAGAACAACATTTAAATCATATACACAATGAACAAGCCTACTATTAAAGATGTAGAGGATTGGGTAATGACCCTTTACAACACCTGTGAAGAGACTATCACCGATGCTGAACGCAGAGAACAGCACAAGTATGCAACCATGGTACAGCGCCCGGGCGACAAGAAGTTCCTTGTCAAGATGCTCGACGAGTCGTCACAGATTCGCGACGACAAGAAGCTCGCCAAGAGAATAAAGGTACTCATCGACGAGTATGGTGTGCCTAAGTTCCTCAACAAGCGCGACACCTTCCTCTTCAAGATCTACCAGGCTTTCGGCCACTATTTCTACCCCATCGCCATTCCTATCATCAAGAAGCGACTGAGGATGGACACCTCACGCGTCATCATCGACGCCGCACGCCCACATCTCACCAAGCACCTCGCCACACGCTTCAACCAGAAGATAGGACAGAACGTCAACCTCCTCGGTGAGGTGGTGCTCGGCGACGAAGAGGCCGACAAGCGTTACTATAGCTATCTTGAGGTGCTGAAGGAGCCAGACATCAACTATATCTCGGTGAAGATCTCAGGTATCTACGCACAGACCCACGCACTGAACTACGAGGAGTCGTTCCCCGAACTGGTGCGCCGTATGTCTGAACTCTATCAGGCTGCCATCGACAATCCTTACGTCGATGAAGAAGGCAAGAAGCGTGCGAAATTCATCAACCTCGACATGGAGGAATACAAGGACGCTCACCTCACCATGCGCCTCTTCAAGGAGGTGCTCTCTAAGCCTGAGTTCCTGAAGTATTCTGCCGGTATCGTCGTACAGTCTTACCTGCCCGACGCATGGGGATTCCAGACCGAGCTCATCGAGTTTGCAAAAGAACGCTGCCAGCGTGGCGGTGCACCTATCAAGATGCGTATCGTGAAGGGATGTAACCTCGACATGGAGACCGTCGTCGCTTCGCTGCGCGGATGGGAGAACCCCGTTCGTCCAAGCAAGACCGAAGTAGATGCCAACTACCTGAAGATCATCGAGCGCGGACTGCAGCCCGAGAACTCGCAGTACCTTCACATCGGTATGGCGTCGCACAACCTCTACACCATCTCATACGCTTACCTCCTCACGAAGATGTACAACACACCGAAGGACACCTTCTGTTTCGAGATGCTCGAGGGTATGGCCGACCAGGTATGGCGTGCACAGTCAAAGCTCGGCAACCATGTGATTCTCTATACCCCAGTGGTAAAGGACGAACACTTCCTCAACGCCGTGTCGTACCTCGTTCGCCGTATGGACGAGAACACCGCTCCCGACAACTTCCTCACCCACTCTTTCAACCTCAAGCCCAATACCGAGGCATGGGACTTCCTGAAGAAGCAGTTTGAGGATGCCTACGCCATCAAAGACTCTATTCCTCACGAGCCTCACCGCAAGCAGAACCGCCTCGAGCCTTACAGCCCCGTTCCTCCTATGGACGAGATGAAGAACGAGCCCGACACCGACTTCGACCGTGAGTGCAACCAGGAGTGGCAGCGTCAGATATTCGCCAAGTGGAAGAAGTCTAAGGCCGACAAGCCTTATGTCATCCCCACCCAGATTGGTGCCGAGACTGTTGAGAACGGCAGCCGTGCCAAGTATTTCGACCGTTGTCAGGACGACGAGGTACAGGTATGCGAGATGTCGAAGGCTAACGTTAAGCAGATCGAGGAGATCATCAAGATAGCTGCTACCGACCCTGCCGGATGGCGCAACACCACCATCGAACAGCGTCATAAGATAATGTACGATGCAGCCAACCGCCTCGGCGAGATGCGTGGCGACCTCATCGGCTGTATGTGTGCCATAACAGGAAAGACTGTCGTCGAGGGCGACGTGGAGGTGAGCGAGGGTATCGACTACGCCCGTTTCTACACTCCTTCGATGAAGAAGTTCTACGCACTGCCCGATGTTGACATCAAGGCTAAGGGCACCATCTTGGTTATCTCCCCATGGAACTTCCCGTGCGCCATTCCTTGCGGCGGCGTCGTAGCCGCATTGGCTTCGGGCAACACATGTATCCTCAAACCTGCCACCGTGGCTGCTCCCGTAGCATGGCTCTTTGCCAAGGCTTTCTGGGATGCTGGCGTGCCAAAAGAGGCTCTGCAGGTGGTCATCACCGAGCGCGACGCACTGAAGAAGCTCACCACGGCTCCTGAGATCAGCCACATCATCCTCACTGGTGGCACCGAGACAGCACAGGCTATCACAAAGGCTAATCCTACCACCCCACTGTCTGCCGAGACTGGTGGCAAGAACGTGATGATCATCACGGCCTCTGCCGACCGCGACCACGCCATCATGAACGCCTGCGCCTCTGCCTTCGGCAATGCAGGACAGAAGTGTTCGGCTTGTTCGCTGCTCCTCGTTGAGCGTTCGGTTTACGAGTCTGAGGAGTTCCGCGTGAAACTCAAGGACTGCGCTACCAGCATGAAGGTCGGTTCGGTATGGAACGCCGGAAATATCGTAGGCCCAATGATTACCAACGAGAACGAGAAGCTCCTCCAGGCTATCAACACCCTCGAACCAGGCGAGTCGTGGCTCGTGGCACCAAGGTTTATCGACAAGAAGAAGTATATCCTTGCGCCGACGGTGAAGATGGGTGTACGTCCAGGCAACTTCTCTTTCCGCACCGAGCTGTTCGGTCCGATGCTCTCCGTTTGTCCGTTCGACACGCTGCAGGAGGCTATCGACCTCGTTAACGGTCTCGACTACGGACTCACCTCAGGCATACAGTCGCTCGACGAGGCTGAGCGCGACCTGTGGAAGAACTCCATCATGGCTGGTAACCTGTATATCAACAGAGGTATCACCGGAGCTATCGTCAATCGTCAGCCTTTCGGCGGCATGAAGCTGTCGGCTTTCGGTGGCGGCATCAAGGCCGGTGGTCCAAACTACTGCGCACAGTTCACTTACATCACCGACAAGAAGGGTTCGAAGACCGACTACCGCAAGAGCTATGCAGAGGCATGGGAGAAGGAGTTCCGCCACGCACGTGACTGGAACAAGTGCCACGGCGAGCAGAACGTGTTCCGCTATCTGCCTGTCAAGGGTGGCATGTGTCTCCGCTTGTTCAAGGACGACAGCAACGAACAGGCACAGATGATCGCCCTCGCCGCAAAGACAGCTGGCACACCGCTCACCATCTCGTTCGACCCGTCAGACGACCGCTCGGCTGCCTTAGGCTCCACTGGTGCACAGCTCAAGAAGCAGTCGTTGGCTGACTTCCTGCTCGAGATGCCAAACTACGAGCGCATCCGCACTTGCTCAGCCGACCTGCCTCGCGAGATGTACGAGCGTGCAGCTGAATGCGATAAGTATATTGCCACGGCTGCTCCTGTCAAGGATGGCCGCGTAGAGCTCATACACTACATCAAGGAACAGAGTATCTCGTTCGAGTACCACCGTTATGGTAGCGGACAGGATCAGGCTCCTGCTGTAGAGTAACGATACACGAAAGGGAGTCAAAGGAGTGGTACTTCCTCTTTTGACTCCCCTTACTTTTACCACACTAAATTAGCAAAAACAGAGAAAGAAAAAAAATGAGAAGACGATTGTTATTATTATTATCAGTGGCTATGATGGCGCTATCTGCCATAGCCCAAAGACTTAACGTCAAAGGTACCGTGTCTGACGTAAACAAAGAGGCGGTCATTGGCGCTACAGTTTTAATCAAGGGAAGCAACGTGGGTACCAAGACCGACCTCTACGGACAGTTCATACTCCAAGGGGTGAAACCGGGCTCACAACTCGTAGTGTCGTATATCGGCATGAAGACAAAAACCGTCAACGCCGCTGAGTTTGTACAGATTGTATTGGAAAATGACGACCAGGTACTCGACGAGGTAATGGTCGTGGCTTTCGGTGAACAGAAGAAATCTTCGTTCACGGGTTCAGCAGGTGTCATCGACAGCAAGAAACTCGAGACACGACAGGTGACGAACGTCATGGAAGCTCTTCAGGGTAACGTAGCAGGACTACAAGCGTACTCTCATTCCGGTGCACCCGATGCGGCCCCTGAGTTCCGCATACGAGGCATCAGCTCAATCAATGCAGGAAAAGCCCCGCTCATAGTGCTCGACGGCGCTCCTTATAACGGCGACTGGAACAGCATCAACCCTGCCGACGTGGCATCGGTGACAGTGCTCAAGGATGCTGCCTCCAACGCTCTCTATGGCGCACGTGGTGCTAACGGTGTCATCATCGTCACCACAAAGAAGGGCGAGAAGGCTCGTACAAGTATCACGCTCGACGTGAAATTAGGTTCAAGCAGCCGCGCCTCAAAGCGCTACGAGACCATCGACAATCCTGCCCTATACATCGAAACAAATTATAAGGCTCTATATAACAACTACATCAACCAGGGACAGAGCGTAGCCAATGCTCATGCCAATGCCAACAAGACCCTGACAGCATCGTCACAGAACGGCGGTTTGGGTTATCTCCCATACGTAGTGCCCGACGGACAGTACCTCGTCGGCGACAACGGCAAGCTCAACCCCTCTGCCACACTCGGCAACCGTGTGTATAACAACGGACAGGTATATACCATCATGCCCGACGACTGGATCGAGGAGGCTTATCGCAACGCCCTGAGACAGGAATACAACCTCAGCATCAACGGTGGCGGCACCAACGGCACGTTCTACGCCTCGCTCGGATACCTCAATGCCGACGGTATCGCCGTGGGCAGCGACTACGAGCGCTACACCGCACGCATGAAAGCCACATACCAAGCCACCAAATGGCTCAACATCGGCGGTAATGTGAGCTTCGCACGCTCTACTACCAACAATGGCGCCGACGTGAGCGACACCGAGGACTCGGGCAACAACAATATCTATACACAGATCATGTTGATGGGTCCTGTCTATCCTGTCTATCTGCGCGACGAAAACGGCAACATCCTTTATAATGAGAATGGTATCGTGGGTGACTACGGCGACGGACAACTCATGGGTTCCAACTATGTACGCCCCTACCTCACCCAGGTGAACGGCATCACCGATGCCAGCATGAACACCAACAAATGGGGCATCACCAACTTCGCGCTCAACGGATTCGCCGACATTGACATCTGGGACGGTCTGAAGGCCACCATCAATGCCAGCCTCTACTCTTACGAAGAGAAATACACCGCCACACAGCAACCTTTCTATGGCTTCGGCCACATGTCTTATCCCAACGGATATGTGTATAAATACAACAGTTCGATATTCACACAGAACTATCAGCAGTTGCTGAAATACAACAAGAAAATCGGCAAGCACAACGTGTCTATCCTCGCCGGTCATGAGAGCTACAAGAGCAACACCGACAATCTCTATGCCGACCGCAAGAATATGTTCTCGTATTGGAACAACCAGGAGCTCAATGGTGCCACCACCTATCTTACCAACGGCGGATACAAGGTGGACTACAACACCGAGGGCTGGATCTTCCGCGGACTGTATGACTACGACGGCAAGTACTTCGGTCAGGTGTCATACCGCCGCGACGCTTCTTCACGCTTCCATCCCGACCACCGTTGGGGTAACTTCTACTCCTTCGGCGGTGCATGGATCATCACCAAGGAGGAATGGATGAAGGACGTGAAGTGGCTCAACGAACTGAAGTTGAAGGCTTCGTTCGGACAGAATGGCAACGACAATATCGGCAACTTCC
>SAMEA3663036__coassemble_293_pt1 | contig 24148 bp, 24 predicted proteins | sample SAMEA3663036__metabat2_low_PE_037 | metagenome-assembled genome bin SAMEA3663036 (sample SAMEA3663036) | pig gut metagenome | biome: pig gut; feature: pig-associated habitat; material: faeces | place: France | collected 2012
CTTTAACTTCCTTATCTTCTTTAACTTCCTTAACTTCTTTAACTTCCTTAACTTCTTTAACTTCCTTAACTTCTTTAACTTCCTAAATTGAAGTTACTGTATGTCCCATCCTATGGCACTTGCGCCGAGCACGGCAGCCGAAGCACCATCGAGACCGCTTACGAGGAACTGAGCCTTGCCTTTGAAGATTGGCAATACATGTTCGTCGTATGCTTTCTTGATAGGATTCATTATCAGGTCGCCCGCTTTGACAAGACCGCCGAAGAAGATGAAAGCCTCGGGACTGCTGAATGCAGCAAAGTCGCAGCATGCCTCACCAAGCATCTTACCGGTAAACTCAAATATCTCGTTAGCCACCTTGTCGCCCTTGCCAGCTGCAATGCTCACGTCGAGCGAGGTAATCTTCTCTGGGTCGAGCTCACGCAGCAGCGACGGCTCTTCTGTCTGCTGGAGTATCTCGCGAGCAGTGCGTGCCACACCTGTTGCAGAACAGTATGCCTCAAGGCAACCAGTACGACCGCATCCGCAGGCTCGGCCCCCTTTGCCACGAACCATGGTGACATGACCAAGCTCACCAGCCATACCGTCAGAACCATATACAAGCTGACCGTTGACGACAACACCTGAACCCACTCCAGTACCAAGAGTGATGACGATAAAGTTCTTCATACCCCTCGCCACGCCATAAGCCATCTCGCCGATAGCAGCCGCATTGGCGTCGTTGGTCATGGCTACAGGAACGCCGAGACGGTCGCTGAACATCTTTGCCAACGGTACGATGCCCTTACCCCATACGAGGTTCGGAGCATGTTCAATGCATCCTGTGTAGTAGTTGGCATTAGGAGCACCAATGCCCATCGCCTTAATCTTCTCTATGCCTCCTACCTGGTCGATGATAATCTGCAAAGCGTCAATCGATGCGTTGACATAGTCTTCCACATTATCGTATCCCTGTGTCTTGATAGCAGTGGTTGCCTTAATGTCTCCTCGACTATCTACGATTCCAAAAACTGAGTTAGTTCCACCCAGATCCAAGCCGATGACATACGGCTTCATTAAAGGTTGTGCGTTCATTATTTTATCAATATTTTTATTATAGTTATCTGATTTTGATGGCAAAGTTAGAAAAAATATGCGAAGAAACAAAGATTTTGCCAAAAAAACTTGTGTGTTTACCAAAAAATTTGCAATTTTGCACTCGTTATGCCGTTTCAAATACATATAGACATACTTAATTTCATCTATAAGGGGATGTTAATTGGGTTGATTGCATCGGCACCGATGGGGCCGGTGGGAGTGCTTTGCGTCCAGCGAACATTGAATAAAGGTCGTTGGTATGGATTCATTACGGGCATAGGTGCTGTGGTCAGCGATCTCATCTACGCTGCCATCACTGCCTATGGCATGAGCTATGTGATGGACGTGTTGAACAACCAGCAGACAAGAATGTATCTGCAGATTGTCGGAAGCGTACTGCTTCTCGTCTTCGGACTTTATACCTACAAGTCCGACCCCACAAAGAAGATACACAACTCGGGCAACGGGCGTGGCACATTATGGCATAATGGAGTCACCGCCTTCCTCGTCACCTTCTCCAATCCTCTCATCATCTTCCTCTTCCTGGCAAGCTACGCCCAGTTTGCCTTCGTCATGCCCAACCACCCGTTTGAGATGGTGGTGGGATTCCTCAGCATCATCTTCGGTGCCTTGCTGTGGTGGTATGGACTCACATGGCTCATCGACAAGATACGCGGTAAGTTTGACGCCAACGGCATACGACTCATCAATCAGGTGATAGGTTCAGTGGTGGTGTTGTGCTCCATCATCATGTTCTTCGGTACGGTGACCAACCTTTACCGTTTTTTCAAGTAATCATTTTATATATAAATAATGTATATAGCTCAAGAACTAAGAAAGAAAAACATTGCCGAATACATCTTGTACATGTGGCAGGTGGAAGATACCATACGCGCCTTCGGCTGTCAGCTGTCGAGAATAAGAAGGGAATATATCGAGCAGTTTGACTATACCGACGAGCAGAAGGAAGAAGAGACCGACTGGTTTGGCAATCTCATCAGGATGATGAACGAGGAGGGATGCCGCGAGCGTGGACATCTTCAGATAAACAAAACAACGCTGATGATGCTCGAAGACCTCCATCGCCAACTCATCGACAGCACCAAGTTCCCGTTCTATACCTCAGAATATTACAAGGTGTTGCCCTATATAGTGGAACTGCGCAACCGCGGTGCCAACAAAAAGGAAAACGAGATTGAGACTTGCTTCAACTCCCTCTATGGCGTGATGATGCTGAAACTACAGAAGAAAGACATCAGTCCCGACACGGCTCATGCCGTCAAGGAGATAACCACTCTGATAGGTATGCTCAACGACTACTATTTCAAAGACAAGAGCGAAGGACTCGAATTTTAGTGCCTTAAACTCTCGTAAAATCCATAAAGTAAAACTCAAATATCTTTAAATATGAATATTCTTATCACAGGTTGCAACGGACAACTCGGCAATGAGATGCAGTTGCTCGAAAAAAACTACCATGAGTATAAATTCTTTAATACCGATGTCGCCGAACTCGACATCACCGACCAGGCTGCCATAGATCGTTTTGTCAGCGACAACTGTATCGACGGCATCGTCAACTGTGCCGCCTTCACTGCTGTTGACAAGGCAGAGACGAGCAAGGAACTATGCACCGCTCTCAATACAGTGGCTCCGGCATACCTCGCCGCTGCTGTAGAGAAACGTGGAGGATGGATCATTCAGATCTCTACCGACTATGTGTTTAACGGAAAAGGACATGTGCCTTATAAAGAAGATGATACGCCATCGCCCGACAGTGTCTATGGTAGCACAAAGCTCGCCGGCGAACTCGGCGTTGAGAAGTTCTGCCAACGCGCTATGATCATTCGAACAGCATGGCTCTATAGCACCTTCGGCAACAACTTCGTCAAGACCATGATACGCCTCGGACGTGAGCGCACAGAACTCGGTGTCATCTTCGACCAGATAGGCACTCCTACCTATGCTGCCGACCTCGCACAGGCCATCATGACCGCCATAACAAAAGGCATACAGCCAGGAGTATATCATTTCTCTAACGAGGGCGTCATCAGTTGGTATGACTTCACCAAGGCCATACACCGCATAGCAGGCATCACCACTTGCCACGTAAAACCTCTCCACACAAGCGAATATCCTACTCCTGCCAACCGTCCCGCTTACAGTGTGCTCGACAAGACGAAGATTAAGCAGACTTACGGCATAGAGATTCCATACTGGGAAGAGTCTTTGGAGAAGTGCATCAAGAATTTGTGATGTGAGTGGTTTGGGGTAATAGAAACATTATTCTGTGGACAATAAAAAAACATCTATTGAAATAGGACTATTTCTGTAGATAAATAATGATATATGAATAAGGAAATAGAAAGAAGAAGGACATTTGCGATTATTTCGCACCCCGATGCGGGAAAAACAACACTGACAGAGAAATTCCTGCTCTTCGGCGGACAGATACAGGTGGCCGGAGCAGTGAAAAGCAACAAAATCAGAAAAACTGCCACTTCAGACTGGATGGACATCGAGAAGCAACGTGGTATCTCGGTTTCTACATCTGTCATGGAGTTTGATTATAACGACTATAAGGTAAACATACTCGACACACCCGGACACCAGGACTTTGCCGAGGACACCTTCCGAACGCTCACCGCCGTTGACTCGGCTATCATCGTGGTCGATGGAGCCAAAGGTGTGGAGACGCAGACGCGTAAGCTGATGACTGTCTGCCGAATGAGAAAGACTCCCGTCATCATCTTCATCAACAAGATGGACCGTGATGGACGAGACCCCTTCGACCTCCTCGACGAACTCGAACAGGAACTGGAAATCAAGGTACGACCTCTCAGCTGGCCTATCAATCAGGGGGCAAAGTTCAAGGGCGTGTATAACATCTATGAAAACAAACTCGACCTCTTCACACCCGACAAACAACGTGTCACAGAGAAGGTTGAGGTGGATATCAACAGCGACCAACTGGAGGCGCATGTGGGCGATGCCGATGCAGCCAAACTGCGCGACGACCTCGAACTCGTCGATGGCGTCTATCCCGCGTTTGACATAGAGACATATCGCGAAGCTGAAGTGGCACCGGTGTTCTTTGGTTCGGCACTCAACAACTTCGGCGTACAGGAACTTCTTAACTGCTTCGTCGAGATAGCTCCAAGTCCACGACCCACAAAGGCTGAGGAACGTATGGTGGAACCCGAAGAACCAAAGTTCACTGGTTTCATCTTCAAGATCACAGCCAATATCGACCCCAACCACCGCTCTTGTATCGCCTTCTGTAAGGTGTGCAGCGGAAAGTTTGAACGCAACAAACCCTATCTGCATGTACGTCAGGGCAAGACCGTGCGCTTCTCTTCTCCCACACAGTTTATGGCGCAGCGTAAGAGCACCATCGACGAGGCCTGGCCAGGCGATATCGTTGGCTTGCCCGACAATGGCATGTTTAAGATTGGTGACACTCTCACCGATGGCGAACAGCTCCACTTCCGCGGTTTGCCAAGCTTCTCTCCCGAGATGTTCAAGTACATAGAGAACGCCGACCCCATGAAGGCTAAACAGCTGCAGAAAGGCATCGACCAACTCATGGACGAGGGAGTGGCACAGCTCTTTGTCAATCAGTTCAACGGACGTAAGATAGTGGGCACCGTGGGTCAGCTGCAGTTTGAGGTGATACAGTATCGCCTTGAAAACGAGTATAACGCAAAGTGCCGCTGGGAACCAGTACATCTCTATAAGGCTTGCTGGATAGAGAGCGACGACGAGGCAGAACTCGAGAATTTCAAGAAACGCAAATACCAGTATATGGCAAAGGACAAGGACGGCCGTGACGTCTTCCTTGCCGACAGTGGCTATGTGCTCAGCATGGCACAAGAGGATTTCAAACATATTAAATTCCATTTTACAAGTGAGTTTTAAAGGATAACACAATGAAAGTAGAAGAGGATATAAAAAATGCTGTCGAGGTACTGAGAAAGGGTGGAGTGATACTCTATCCCACAGATACCGTCTGGGGCATAGGCTGTGATGCAACCAACGCAGAGGCAGTGGCAAGGGTATATGAGATTAAACATCGCGAAGACTCCAAGGCTCTCATCTGCCTTGTGGATAGCGACAACCGTCTCCAACGATACGTGAGACAGGTGCCACAGGTGGCATGGCAACTGTTTGACTGTGCCGACAAACCCACTACGGTAATCCTCGACGGAGCCGTCAACCTCGCACCAAATCTCATAGCCAAAGACGGCAGCATAGCATTGAGAATAACACAAGAGGCGTTCTCCAAGGAGCTGTGCTACAGGTTCCAAAAAGCCATCGTTTCCACATCGGCGAATATATCAGGCGAACCGGCAGCGCAGAACTATCGCGACATATCGCAGGAGATTCTCGACGCTGTGGATTACGTGTGCTGGACACGACGACAGGAACACAAACCGCACAAACCGTCGAGCATCATTCGTCTCGGACAAGGTGGTGAAGTGGAGATAATCAGGAAATGAGCATGGAAGAAGTAAGACAAGAAGACATGGGAGTATTCAGACGGTTCTGCCGCTGGCGTGAGGAAAACGTCAGCGAACGGGCCTTCGTGCTCTTTCTCGCCTTCCTCGTTGGTCTGTTCTCCGCGGTCGCTGCCTTTGTGCTGCATAGCGTCATCAACCAGATTGTGGCTCTTCTCACCAGCTCTTTCGACAAGGCCAATGCCAACTGGCTCTATCTTGTCTATCCCGTCATAGGCATCTACCTCACGTCGCTCTTCGTGCGATATATCGTGAAGGATAACATCAGCCATGGCATCACACGCATCTTGTATGCCATAAGCAGCAAGAGAAGCCGCCTAAGGGGACACAACTGCTGGTCGTCGGTCGTGGCATCGGGCATCACCATCGGCTTCGGTGGTTCTGTGGGTGCCGAGGCACCTATCGTACTTACTGGTTCAGCCATCGGATCTAATCTCGGCAAGCTGTTCAATATGGACAACAAGACGCTCATGCTCCTCGTGGGCTGCGGAGCGGCTGGTGCCATAGCAGGCATCTTCAAGGCTCCTATTGCCGGTTTGGTCTTTACTCTCGAAGTGCTGATGATCGACCTTACCATGGCGTCACTCCTGCCCATACTCATCTCGTGTGTCACCGCCACCTGTTTCACCTATATCTTCAGCGGTTCCACCTCGTTGTTCATCTTCCATATCGATGGCGATTGGCCAGTGGGTCGTGTCCCTGCCAACATCCTTCTTGGTGTGTTCTGCGGATTGGTGAGTCTTTATTTCATACGCACGATGACGTTTTGTGAGAATATCTTCGCTAAGTTCAAGGACAAGCCTTACGCTAAACTCGCACTCGGCGGCACTACCCTCAGCTTGCTCATCTTCCTCTTCCCCTCACTCTTCGGCGAGGGATATAACTCCATCAACCTCCTCCTCAACGGACGCACACAAGCCGACTGGGACGGTATCATGAGCAACTCGCTGTTTGCCGGCGAGAGTCATTTCCTTATTCTCTATGTGGCATTGGTGATGCTCTCGAAGGTGTTTGCCACCTCTGCCACAAATGGCGGCGGCGGATGTGGCGGTACGTTTGCGCCCAGTCTGTTTATAGGCTGTTTCAGCGGATTCCTCTTCGCACGCCTATGGAATATATATAATGTGGGCATCTACGTACCTGAAAAGAACTTTGCTCTCCTCGGCATGGCTGGAGTGATGTCGGGCGTGATGCATGCTCCCCTTACGGGCATCTTCCTTATCGCCGAGATCACCGGTGGCTACAGCATGTTCATGCCGCTGATGATAGTCAGTGTGTGCTCTTATCTAACCATCTATATCTTCGAGCCTCATAGCATCTATGGTATGCGTCTGGCAAAGAAGGGACAGCTCATCACTCACCACACCGACCATGCCATACTCACACTGATGAGTCTTGACAGCGTCATCGACCGTAACTATATGGCTGTCGATCCTGACCTTAAACTTGGTGCCATAGTGCATAAGATAAGTCGCAGCCGTAACAGCTTCTTGCCTGTGCTTGACGCTGCTGGCGGTCTGCTCGGCGAGATCGACATCACGAAGATTCGCCATGTGGTGTTCCGTACTGAGCTCTATCATCATTTCAAGGCACGACAACTTATGACCCAACCCCCAGCCATACTCAACGATGATGATCCTATGACAGAGGTGATGAAGAAGTTCGACAACACTCGTGCCGACTGGCTACCTGTGCTCGACCACGAACAGCATCTAAAGGGTTACATCTCCCGCCAGCGCATGTATGGCATGTACCGTAAAATGGTGGCTGATATGAGTGAAGACTAATTTTTTTAATTTTGCAATGAAGAAAGAAGATCTACGTATCGTGTTCATGGGAACACCTGAGTTTGCCGTTGAGACTCTCGACGCTCTCGTAAGTAACGACTATAATGTAGTGGCCGTGGTGACACAACCCGATAAACCCGTCGGACGGCATGGCAGCGTGTTACAGCCATCGGCAGTAAAACAGTATGCCGTAGCTCACGGCCTGCCCGTCCTTCAGCCTGAGAAGATGAAGGATGAGTCTTTTGTCAGTCAGCTCAAAGCCTTTGACGCCAACCTTCAGGTGGTGGTGGCCTTCCGTATGCTGCCCGAAGTGGTGTGGGCCATGCCTGAATACGGCACTTTTAATGTCCATGCCGCCTTGCTCCCACAGTATCGTGGGGCGGCTCCTATCAACTGGGCGGTCATCAACGGCGAGACACAAACTGGCGTCACCACCTTCTTCCTCGACCATGATATCGATACCGGTCGTGTTATCATGCAGTTGCCCTTCGATATCCACGACGACTATAACGTGGAGAATGTCTATGACGGACTAATGCACTTGGGAGCGGAGATATGCCTGAAGACCCTCGAACGCATTGTCGAGGCAGACGGACATCCTGCCTCTATGCCACAGGAAGAGATGATCGCCACCGGCGACCAACTGAAGGCAGCACCGAAGATATTCAAGGACACTTGCCGTATCGACTTCAATCAGTCTGCAAAGAAAGTCTATGACTTTGTCCGAGGACTGAGTCCTTATCCAGGCTCATGGACCATGCTGCGTACTGCTGAGGGGAAAGAAAGCGTACTGAAGGTGTATGCCACACGAAAGACCGACAAGGATATTGCCTCTGCTGCTGGTTCGCTCGTCGTCGATGGGCGTCGCCTTCTCGCCGTCTGTGGCGATGGAAAAGCCTTAGAACTGGTAGAAGTGCAGATGGCAGGAAAGAAACGTATGGCCGCCTCCGACTTCCTCAATGGCATGAAAACACTCGATAGCTGTAAATTAGTATAAAAAATTCTTCTTCGATACAATAAAACACATGTCTTCTGCGTTTATCTAAAAAACATCATTTATAAATCAAATAAATAAGTAAACGCCTATGAAGAAAGTTTTTACACGAGAAGAAATTCATCCCAGCGAGAGAGTGCTTGAGGTCATAAGGCTAATAGCCCGTATGTATAACATTTCAACAGTATAATAACAAGCCAAATTAAAGTAATGACAATAGTATCTCCATCGTTGTTGGCGGCCGACTTCCTGCATCTCGACCGCGACATTGAAATGATTAACGCCAGCGAGGCAGAGTGGCTGCATCTCGACGTCATGGACGGCGTCTTTGTGCCAAACATCTCGTTCGGATTCCCAGTTCTCGAAGCTGTTGCGTCAAAGTGCAAGAAAGCTCTCGACGTGCATTTCATGATCGTTCATCCTGAGCAGTATATCAAACAGACTGCTAAGTTGGGAGCTATGATGATGAATGTACATTACGAGACTTGTACCCACCTTCACCGCACCATTCAGGAAATACATGATGCTGGCATGAAAGCAGGTGTTACACTCAATCCCGCCACACCAGTGTCTGTGCTTGAAGACATCATTGCCGATGTCGATATGGTACTGCTCATGAGCGTCAATCCGGGATTCGGAGGACAGAAGTTCATTGAGAACACTATTTCCAAGGTGAAACGTCTCCGTCAACTCATCGAAAGCAGTTCTTCGTCAGCTCTTATCGAGGTGGATGGGGGAGTGCAAGCCGACACAGCGCCGCGTCTTGTCGAGGTTGGTGTCGATGTGCTTGTCAGCGGCAGTTATGTGTTTAAGGCCGCCGACCCACTTGCCACCATAAGCAGCTTGCGTAATCTGTAAGTGTTGGGGTAATTGGTGTTCTTCTGATTATATCGAGAGGATATCGTATTTCTTTGCCATGCGTCTCATGTTGATGATGGCATAGTGCATCCTGCCAAGCGACGTGTTGATGCTGACCTTCGTCTGTTCGGCAATCTCCTTGAACGACTTGTCCTCGAAGAATTTCATATACACCACTTCCCTCTGTCTCTCCGGCAGTCTGTTCATCAGCTTGACGGCGTCAGCCCTCAACTGAACATCTATCATTTGAGTCTCATGGCTTTTGTCCGTGAGACTCTCTTCGTATAACATACAGAGATCGTTGTCTTTGTTGGGTTCTGAAAACAATATTCTGTTCTTGCGGAAGTAGTCGATGAGAATGTTGCGTGTTATCCTCATGATCCAATATTTGAAACATCCTAAGTTGGTATATTTCCCTTCTTTAAGACCGACAATGACCTTGTAGAAGATCTCCTGCAGAAGATCCTCAGCCTGATTCCTGTCGTTAACAACAGAGAAGATATACGAAAAAATCTTCGTATTATAGCGCTGCAGCAACTCGTCGAATGACGAATTGATACCGTTGACATATTCGAAGACCAACTGTTCGTCGGTCTTAACACTGTCTTTATTCATTCACTTAATTTTTTATAGTTAAGTAGAATTTCTATCAATAGGCGATGTCCTTATTATACAATTAATACTATATTACGGTGCAAAATTATATATTTATGGGCAAATGGCCAAAAACAAACGACTAAACACCACCTTATTTAACTTTTTTTATTCTTTTATTCCCTCTCTGTTCACTATCCTTCCCATGTCGTTTGCCCTTTTAGATACTTTACATTTTGGTCAATATTTCCGAAATACTCTTAATTTTAATAATGATTAGGATAAAAAATAAGACATAACGTTCGAAGAACCAATAAAATTGATTAACTTTGCACCGAAATTGGAATATTTCACAAAAAAAATAATAATAACATACGAAAATACACGAAAAAACAAAATGAACAAAAAGATTGTGTTGCCACTCGTGGCGGTCATTGTACTGCTCGTGGCAGGTGTGGCTTACCTTGCATTCAACCTCGACAAGCAAAAGAAAGCCAACCAGGAAATGCAGGAACTCGCTGACCTCGACAAAAAGGAAATGGAAAACGAGTACGAGCAGTTCGCAAGACAGTATAGTGAGATGAAGACACAAATCAACAACGACTCTATCATCGCACAACTCACACAAGAACAGATGCGCACGCAGGAACTGCTTGAGGAACTCAAACAAGTGAAGGCTTCTGACGCTCGAGAGATAGCACGTCTGAAGAAAGAACTCGCCACCGTTCGTGCAGTGCTTCGCACCTATGTGCTGGAGATTGACTCGCTCAACCGTCTCAACGAAAACCTCACCGCAGAAAACACACGCGTCAAAGGACAGTATGCTGAAGCAACACGGCAGATTGAGGGACTAAGCAATGAGCGTGCCTCGCTATCGCAGAAGGTGGCTATCGCCGCACAGCTCGACGCTACTGGCATAACGATGACCCTCAAAAAGAAGAACGGCAAGGTAGCTAAGAAGATAAAGGACTGCAAGACCATTCAGGTTGATTTCACTGTAGCAAAGAATGTTACGGCATCAAACGGCATGCGTACCTTCTATGTCCGCATCACTGCTCCTAACGGCAACACCCTCTCTGGCGGAGGCTCTTTCCAATACGAGAACCGCTCCATCGAGTGCACTATGAAGCGACAGGTGGAATACACCGGCGAGGCTCTCACCCTTTCTACCTTCCGTCAGGTTTCTGAATTTCTTGAAGCAGGAAACTATACCGTCAGCATCTTCGCCGACGGCAATATGATAGGCTCAAGGACGTTTAGTTTTAAATAAAAATACATTATCTCAACAATCATGATTTCCAAAAAGTGTCTTGTCCCAACTCTTTTGGCGGCGTGCTTCATATCTACGGCTGCCGAGGCTCAAAACATACTCTGCCTCGACAGTTGCCGACAAATGGCGCTTCGCAACAATAAGCAGATGGGAGTGGCAAGGGTGAAGATCGACATGGCAAAAAACGTGAAGAAGTCTGCACGTACTAAACTCTTGCCACAGATCAACGCCATCGGTGGATATATGTACACGAGCAAGGAATTCTCGCTACTCAGCGACGAACAGAAAGACAATCTCGGCAACCTCGGTACCAACACCTTGACTAATGCCAGTCAGACCATTCCCGGACTCTCGCAACTGCTGCCGCAGGAGACCGCAGGTGCTCTTGCCAATATGCTCAACATGACTGGACAGGGACTTGTCGATGCGCTCCATACCGACACACGCAACATGTTTGCTGCCACTGTCCAAGTCACACAACCGTTGTTTATGGGTGGAGCCATCATCGCCATGAACAAGATGGCAGACATTGGAGAAGTCATGGCCGCCAACTCTGCCGAAGCTCAAAAACAACTCACACTCTATAATATCGACCAGGCTTACTGGACCGTCGTCTCGCTCAAACATAAGAAGACACTGGCTGAAAGCTTCCTATCTCTTGTCAAGAAGCTCGACAGCGACGTGAAGAAGATGATACGCGAGGGAGTGGCTACCAAGGCCGACGGACTGAAGGTCGGCGTAAAGGTCAACGAGGCTGAGATGGCCCTCACCCAGGTCGATAATGGCTTGTCGTTGGCAAAGATGTATCTATGCCAACTATGCGGATTGCCTGCTAAGTATGTCTTTGATGTTGACGACAATGTGGGCAATGTCACTTATCCTAACACACCCCAGCAGACTGCCGAGCTCAACGCCGACGCTCGTCCCGAACTGCGTGTGTTGCAGAACTCTATAGATATCAGCCGACAGACCACCAATCTTCTCAAGGCTGGACAACTGCCTAAGGTGGCGCTTGCAGGCGGATATACCGTCAGCAACCCAAATGTCACCAACAGCTTTGAAAAGAAGTTCGCCGGGCTGTGGAATGTAGGAGTCATCGTCAGCGTGCCTGTATGGAACTGGGGCGACGTGGCATATAAGGTAAGGGCTTCGAAAAATGCCACTACCATCGCCACCCTCGAGTATAACGAGGCATGCGAGAAGGTTGAGCTGCAGGTCAACCAGAGCCAGTTCCGTGTTGACGAGGCGTATAAACGCCTCTCCATGGCTCAGTCTAACACTGCAAAGGCTGAAGAGAATCTACGCTGTGCAAATATTGGATTCCGCGAAGGCGTGATGGAATCCACTGCCGTCATCGAGGCACAGACAGCATGGCTGCAGGCACAGTCGCAGAAGATAGATGCAGAAATAGATGTCAAACTTAGTCAGGTAGCTTTGTCAAAGGCTCTTGGCACTTTACACGAATAACGATTATGTCACAAGAAAAATCACAACATAGTAGCATATTACTCGCCGTCATCGGCTTCACCGCTGTGGTGGCTGTAGTGGGTGTAATAGGATTCTTTGTCTTTGGAAAGACCGACGAGTCTATTCAGGGACAGGTAGAGGTGACTGAATACAGAGTGTCGAGCAAGGTGCCCGGACGCATCCTCGAACTGAGGGTCAAGGAGGGCGACTATGTGAAGGTTGGCGACACTCTCGCCATTCTCGACGCTCCAGAGGTGAGGGCGAAGATGTCGCAAGCCATGGGTGCTGAGGATGCCGCTGCCGCCATGAGCGAGATGGCCCGCAACGGCGCTCGTCAGGAACAGGTGCGCGGCGCTTACGAACTGCTCCAGCAGGCAAAGGCTGGATTCGAGATTGCAGAGAAGTCTTACCATCGCGTACAACGTCTCTTCGACGAGGGCGTGATGAGTGAGCAGAAGCGCGACGAGGCTTTTGCCAACTATAAGGCCATGGAGGCTCAGGTCAAGGCGGCTCAGAGTCAGTACGACATGGCTCGCAACGGGGCTCGCCGTGAGGAGAGGATAGCCGCTGCCGCACAGGTTGAGAGGGCCAAGGGTGCTGTCGCTGAGGTCAGTTCGTATATCAACGAGACTGTCCAGGTGGCGCAGATGGAAGGCGAGGTGAGCGAGGTCTATCCTCGTGTAGGCGAGCTCGTCGGCACCGGAGCTCCCATCATGAGCATCTCACTCATGAACGATGTGTGGGGTACATTCAACGTTCGTGAAGACCAACTCAAGGATATCTCTATCGGAAAGACTATAAAGGCCTTCGTCCCCGCCTTCAACAAAGAGATCGACATGAAAGTGTATTATATGAAAGACCAAGGCAGCTATGCCGTTTGGAAAGCTACGAAGGCTAACGGCCAGTACGACCTTAAGACCTTTGAGGTGAAGGCGCGTCCGGTCACAAAGTTTGAGGGTCTTCGTCCAGGCATGTCGCTCGTCATCAGATAAGATTATGAAAAGTCTTCGAAGATGGCTGGTGGCTGTCTATGCCACGGCAGCACGTGAGGCGCGACTATTCTCACACAATGCCATGTATGTGGTCTCGCTTGTTCTCTTCCCTGTTTTGGTGACGTTGTTTTTCACCTCTCTCATGGGCGAGGGACAGCCAGAGAATATGCCTGTCGGTGTGGTTGATCTCGACCGTTCAACCACGTCGCGTAGTCTGACCCGTCGCCTCGATGCCTTCCAGACCAGTCATGTGGTGGCTCATTACGAGAGCGTAGAGTCGGCAAGAAAGGCTATGCAGAAGGGTGAGATATATGGTTTCCTCTATATACCTTCCGGCACTGCCGACGCCCTTCTGGCCAGTCGTCAGCCAAAGATCTCGTTCTATTATACTATGACGTCGCTCACGGCCGGTTCTCTCGTCTTCCGCGACCTCAAGACCATCTCTACCCTTGGCTCGGCTGCCGTCGGACAGGCTACGTTGCGCGCCAAGGGAGCCACCGACGGTCAGACCATGGCTTTCCTCCAGCCCATCCAGGTAGATCTACACCAGGTCTCCAATCCCTACACCAACTATAATGTCTATCTCTCCACGATGTTGGCTCCTGGTGTCATCATGCTCTTTATCTTCATCTTCACCGCCTATTCCTTCGGCACCGAACTAAAGTTTGGAACGTCGCGTCAGTATCTGGCTACAGCCGACAACAATATCTTTGCAGCAGTGACGGGAAAACTTCTTCCGCAGACACTCATCAGCCTTGCCGTTGTGTATGGATATATGGCTTATGTCTATGGCGTACTGCATTTCCCGTGCGAGGGTGGGGTGGCAGTGTTGTTGCTCACAGGCCTTCTTATGGTGCTGTCGGCAGAAGGCTTCGGACTGTTTGTCTTCGGTCTCATACCGTCGCTGCGCATGTCAATGAGTATATGTTCATTGTGGGGAGTGCTCAGCTTTTCAATGGTAGGCACAGCATTTCCCGTCCCTGCTATGGACCCTTCCCTGCAGGCATTATCGTGGCTCTTCCCCTTGCGTCATTATTTTGTCATCTACCAGACATCCATCTTCAACGACTATCCCCTGTCTGACGCATGGTGGCACATTGCCTCGTTGGTCGTTTTTGCAGCTTTGCCGCTGCTTATACTTCCGCGTCTGCACCATGCCATGAAACACTATGTATATTTACCCTAACTACAGCACTTGGTCACTATGAGGATTATCGACAATATCATAAAAGGTCTTAACGATATATGTGCCGTATGGCGCGACGAGATGAAGAGCGTCTTACGCGACGAGGGCGTGCTCATCTTCTTCGTTCTCGTACCCTTGGCTTATCCGTTGCTCTATTCTTGGATCTACAACAACGAGACGGTGCGTGAGGTGCCTGTCGTAGTGGTCGATCAGTCAAACAGTGTCGAGAGTCGCCAGTTTGTGCGCATGGCAGACGCCTCGCCCGACGTGTGTGTGGCCTTCCGTGCTGGCAGTATCGACGAGGCACGCCGCATTATTGCCCTTGGCGATGCCAATGGTATCTATGTCATTCCCTCTGACTTCGGCTTGCGGGTCAACCGTGGCGAGCAGACTGCCGTAGCCGTCTATTGCGACATGAGTCTCATGCTCACCTACAAAGCCATATTCCAGACCGCCACTGCAGTCACCTCGTCTATGAATGCCGACATACAGATACGTCTCTCAGGCAATACCACAGCTCGTCAGGACGAGATCACCACCAGTCCGTTATCGTTCGACGAGGTCACCCTGTTTAATCCCACGTCAGGCTACGGCTCGTTCATCCTTCCCGCTGTGCTGATGCTCATCATCCAGCAGACCCTTGTCCTTGGCATCGGCTTGTCTGCAGGCACTCGTCGCGAGGGTAGGGCAGTGTTGCCTTCTGGTCGTGCTTATGAAGGCAGCTGCCGCATAGTGTTGGGCAAGTCGTTGTGCTATTTCATGATCTACGCAGTCGTGGCGGCCTATCTCACTCTTATTGTCCCCATGCTTTTCAGCTTCACGTCGTTGCCCAATCCATGGTCGTTGGCATGGCTCATGCTTCCTTATATCCTTGCCGCCATCTTCTTCGGCATCACAGTGTCGAGCATAGTCCGCTACCGCGAGAATGTGATACTGCTTGTGGTGTTCATGTCGGTACCACTTCTGTTTGTGTCAGGAGTGTCGTGGCCACAAAGCAATATACCGAAGGTGTGGGAATGTATCTCTTGGATATTCCCGTCCACCTTCGGCATAAGGGCGTATGTAAGGCTCAACACCATGGGAGCCTCATTGTCTGATATGCTTGTAGAATACAGGGCTTTGTGTATTCAGGTTGTGGCGTATTTCATCTTGGCATGTGTCGTTTGTCGCCATCGTTACCGTTCCTGCTCCACTTCCTGAGCATCTGTCGATGGAACTTGTCTTCCGCCATGATCACCTTAAACACCTTTGTAGCTGGCAGTATCTTCAGAAATTTCTCGTGATACTGTTGCTCTATCTTCTTTTGCTCAATGTCCATCTTGTCTTTCATCCTGATGGCATTGGCGCAGGCTTTCTCGTTGTTCATTGGAGTACGGTGAGTGCCCTTCATCGCTTCGAAAGCCTTGCGTTGCTTTTTCTTCATCTCGAGATACACGGGGAAGAACTCGGCCTCTTCTTTCTTTGTCAGCCTTGCCTCGTTAGAGATAAACTCTTTCAGATCCTTTGTGTATTTTTCTATCGAGAGGGGCGGACGCTGTTGCCCGCCACGATCGTGTTGTTGTGCCATTGCTCCAATCATTACGGAGACCAGCATTATTGAGATTATCAGTCGTTTCATATTTACACCTTATTATATATATACACGTTTCTTGGTTTGTCTGGGATCGGGTTTCACTCTTCGCTCATGCAGGCTATGATGTCTGTATTGTCGAGCATGGCAAAGTCAGCCACCTCGTCAACATAGTCGTCGTAATACTGCTCCTCCGTTGTAGTGGTGTTCGCCATCTCGTCTGCAGCCGGTTTGTTGTCTTGCTGTGCAAGATAGGCGGTGGTGCCAATGCCAATTACAGCTACGCATGCTGCCACGGCTGCCACCCTTTTCCAGAGTTTTCTCACGGTGGTGGTTTTTCTTGCCGCGCTGTGTGTCAATGTCGTCGTCATGTCTTCGGCATTGCTGTCAGCCTGGCTGTTGGGCAGTTGTGCCATCATCCTTTCGGTGAAGTTCTCGAAGTATCCTTCAGGCACTCGGAAATGATTTTCCCTTCCTGCTTTCCTGCTTATTATGTCTTCTTTATTGTTCATAATTGTTATTTTTAGGTATTTGACGAATGTATATTGAAAAGGTTTAATCTAAAGAGTGAAAATATTCTGATATTTTCTTTACGGCTATATGGTACGAGGCTTTCAGTGCTCCTACCGACGTGCCGAGTATGTCGCTGATGTCTGAGTATTTCATCTCGTCGAAATATCTCATGTTGAATATCGCCCGTTGTTTTTCGGGCAGTTGTGCTATTGCCTCTTGCAGTGCAGCCTGTATCTCGTTGCCGTCGAAGTATTCGTCTGCCGTCAGTCGGTCGGCTATCGAGAGTCCGTTGTTCACTGCGTCAGCATTGACCATGTCTATTGCTTTTTTATGTCTCACGAAGTCGATGCTGATGTTTATGGCTATGCGGTGTAGCCATGTTGACAGTTTTGAGTCTGAGCGGAAGGTGTCGAGACTGTTCCATGCTTTCAGGAACACTTCCTGCAGAAGGTCGTCGGCATCGTCGTGTACCAGCACTATACGACGTATCTGCCAATACAGTTGTTCTCTGTATAGGTTCACCATCTGTCCAAACGCCTCTCTCCTTGTCTCGGGTGCTGCGAGGCGTGTGCATAGTTGTTTCTCGTCGTATATCTCAGTCATTTGAATCTTTTGTTGGGTTTATCTTTTAGTAAATGGTCTCAGTTCTCTTCTCATCACTGCGTCGAAGCCGTATATGTCGGCATATTCCTTCCATCTGCCGTCGGCGTTTTTGTCCAGTGTCTGATATACTATAAATACTGGCACCTTGGGGTTGATCGTCTTTGAGTTTATCAGCTTTCGTGTCCTTGTGGTGTCGCGCACGTATGCCTTTCCTTTATTAGTTTGTGGTTCGAGGTCCATCGATATCCTTATGCGGTCGAGTGTCCATTCGTCGGCATCGTCGCCGAGCAGGAAACAAGCCAGGTCGAATGGCCGCTCCACTCTTACGCATCCGTGCGACACGCTTCTCACCGTCTGGTTGAAGAATCGTCGGCTCGACGTGTCGTGCAGATATACCGAGAACTTATTGTCGAAGCGGAAGATGATACGTCCCAATGAGTTGCCCTCGCCGCCTTCCTGCGACACTCTGTAAGCTCCGCTGCGCAGCATCTGTGCCGTCACGATGCTTGGGTCGAGGCGTTTGCCAGTCTCGCGTTCCACAATGAAGTATCGTCGAGCGTTGAAGTACCTTGGGTCTCCGGCATGTGGAGCCACGTCTTTCTTTATGATGCTCATCGGTATGTTCCACAGAGGGTTGAGGTCCATACGGCTTATCTCGCTTGTGAGCAGCGGTGTCTTGGTCTTTTTCGATCCGCATCCTATCTTCATCGTCATCACCGAGTCGGCCGAGTAGGCGTAGAGCATGAAGGCAGGTATGTTCACCACCACCTTCTTGCCGTTGGTGTCTTCTGCCTTCTTCGTGCGCCACCGGTGGCGCTCCATATTACTGAGCAACAGCCATCTTCGGTGTTCTGATGTCGTTTCGCCTAACTGTCTCTGCAGTTCTTCGAGTGTGGCATCATGTGGTTGTACCGAACGCAGAAAGCGTCCGAGGCTCTCGCCGTCTCTCAGTGCCAAGGCGTTGGCGTAGAAGGCGTCGTCGGGTCGTTCTATGGGTATGTCGAAGAGGTGACGGTATTCGGTCACCCGTTTTGTACTGTCGTCGTGTGCCGGGTCGAGGCGGTTAAGGTAGTGAAAGGGATTGGTATATCCGTAACGTTGTCCCGTGGCGTATCTCAGCAAGGCTTTTGTGGCGAGATATTCCAGTCTTGCGGCAGTGTGGTTTATGTCGTTGCCTTTGTCTGCGAAGTCGAGGCTTTTCAGCCGTGTGGCGTCGGTCTCTATGGTATTTACAAAGAAGGCATCGGTAGTGAATCCTATTTCTTCCACCGTCTTCAGGTAGCTGAGCAGCGTGTCTATACGGCTGTCAATGCCATAGCGGTCTATCCATACTGGACGGAACGTGTCGCGGTAGAGCCTACGTGTGGTGCGGTCGGTCTGTGTCGTGTCGTGGTCGGCGCGAGCCATTTGGCTTGTCAGCTGCGCTACCTTCTCTATGTCGAGCGTATAGCGGCTGTCTCTGAAGTTTGAAAATGCCTCAAGTGATATGTCCTTATATGGGTTTGTGCTATTGTCTTTACATGACGAGAGAGCATAAGGTACTAAAACAGAGAAAGCCATGCCGTGGAGCATGGCTATAATAAAATGCCTTATATACCTTGGTCGTGTTCTCATTAAGAGACAGATACTTTTCTAACGACTTTATCGACCTTAAGGATGTAGCAGCCCTTAGGCAAGTTGAGCTCTACACGCTGCACGTCGTTATCCACCCTTACCTTCATCACCGGGCGTCCTGTCAGCGAGGTCACTTCGAGAGTCTTTCCCGCTGCTCCCTCAATGGTGGCGGCGTTGTGAACGACAGTAATCTTCACCTCGCGTTCGTCAATGTTCGACGCTACCTGGGCTTCTGCTGTCATAGCGTCTGCTACAACAGGAACGGCAAAGGTGGCGGCAGCTGCCAATAAAATGGTATATAGTTTTCTGTTCATTTCTTTCTTTTATTGTATATTGTTTCTGCAAAGATAGGGATTTTTTTGTTTACTACAAAATATTTCGTAAGTAAAAATGCAATATTTTACATATTTTAATTAAATATCTCTATCACCATCCCCTCATTTGCAAGAATCGTGTTTGAGAACACTTCTTTTGCTTCTTTCAGCATCTGTGTCTCGTTGTCGTATCGTGCCGAGTAGTGGCCTAATACGAGCTGTTTTGCCTTTGCTTCCTTGGCTATGGTAGCTGCTTCTGAGGCGGTGCTGTGGAAGTGTTTGCGTGCCCTGGCCCGTTCGCTGTCGGCATACGTTGACTCGTGGTATATCGTGTCGGTTCCTTCCACCATTGGCACTATGTCGGGCTTGAACGTGGTGTCGCTGAGGTAGGCGTACGACCGTGGCGGTTCGGCTGCTTCGGTCAGTCGGCTGGCTGGTATCACCTCTCCGTCGGGCGATGTCCAGTCCATGCCGTTCTTAATGTTGTTTATCTGACTCACTGGAATGCCATACATGTCCATCATGTCGCGCCTTATATGCGGCAGCGACTGTTTCTCGGCAAAGATAAAGCCGCAGCAGGGTACACGGTGCTCAAGGGGTACGGTGGTCACGGTGAGACTGCGGTCTTCGTATATCACCTCGTGGCGTGTAGGGTCGATGGCATGCATCACCACCTCATACTCTAATCCCTGGCAGAAGTAGTCTATCTGACTCTGTAGCAATGGCTTTAGGTCGGCATGTGCATAGATGTGGAGTGGGGCGGTGCGTCCTAACATGCCGAAGGTGGAGATCATGCCAATCAGTCCGAAGCAATGGTCGCCGTGAAGGTGTGAGATAAACACGTGTCCTATCTTCGTGAATCTAATCTTCGAGCGTCGTAGCTGTGCCTGCGTGCCCTCGCCGCAGTCAATCATAAACTGCTTGTCGCGTATCTCCACAATCTGCGACGAGGGGTTGTGCCGCAGTGTGGGTAGCGCACTGCCGCATCCTAAGATATATACCTTGAAAGGAGTCATGTCAAAATTTTATTTTTTTCTCCCGTATTCGAATCGGTCTTCGGGTCCGAAGAAGATGAGCGAGTCGGCGTCGAGCTTGTCCAGGGTGTAGGTGTTGGTCTCCTGTTCGTCGCCGCCTCCTTCACGAACGAGTGTTATCTCCAGTTTGCCGTCGATTATTCTCCATGTCTTGAAGATTATCACGGGCTGGTTGATGCTCTCTGCTATACCGCCGTCTTTTATCGAGATGCCGAGTATCGAACTGCCGTCTATAGGGTTGGGCATGAGCCAGTTGCCCATCAGTGTCGATTCGTTTATCACCACTTCTGGGTTCATGGTCTTCTTGTCGAGATAAACGGCCATGCGGTCGCCCACGCTATATCCTCCAAACACCTTGTTGTCTTCTTTTGCCTTCTCGAGAGCGATGTTCAGGGTGTCGCCGGTGTCGGTGTATAGCTCGAGTGTGTTCATTGCCGATCCGTCACCGCAGATGCCATATACCATGGCAAGTGTATTCTGCTCCACTGCGATGGTGTCGCCCTCGTCAGCGGGAACGGTGTTGGTCTTGTTGTTGTTGCCACACTGTGTCATCATGCCTGCCATTACGGCCACTACAGCAAAATTAAGTATTCTTTTCATAATGTTCATTATTTTATTGGTTTCTGATTTCTTCTTCTATCTCTTTGCTCTTTGCTTCATTCCACAGCTGGTCCATTTCGCCGAGAGTCATGTCTTTCAGCGGCTTTCCCATCTTTATGCTGTGCTCCTCGATATAGTTGAAGCGGCTTATAAACTTCCTGTTCGAGAGTTCAAGGGCAGTGTCGGGGTTGAGATGATAGAGTCTGCCGGCGTTGATCACACTGAAGAGGAAGTCGCCAAACTCGCGAAGGGCATTCTCCTTATCGCCTTTCTCCAGTTCCACCTCCAGTTCGCCGAGTTCTTCCCTCACCTTGTCCCACACGTCGCCGGCATCCTCCCAGTCGAAGCCCACATTGCGTGCCTTGTCCTGTATGCGGTATGCTTTTATCAGCGAGGGTAGGGCGTCAGGCACTCCGGCGAGGACGCTCTTGTTGCCGTCCTTCTCCTTCAGTTTTATCTGTTCCCAGTTTTCTATCACCTGCTGCGCCGTGGTGGCACCCTGCATGTCGCTGTCGCTGCTGCCCTCGGGCTGGTATGGCAATGGGCGGGGCTCAGGAGCTCCCACCTGCGAGGGGTGGTAGATGTGTGGATGACGGAAGATGAGCTTGTCGGTGAGCTTGTCGCACACGTCTGCAATGTCAAACTCCCCCTTCTCGCTGCCTATCCTCGCATAGAAACACACATGCAACAGTACGTCGCCAAGTTCCTTACATATATTGGGCTGGTCGGCCTTCATCAGGGCATCGGCAAGTTCAAAGGTCTCCTCAATGGTGTTGGGACGAAGACTCTCGTTAGTCTGCTTCTTGTCCCACGGACATTTCTCTCTAAGATTGTCTAAAACGTCCAATAAACGGCCAAAAGCCGCCATTTTTTCTTCTCTTGTGTGCATAATATTAAAATTTCCGTGCAAATATAATAATTTTCCGCGGAAATTTAGTAATTTTGCCACGTTTTTTAAAACGAATTATTAAATAAGCTATATATAAATGGAAATTCAGAGCAAATATGACCCACAATCGGTGGAGTCGAAATGGTATCAGTATTGGCTTGACAACAAGCTCTTCAGCAGCAAGCCCGACGGACGCGAACCATACACTATCGTCATTCCGCCGCCAAATGTCACAGGTGTGCTGCACATGGGACACATGCTTAACAACACTATTCAGGACATCCTCGTGCGCAGAGCACGCATGGAGGGAAAAAACGCATGCTGGGTGCCTGGCACCGACCATGCTTCCATAGCCACCGAGGCTAAGGTGGTGAAACGTCTTGCCGAAAAGGGAATAAAGAAACACGACCTCTCGCGCGACGAGTTCCTCAAGCACGCTTGGGACTGGACTCACGAGCATGGCGGCATCATCCTCAAGCAGCTGCGCCGTCTTGGTGCATCGTGCGACTGGGACCGCACGGCATTCACCATGGACGAGAAGCGTTCGGAGAGTGTCATCAAGGTTTTTGTCGATCTCTACAACAAGGGATATATCTACCGCGGACTGCGCATGGTGAACTGGGATCCGAAGGCACAGACTGCCCTCAGCAACGAAGAGGTAGTATATAAAGACGAACAGTCGAAACTCTACAACCTCAAGTATTACCTCTCTCCTGAGTTCCAGGGCGAGATAATCGAACCTAAGGAGGGCGAAGTGGTGCATAAGGACGAGCGCGGATACTACGCCGTGGTGGCTACCACACGACCTGAGACCATCATGGGCGACACCGCCATGTGTATCAATCCCAAGGATCCAAAGAACCAGTGGCTCAAGGGCAAGAAGGTCATTGTGCCTCTCGTGGGACGTGTCATCCCGGTCATCGAGGACCGTTATGTGGATATCGAGTTCGGTACAGGATGTCTGAAAGTCACTCCTGCTCACGACACCAACGACTATATGCTTGGCAAGACCCACAACCTCGAGACTATCGACATCTTCAACCCCGACGCAACCATCTCTAAGCAGTCGCCACTATATGTGGGAATGGACCGCTTCGACTGCCGCCGACAGATAGCCATCGACCTCCAGGATGCAGGACTCATGGAGCGTGTGGAGGATTATAATAATAAGGTGGGATATTCTGAGCGTAATGCCGATACGGCCATCGAACCGCGTCTCTCGCTCCAGTGGTTCCTTAAGATGCAGCACTTTGCCGATATAGCCCTGCCTCCAGTCATGGAGGGTGAGATGAACTTCTATCCCGCAAAATACAAGACCACATACAAGAACTGGCTTGAGAACATTCAAGACTGGTGTATCTCGCGTCAGCTGTGGTGGGGACACCGCATCCCGGCATATTTCTATGGCGACAACGACGAGTATGTTGTTGCCGAGACTGCCGAGAAGGCTCTCGAGTTGGCCCGTGAGAAGAGCGGCAATGCTGCACTCCAGCTCTCCGACCTCCGTCAGGATGAGGACGCCCTCGACACATGGTTCTCTTCTTGGCTCTGGCCTATCTCTCTCTTCGATGGCATCAACAATCCCGGCAACGAGGAGATTAACTATTATTATCCCACCAGCGATCTTGTCACCGGGCCCGACATAATCTTCTTCTGGGTGGCTCGTATGATCATGGCAGGCGAGGAGTATATGGGCAAGTTCCCGTTCAAGAACGTGTATTTCACTGGTATCGTCCGCGACAAGTTAGGACGAAAGATGTCGAAGTCGCTCGGCAACTCTCCTGACCCTATCGAGCTCATCGAGAAGTTTGGTGCCGACGGCGTGCGTATGGGCATGATGCTCTCAGCTCCAGCCGGCAACGACATCCTCTTCGACGAGAGCTTGTGCGAGCAGGGACGTAACTTCAACAACAAGATTTGGAACGCCTTCCGTCTCGTAAAGGGGTGGGCCACTACCGACGCTCCTCAGCCCGAGGCAAACAAGATTGCCGTTGAGTGGTTTGAGGCAAAGCTCAAGGAGACCAATGCCGAGATCGACGACCTGTTCAAGAAGTACCGCATCTCCGAGGCACTCATGGCTGTCTATCGCCTGTTCTGGGACGAGTTCTCAAGCTGGTATCTCGAAATGGTGAAGCCAGAATATCAGAAGCCTCTCGACCAGGCCACCTACGATGCCACTCTCCGTTTCTTCGAGGTGCTGTTGAAGATGCTCCATCCGTTCATGCCGTTCATCACCGAGGAGTTGTGGCAGAACATCTACGACCGTCAG
>SAMEA3663036__coassemble_308_pt1 | contig 23636 bp, 14 predicted proteins | sample SAMEA3663036__metabat2_low_PE_037 | metagenome-assembled genome bin SAMEA3663036 (sample SAMEA3663036) | pig gut metagenome | biome: pig gut; feature: pig-associated habitat; material: faeces | place: France | collected 2012
TTGACAAAGATTGACATCTTCTACATTGTTGCATTTGACAAAGATTGACATCTTCTACATTGTTGCATTTGACAAAGATTGACATCTTCGACATTGTTGCATTTGACAAAGATTGACATCTTCGACATTGTTGCATTTGACAAAGATTGACATCTTCTACATTGTTGTATTTGACAACATTCGACGACCTCGACATTGTTGCATTTGACATCAATCGACAACTATTTATACATTGCAAAAAACATTGATTGACTTTATGGGAACGATACGGAGAATATTATTTACAGTTTTGTTGTGTCTTGCTGCAGCAGAAGGCTTTGCGCAGTACGACTATCTGCATGCCAACCGCAAGGTGATACCAGGGGGCTATGACTTCTGGGTATATACTCCCGAAGACTATTTCTACACACAGGAACAGACGCCATGCATCATCTTCCTCCACGGCGCGTCGCTATGCAGCAGCAACCTCAACCGCTCGCGTCGCTACGGTCCGCTCGACGCCATAGTTAGGGGACGGCAGATACCCGCCCTTGTCGTCGTGCCACAGAACCCCGGCGGGGCATGGAACCCGAAGAAGGTGAACGACGTGCTGGAGTGGACCAAAGAACACTACAAGATGGACTCCACACGCGTATATGTAATAGGTATGAGTCTGGGCGGATATGGTACGATGGACTTCGCTGGCACCTATCCCGAGAAGGTGGCGGCGGCGATGGCACTCTGCGGAGGATGTTCGCTGAAAGACCAGACCGGACTGGGCCAACTGCCACTATGGATAATACACGGCACGGCCGACAGGGCAGTGTCGGTGAGACAGTCGCAGACCGTGGTGGAAGGACTGAAGGTGAAAGGACTCGACACGAGGCTGAGGTACGACTGGTGGAAAGGGGCGTCGCACGGCGCACTGGCACGTGTGCTGTATATGACAAAGACCTACGAATGGCTCTTTTCACACTCCACACGCGACCCCGAACGCAACGTGAACACCGTGATCGACATACAGCAAGGCGACCTGAAAAACGCCTATGGCGACATGATACGCGACTATGCCGACCCCGAGGTTATCGACGACTAATAGACATCATTGAAAGAAGTCTCAAAGATGACTGATAGACAACCTCAAAAGAAGACTTAAAGCCTACTGAGATACTCTGCCGCCATCTCGGCACAACGCTCTCCATCGACCCCCGCCGACACTATTCCGCCGGCATATCCAGCACCCTCGCCGCAAGGGAAAAGTCCCGCTACGCCGACGTGCATAAGCGTCTCATTGTCACGCACTATGCGTACAGGAGATGAAGTTCTTGTTTCAACGGCAATGACCACCGCCTCGTTGGTGAGGAAGCCATGGCTCTTACGTCCGAAATCCTTGAAGCCCTCGCGCAGACGCTTGCCCACATGCGACGGAAGCCAGAAGTGTAGCGGCGAGGAGATCAGTCCAGGCGAGTAAGACGAGCGGGGGAGGTCGTAGCTGAGTTTGCCGTTGACGAAATCCACCATGCGCTGTGCTGGTGCCGTCTGCTTCATGTTGCCCTGTTGCCAGCAGTCGCGTTCCACCTGCTGCTGCCATTGCATCATCCTCAGCGGACTGTCGCCCTCAACATCTTCTGGACGCAGTTCGACCACCATACCACTGTTTGACCACTGTCCGCCACGGTTGCTTGGACTCATGCCGTTGACCACAATCTGCTGCTTGTCGGTGGCGGCAGGGATGATAAAACCACCCGGACACATGCAGAACGAATATACGCCACGGCCATCTACCTGGGTGACGAACGAATACTCGGCAGCAGGCAGGTAACGTCCCCTACCCTCACGGTTGTGATACTGTATCTGGTCGATGAGTCGCGAGGGGTGTTCGAGACGCGCTCCGACGGCTATTCCCTTTGCCTCGATCTCAATCTTCGCATCATAAAGATATGTATATACGTCGCGAGCCGAATGGCCAGTGGCCAGTATCACCGGTCCGCGATATTGCCTTTCCTGACCTGTGGCAAGGCTCACGGCCTCGATGCCCACGACGGCACCGGCGTTGACGATGAGACGCGTCATCTTCGTCTCGTGATGCACCTCGCCGCCGGCGTTGATGATAGTGTTGCGCATGGCCTCTATGACGCGTGGCAGCTTGTCGGTGCCAATATGCGGATGGGCGTCGCAAAGAATGTCTAACGACGCTCCGTGCTGACAGAACACATTCAGAATTTTCTCAACATTTCCCCTCTTCTTGCTGCGGGTGTAGAGCTTGCCGTCAGAGTATGCGCCGGCACCACCCTCGCCAAAGCAGTAGTTGCTCTCAGGGTCCACCTTCTGCCTCTTCGATATCTGCGCCAGGTCGAGCTTGCGTTGGCGCACGTCCTTGCCCCGCTCCACGACGACAGGACGCTTGCCCAGCTCTATGAGACGCAGGGCGGCGAAAAGACCGGCTGGCCCTTCGCCCACCACCACCACCTGTTGTGCTTCTGACACGTCAGGATAATCTACACGGATGAAGCCCTCGTCGGCAGGCGTCTCGTTGACATACACACGCAGCGAGAGATTGACGAACACCTGTCTGTGGCGTGCGTCGATGCTCCGTTTCACTACCCTGATGTCGCGTATGGTGCGACTGTCGATGCCCTTCTCCCGGGCGACATATTCCCTTATCGTGGCTGTGGATGCTGCTATCTGCGGCAGCACCCTGATTTGCATTTCTTGTATCATGATGGTGCAAAGGTAGTGATGAAAAGTTTAAATGTGCAAAAAAATACAGTTAAAAGAATTAAAATTGACGATTATTGCAGCGAAATATTTGGCGATTACGTCAAAAGACATTATCTTTGCATTCGTTTACATTAAATAATGTATGTCCCCCGTCTTTTTGAAAGAAAGAAGATGCGGACAGAAGAGCCGAAAATAAACACTTTTAATGACAGAAATGAATACACAACCAAAGATAATTGCAGGACCATGCGTCATCGAGTCAGCCGAACTGCTCGACACCGTGGCGCGAACGCTGGTGGATATCAACAGCCGTCTGGGCGTTGACATCATCTTCAAGGCATCGTTCGACAAGGCCAACCGCACCTCCATACGCTCGTTTCGCGGACCAGGCATCGACAAGGGTCTTGAGATGCTCGCCGACATAAAGAGCCGCTACGGACTGAAGCTGCTGACCGACATACACGAGAGCTGGCAAGCAGAGCCCACGGGACAGGTGGTGGACGTGATACAGATACCCGCCTTCCTCTGCCGACAGACCGACCTGCTGGTGGCAGCTGCCAAGACCGGACGCACGGTGAACGTGAAGAAGGCGCAGTTCCTCAGCGGCAACGACATGCGCTACCCCGTGGAGAAAGCACGCGAGAGCGGTGCAGCCGACGTGTGGCTCACCGAGCGCGGAAACATCTACGGATATAACAACCTCGTGGTTGACTTCCGCAACATTCCCGACATGAAGGAGATAACACCAACCGTGGTGATGGACTGCACCCACAGCGTGCAGCGCCCAGGCGGTGCCGACGGGAAGACAGGCGGCGACCGCCGCTTCGTGCCGATGATGGCCATGGCTGCCAAGGCCTTCGGTGCCAACGGCTACTTCTTTGAGGTGCATCCCGACCCAGACAAGGGTCTCAGCGACGCCGCCAACATGCTGCGCCTCGACGACCTTGAGGACTTGGTGAGAAAACTGATAACCGACTAACACCTTAAGATACGTATGCAAACACGTGAATATGCCATTCAATGCCTCAAAGACGAGGCACAGGCCATACTCGACCTCATACCGAACATAGACAAGGAGTTTGACGACGCCGTGGAACTCATCTTCAGATGCCACGGCAAGGTGATAGTCACCGGAGTGGGCAAAAGCGGACACATTGGCGCAAAGATAGCCGCCACACTGTCGAGCACAGGCACACCGTCGTTCTTCATCAACCCCCTCGACGTGTTTCATGGCGACCTCGGCGTGATGACCAAAGACGACGTCGTGCTCGCCATCTCCAACTCCGGACAGACCGACGAGCTGCTGCGCTTCATACCCATGGTGCTCCACATGGAGATACCCATCATAGGCATGAGCGGCAACCCACAGTCGCTGCTCGCCAAATACTCCTCATGCCACCTCAACGTGAGCGTGGAGAAAGAGGCATGTCCGCTCAACCTCGCGCCCACAAGCAGCACCACGGCAACACTCGCCATGGGCGACGCCCTCGCCGTGGCACTGATGGAGAAACGCAACTTCCGTCCGCAAGACTTCGCCCATTTCCACCCCGGCGGCGAACTTGGCAAGCGACTGCTCACCACGGCACAAGACGTGATGCGCTCTGACGACCTGCCCGTGATCACACCCGACATGCATCTCGGCGAGGCCATAATCCTCGTCAGCAAGGGAAAGCTCGGTCTCGGCATCGCCATGAACGCCGACGACACCATAGCCGGACTGATCACCGACGGCGACATACGACGCGCCATGGAGAAATGGAAGGCACAGTTCTTCAACAAGACCGTCTCTGACATCATGACCGTGACGCCAAAGACCGTGACACGACAGACAAAGATATCTGACATACAGAAGATGATGAACCGCTACAAGGTACACTCAGTGCTCGTCACCGACAAGGAACGGCATCTCCTCGGAGTGGTGGATCACTACTCTTGTATGATATAGTTGACAAGTTGACAAGTAAACGAGTTGAAAAGTTGACAAGTTGACAAATAAACATAACAACAAACAAAAACATATGATGTACGGCAAGACATTACGCAGAATACTGCTCTTTATTCTTTTCGCCATGCCACTGGCAGCAGCGGGAGTATATATGTTCAAAACACTGAACGCACGAAACGGACTGAACAGCAGTCAGATAAACTGCATAATGAAAGACTCAAGGGGATTCGTATGGTTTGGCACACCAGCAGGACTATACAGATACGACGGATATACGTTCAAGAGCTTCCAGTGTAACTCGCTCGACGGTTCGTCGCTACCCGACAGTTATATAGAAAATGTACAGGAAGCCATCGACGGCAACCTGTGGATAAAGACCGCCTCGGGACTTTGTATCTACAACCCCCAGACCGAGAGCTTCGGAAGGGAGATGTCGCAGATATGGGCAAAGATGGGCATAAAGGGAAAGCCCGACGTGGTGTTTATCGACTCGCAGAAAAACGTCTGGGCAAGCATCCCCGGACGTGGCGTGTTAGGCTACAACACCCAGACACAGCTCCTCTACGAGTTTGGCTATACCGAAGACGTGAAGGGAATACCGCAGGGCGAGATATGCTCCATCAGCGAATGCCGCGACGGAGCCCTCGTGGTATATACCGACGGACGCATCATCTGCTGTAACATCAACAACCAGCAGTCAACCGTATGGTCCACCAACGAGATTGCCGCCAAAGGACTCAGAAAGAGCAAGTCGCTCAAGGCCTTTGCCGACCAGGTAGATAACATCTGGCTCTACGGACAGGGCACGCTGATGGTGTATTACAAGAAAGCCAACGAATGGGACACCACCATCGGCGACGCCATAGGACTCACCGGCGACGGCATCGACCGCAGCGTCAACGGCATGGCGGGCGACAGGAAAGGCAACATCTGGATTGCCACCGACCGCTCGGGACTGCTGAAGATGAATGTCAACACCCACGAGGTGGAAGAGGTGAAGCCAAAGAGCGCCAACGCCGTGGCACACAACGAGGAAGAGCCTGCTGGCATACTCAGCGTGTATGTTGACGACACCGACCTGCTGTGGGTGGGCACGCAGAAAGCCGGCGTGGCATACTACGGCAACGACATCTATAAGTTTGAGACAAGCTTCTCTGGCGACATCACCGCCATGACACAAGACAAAGACGGGAAGACATGGTTCGGTACAAACAACAAAGGCGTGATAGGCTATGACGGACCCCTCGTAAGCCTCAAGGTCAGCGCACTCGCCACCACACCCGACGGAAGCCTCTGGGTGGGCTCGCCGCAAAACGGACTCACACGCATCCTGGACGGCAACGCCTCGTTCTACTCTGCCGTAAGAGACAGCGGACGCACCATCATCGACGACCATATCAACGCCCTCTGTACCGACAAGACCGGTAGCCTCTGGATAGCCACCAACGGCGGTATGCAGGTATATAACCCGAAGATGAACACCTTCTCTACCTATACCAAGGAGAACGGCAAACTATCGACAAACAACATCACCTCGCTACACTACGGACACAACAACAACCTCCTCGTAGGCACAAGCGAAGGACTCATGGTGCTCAACCTCTCGACCACCGAGCGCACCATACTCACCGGTAACTCCACCAACCTCAAGACCTTCACTAACGACTATATCACCACCGTGACGCAAGACACACGAGGACTCATCTGGGTGGGTACACGCGAGGGCGTCAACGTGCTCAACCTCGCCAACGACTCGCTGAACTACATCACCGAGAGCGAGGGACTCTGCAACAACTGCATCTGCGGTATCACCGAGGACAAAAACAAAAACATGTGGATCACCACCAGCAACGGCGCCTGTCGCGTGGTGGTGGACAGAGTGGGCAAAGAGGGAGCGTTCACCTATAGCCTCTACAACTACGACATCAGCGACGGTCTGCAGAGCAACGAGTTTAACATGGGCTCCATCCTCACAAAGAAAGACGGCAACGTGCTCCTCGGAGGACTCTATGGCGTGAACTGGATAAGACAGCGAGACAAGGAGAACACCAAGTCGCTGCCGAGGGTGATGCTCACACAGCTCTTCATAGGCGAGACAGAGATCATCACCGGACACGAGTATAACGGCACCGTGCCACTGCCGCAGGCCCTCAACGAGAGCAGCCAGCTCGAACTCACCGACGACCAGAACACGTTCACCATAAAGTTTGCAGGAGGAAACTACAACCAGAGCGAACGACTGCAGTTCACCTACTGGCTCGAAGGACGCGACGACGACTGGCGCAATGGCGACCCACTGACCCACGGAGTGACCTTCCGCAACCTCGAAAGCGGAAAATACACCCTCCACGTCAAGGCGGTGAGCGCAGACGGAGCCGTGAGCAAACAAGAACGCAAGCTCGACATCATCATCTCCAACCCGTGGTGGATGTCGTGGTGGATGATCATAGCCTATATCATCATAGTCATCTTCATCGTCTATATAGCAAGACTGATATACAACCAGATGAACTACCTCTGGAACAAGAAGAAGACCGTGCTCGCCGAACTGGCCAGGCAGCGCAGCGAGGTGAAGGCGGCAAGCGACGAACTGCGTCAGCCCATGGCACGCATGGCGTCGATCATAGGAACCATTGCCGAAAAAGCCGACAACGTCGAGACCAAGGAACAGATCAACTCGCTACACTTCCAGATGCTGCAGATCATCACACGCATCTCAGAGATGCAGATGTATCTCGAAAATCCCGAGTCGAAGGCCATCGCCGTGGCTAACGACCGTCTGCAGCTCAACGACAAGGGCGAGGTAAACCTCCTGGCAAGCACCAGCGACGAGCTCACCGCCACCATCGCCAGTCCGCGTCGTACGGGTCTCGTCACACAGCAATACACCATCATCTTCGTTGACACCAACAACGAGTTCCTCGAGTTTATGAAACAGAAGCTCGGCGATATATATAATGTGTATATCTACAACAGCACACTCAAGGCCCTCGCCGACCTCGAAGTGCTGCATCCAAACATCGTCGTGGCAAAACAGAAGATGCCCGACATGACGGGTAGCGAACTCTGCAACAAGATAAAGTCAGAACCTACATACCACGACATCAACTTCGTGCTCATGACCGACGGAGTGCTCTCAGCAGCCGAGATGGCAGAGCGAAACATCACCGTCTCTGCCGACGACTACCTCTCGAAGCCATTCAACCTCCACGAGGCAGCCACACGCTTCAACCGCCTCCTCGGACTGGCTCCTACAGAGGGTATATGCAACGTCATCGAGGGCGAGGAGACACGCCGCCTCGAAGGCTACAGCTCAAGTATGACCACGGCCACCGTTGACTATAGCGACATCTCAGAAGAGGAGACCGACGCCGTACAGGAAGAGGCAAGGAAGGCTGAAGAGAAGAAACTGCAGGAAGAGGCCGAAAGACAGGAAGAGCAGCGCCGTCTGCAGGAGAACCTCGACCTCTACAACAGCGGCGAGACCATCAGCGACACCATCATGAACGAGAACATGGACCAGCAGCTGATAAGAAACATCGAACAGTATGTGCTGCAGAACATGAGCCGCGGACATATCAACCTCGAAGGCATGGCGGCTGCCATGGGTATGGGTCGTGTGCCTTTCTACAGGAAAGTGAGGTTGATCACGTCGAAGACACCTGCCGAACTGGTACGCGAGATACGTCTCAGGCACGCCTGCACCCTGCTCGAACGCACCAACATCAACCTCAGCGAGCTGGCCATCAACGTGGGCTTTGTCACCGCCGAGAATTTCATCAATATCTTCAAGGAAAAATATGGCATGTCGCCTATCGAATACCGACTGTCACACAGAAAGTAAAAAATGATACGCAACATCGTAATATTGTGTTGCCTCCTCCTCGCCACAACCCATGCCCGTGGCGAGGAAAGAAGCGACTCTACCATACGCCACGTGCTCGAAAACAAAGGCGTGACATTCACTGCCGACAACTCAGTGGCCTTGCTCATGAACGGATACCAGAAGTTTGACGACATGTTTGAGGCCATACGTCAGGCACGCCACCACGTGCATCTCGAATATTTCAATTTCCGCAACGACTCCATCGCCTCCTGCCTCTTCGACATACTGAAACTAAAGGTGAAAGAGGGCGTGAAGGTGAGGGCGCTGTTTGACGGCTTTGGCAACGACTCCAACAACCGTCCGCTGAAGAAGAAACACCTCGTCGCCCTGCGCGAGGCGGGAGTGGAGATATACGAGTTCGACCCCATACGCTTCCCCTGGGTCAACCATGTCTTCACGCGCGACCACAGGAAGATTGTGGTCATCGACGGGGCCGTGGCGTTCACCGGGGGAATGAACGTGGCCGACTATTATCTTAATGGTACTGAACAGGTGGGCGAATGGCGCGACATGCATTGCCGCATCGAGGGCAGTGCCGTCGATGAGCTGCAGCGCATCTTCCTGCGTATATGGAACAAGGTGACGAAGGAGGACATCGGCGGCAGCGAGTATTTCTCACAGAGGGCGACGATGGACAACCTGAAAAGCGACACCACCGCCACGGCAGGAAAGAAACTCATCGGCATCATCAACCGCGAACCGCATGTGTCGCCCGACATCATACGCTCCTTTTATCTCGGTGCCATCGATGCCGCCAAAGACTCAATAAAACTCGTCAACCCTTATCTCACACTCAACCGCAAACTGAAGAAGGCACTGAAAAATGCCGTCAAGCGTGGCGTGAAGGTGGAGATAATGATCTCGCAGCATAGCGACATACCGCTGACGCCCGACTGCGTCTTCTACAATGCCCACAAGCTGATGAAGAAAGGTGCCGACATCTGGGTCTATCAGCCGGGATTCCACCATACGAAGATTATCATGGTCGATGGGAAGTTCTGCACCGTAGGCAGCGCAAACCTCAACGCCCGCAGCCTACGCTGGGACTACGAGGAGAACGCCGTGATCCTCGACAGCCATACCACCGCCGAACTCGAACGTATGTTTGACGCCGACAAGAAGCGTAGCGTCTATCTCACCGAGGAGGTATGGGACGAGATGCGTAGTCCGTGGAAGAAGTTCGTGGGATGGTTTGCCCATCTGCTTGCACCGTTTTTGTAAATATCCCTTCACTCCCTTTACTCCCCCTAAAATCCATTTTTTTTTATCAATAATGAAATAGCAAATAGGTTTCCTCTACACTTATTCCGTGACTATCAAACAGTTTGCGAAGGTATTTGCCCTGTGGCCTTTCCCAGATTGATGCGGTTAACACTGATTCAATATCAATGTCTTTTTCATTGATCATCTCGTGAGTCTGTCTTACCGAATCAGTCTTCAACCACGTCGCAGCCACATAGAAGGCGGTGTATTCACTCATCTCAACACGTTCATTATACACCTTGTCAAATATCTCTTCCGACTTGTCTATCTCGCCATTCAGCAACAGCGAGGACGCTAACATCTCCTTTACTTCCCTGTCGTCCTGACGTTTGTAGTAGAGTTCGTAGAGCAGCGGGATGACCTCTTCGAAATGTCCCGTTTCGAAGCCTTTTTTGGCTACGTCAAAGCAGAGGGCTTCGTTATCGGGTTGCAGTCCTTGTGCATTCATCAGCAGCTGGAAGGCTTCTTCATCATTTACGCCGTTAAGTGTGTAGGCAAGTTTTTTCATTGCCACAGCTGAATTAGGTCTATGTTTTAAGGCGAGTCTGAAACATTCTTCCGCTTGTTTTACCTGATGATTAAGTTTGAGGAGAAACACTCCCATAGCCATCTCGCCCTCAAAGGAGTGAGCCATTGGCCAGGTCACACGGGTGATTGCATCAAACCATTCTTTGTCGTCTTTATTAAAATATTTTGAGAAAAACAACAGGAACGACGGATAGAGGTCGCCAAACCACGGGGCTTTGACGAACAGGGGGTTGAGCATGAAGACACACTCGCTTTTCTCTTTGGGCGTGTCATAACGTTCTTTGTTGTATGAAAAAGGCGTGAAATAGCCGTTGGTCCATTTGAAGAGGTTGAAGAAGCGATAGAGCGACTGGATATAGTTGCGACGCACTATGCTGGCTGCGAGGTCTTCGTCGAGCGACGTGGTCGGGACGGTAGAAAGGGCTTCCAGTATGTGTGTCGGTATCTTGTTTGCCACCTGCGCAAAGGCGAACGCATAGGAGTAGTTGTCGCTGTCGCAAGTCATTGACTCCCTTGTAAATAGCTCTATGATGTTTTTTATCTCTTGCGTGGTGGCCACCTTCCTCACTTCCTTATGGTTGATGCTGAACGGCAGAAACCAGTTGCACATCTCGGAGAAGAACGGGTAGTCTTTCACCTGTGCGAAGTCTGAAAAGAACAGGTCTGCCCCTTTGTTGCGCATGTCGTTCATTCTATCAATCATGATGTGCATCTTCTCTTCTATCTTCTCCGTCTTGTCGTTGCCGAGGATGTCGTCCATAGGGTCTTCTTCCTTCTCCTCTATCTTGCCGTTCTTGTATTTGAATGGCATGTTTTTCATCATTTCCGGCATAATCTCCTCTCTGAGGGTACGCGAGTCTGCCTTGGCGTTCATAGAGTATATCACCTGCATCTGCATCTCCAACACCTCGTCGCGCAGCTCCTCGTGGTCCATCACGCTGTCGAAGATAGTCTGATATTCGGGGAAGATGAGTTGCATGTCTGTTCCCATGCTGAAGACGAAGCCCACGAGGGCACGCTCCTTCACCCTTACGTCTTCTGAGTAGAGAACGGTATGCGCGAGGATGTCAAATTTTCTTATGTCGAAAGTCCTTAATCCCGTCAGCGTCAGCGCCGTCACTATCACCTGTTGGTCAACGCTATCCACGGTAGGCGTGAGCAGCAGTTGTTTGATGCTTTCCACCTCTCTGTTCTTTAGTTGTCCCATGGTGGCGAGATGGTAGAACAGCCGTTGCAGATACTCCATGTGGTCGTCGTAGATGCGGTAGTATCTGTCGGTGTCGTCGTCGATGCCGAGCGAGGCGAGTGCCTCTTCGCTGACGTAGTTCTCGAGTTTGCGTCTCACCTCTTCCCATTCCCACGAGTCGCCTTTCTTGTTGGCTTTCTTCTTCATCTCGTTGAGGAACCCTGAGTCGGCCTCGTTCAAGTATAGTGTGACGCTATCCATGTAGAGGTCGAAGATGTGTCGTTTTATCTCATCCAAAAACTGCTGCAGCAACGGGTCTTTCGCGTCTTGTCTCCAGTATGTGACTATTCTGTTGAGGTCTTCCCGCAAGGTATTTATCTCTTCGGCAAGACACTTGTTGGGAAACTTTTCCGTGGTTAATTCAAGTAACCGCACTGCATTCTTCAGATTCCCTTGTTTTAGATAGTCTAATATATTAGACGCATTGAGAAGTTCAAAATCACACTTGGTCATAAGTATTCGTTACTGTTTTTTCTTCAACCACATCCTTGCTCTTTCGATATCTTTTTCACGAGGCTCGATATAGTGATGGTATCTGTAGTTACGGATAGAGTCGGCGGTGGCTTCCTTCACGTCGAAGAGTCGTGCCACGAGTTGGCTGTAGTGGGCCACACCATATTTGTTGATGGAGTCGCAGGCAGCGTCGTATGCCTGTTCGAGGGCTTTCAGCTGTCGCTGTCGGGCGGTGTCGTTCTTCTCAAACTCCCTGGCGACGATCACTCCCATCTTCCAGTCGAGCTTGCGCGAGTCCATGATGGTCTTGTGGCGACCGGCTAAGGCTTCGGTGGCTTGTGGCTCGGTGAGGAAGAGGGCGTCCATCTCGTTGTTCTGAAGCATGCGGAGGCGTATCCTCACGTCGTTTATCTGTACACGAAACACCTTCTCGTGGTCAAGCTTTGCGCTATCCACGGCATGGTCGCCGAGCATGTCGGTGACTGAATAGCGTGTCATCGCCATCATCTTGTCGGCGAGGTGCTTCAGCTCCTTGATACGCGAGTTGCGGTTGGTGATGAGCAGCCAGTAGCCGTCGGTGGCGGTGAGATAGTGCAGCTTCTTGCCCTTGTCTTTCATGCGCTCGGCCCTCACCAGGTCGCTGGCCGCCACCTCCACGCGGTCGAAGAGGATGGCCGTGTCGCAGTCGATATGCGACGAGAAGGCTTTCAGACGTATGTCGGCTCCGAGGGAGTCAAACAGGTTGTAGTGTCTCGCCACGAAAAAGGGAAGGCAGTCGAGGGTGGGTATCACCGCCACCTTCAGTGCCGCCGAATCCTCACGGGCAAGACGTTGGCGTTCGAGCCTCGTGATGCGCTTTGTCTCTTCGTACGACTGTCCGCATGCAGCCACTATTGCAGCGAAGAAAACAAGATAAATGAGCTTCTTCATATCTTTTTTGTCTATTTTGGGTGCAAAATTACGAATAAATTTCGTCATTACGAAAATATTTGGTACTTTTGTGCCATAATTTTCACTAAACAATGGCAAAAGACAAGATAGCATACGTCTGCAGCAACTGCGGACAGGAATCGGCAAAGTGGATTGGGAAATGTCCCAGCTGCGGCCAGTGGAACACTTTCAAGGAACTGCGCATAGCCTCTGACACCGCCGCGGCAAAGGCTCATCAGGCAGCTACGGCTTCGGCCAAGGCGGGCGAATTAGGAAGGGGAATGAGGAGCGAGCGCAACCGCACGCTGCTGCTGCGCGAGATAAGCTCGAAGGACGAACCGCGCATCGACCTTCACGACGACGAGCTCAACCGTGTGCTCGGCGGTGGTCTCGTGCCTGGCTCGATAGTGCTCCTCGGCGGCGAACCGGGCATAGGCAAGAGCACGCTGACGCTGCAGACCATCCTCAGGATGTACGACCGCCAGATACTGTATGTCAGCGGCGAGGAGAGTGCTCATCAGCTGAAGATGCGTGCCAACCGCATTCCACACGAGGAGAACGACAATGTGCATATCCTCTGTGAGACCGACCTTGCAAACATCTTTACACATATAAAAGAGGTGAAACCCGACATAGTGATCATCGACTCTATACAGACCATCGCCACCGACGACGTGGACACCAGTCCAGGCAGCGTCACCCAGGTGAGGGAGTGTGCCTCTGCCCTACTCCGCTTCGCCAAGACCAGCGGCGTGCCTGTGGTGCTCATCGGACATATCACCAAGGAGGGCACTCTGGCAGGACCGAAGATACTCGAACATATCGTCGATACGGTCATACAGTTTGAGGGCGACCAGCATTATATGTACCGCATACTGAGAAGCATAAAAAACCGTTTCGGCAGCACCTCCGAACTGGGCATCTACGAGATGCAACAGACTGGACTCCGTCAGGTGAGCAACCCTTCTGAACTGCTCCTCAACCAGGAGCACGAGGGGCTCAGCGGCATCGCCATCAGCTCTGCCATCGAGGGAGTGCGACCGTTCCTCGTAGAGACACAGGCACTCGTCTCCACCGCTGCCTACGGCACTCCACAGCGTCAGGCCACAGGCTTCGACCAGCGTCGCCTGAACATGCTCCTCGCCGTGCTTGAGAAGCGCGTGGGCTTTAAACTAATGCAGAAAGACGTCTTCCTGAATATTGCCGGCGGGCTGCGCGTCACCGACCTCGCCATGGACCTCAGCGTCATCGCCGCCGTCTTGTCGAGCAATGTGGATACTGCCATCGAACCGGGATGGTGCATGGCTGGCGAGGTGGGACTGAGCGGCGAGGTAAGACCCGTCAACCGCATCGAACAGCGTGTGCAGGAGGCTGAAAAACTCGGCTTTACCGACATGATCGTTCCGCGATATAACTACTCGTCGTTAGCCGACAAGAATCTCTCCATCAGACTTCATCCCGTGCGTAAGGTGGAGGAAGCGCTGAGGGCTTTGTTCGGATGATGTGTTAACGTTGTTAAAAAGTGTGCTCTCTTTGTGAAAATAATTGCGAAAGTGTTTGGCACATGAGAAAAATATCATTACTTTTGCAGCGATAATTCAGTATTGTCACTCTTAAACATTATCACTATGAAAAAGAAAATACAATTCAGTCTCGTCTATCGAGACATGTGGCAGTCTTCTGGAAAGTTCCAACCACGCAAAGACCAACTCGAACGCATCGCTCCTGCCATCATCGACATGGGATGTTTTGCCCGTGTGGAGACCAACGGAGGCGCTTTCGAACAGGTGAACCTCATGGCAGGTGAAAACCCTAACAATGCCGTAAGGGCTTTCTGCAAACCATTCAACGAGGTGGGAATAAAGACACACATGCTCGACCGTGGACTCAACGCCTTACGCATGTATCCCGTGCCTGACGACGTCCGCCAACTGATGTATAAGGTGAAGCACGCTCAGGGTGTCGATATTCCACGTATCTTCTGCGGACTCAACGACGTGCGCAATATCATACCAAGCATCAAATGGGCCGCCGAGGCGGGAATGACACCGCAGGCCACGCTCTGCATAACCAACTCGCCAATACATACAGCCGAATACTATAGCGAGATAGCCGACCAGCTCATCGCTGCCGGTGCTCCCGAGATCTGTCTCAAGGACATGGCGGGAATAGGACAGCCGGCCATGCTCGGCAAGCTGACGGGTATGATTAAGTCGAAGCATCCTGACGTCATCATACAGTATCACGGACACTCTGGGCCGGGGCTTTCCATGGCTTCCATTCTTGAGGTGTGTAACAATGGTGCCGACATCATCGACACGGCCATCGAACCGCTCAGCTGGGGTAAGGTCCATCCAGACATCATCTCCGTTCAGAGCATGCTCAAGAACGAGGGCTTCGAGGTAGCTGACATAAACATGAACGCTTATATGCACGCCCGCTCGCTCACTCAGGAGTTTATTGACGACTGGCTCGGATATTTCATCAATCCGCAAAACAAACACATGTCGTCGCTTCTGTTGGGATGCGGTCTGCCAGGCGGCATGATGGGCTCAATGATGAGCGACCTCGGCGGTATTCACGCCATCATCAACAAACTGCGTAAGGCTAAGGGCATCGACGAACTGAGCATCGACGACATGCTCGTAAAACTCTTCGACGAGGTGGCATACGTCTGGCCACGAGTGGGTTATCCTCCTCTCGTCACACCGTTCTCGCAGTATGTGAAGAACATCGCACTCATGAACCTTCTCACTATCGAACAGGGCAAGGGTCGATTCGTGATGATGGACGACTCGATGTGGGGAATGATCCTCGGCAAGAGCGGAAAGGTGCCGGGTGCTATCGACCCAGAACTCGTCGCCTTGGCAGAGAAACAGGGACGCACATTCACCAACGACGACCCTCACACTCTCATTCCAAACGCACTCGACGACTTCAGAAAGGAGATGGCTGACAATGGATGGGAAGCAGGACCTGACGACGAGGAACTCTTCGAACTGGCCATGCACCCCGAACAGTACCGTAACTTCAAGAACGGACAGGCTAAGAAGAATCTCCTCGCCGACATACAGAAGGCTAAGGACGCCAAACTCGGAGCAACACTTTCTCCAGAGCAGATTGCTGCCTTCAAGCACGCCAAGGCCGACGCTATCGTGGCTCCCGTGGCCGGACAGGTGTATTTCCAGTTTGCCGGAGAGGGCGTCAACAAGTGTCTCGAACCGTTCGTCGGACAGAAATATGCCGAAGGCGACACGTTCTGTTATATCCAGGCTAACTGGGGCGAGATTGTCGAAATACCTTCTGCCCTCGGCGGTAAACTTGTTGACGTGGCTGTAAAACAGGGCGGAAAAGTGCGCCGCGGCGATACCTTGGCTTGGATAGAAAGAGAGGTAAAAGAATAAGATAAAGACTCTATCGAAAGAATGATTTATAAAGACATCATCGACAAGTATTATCCTCAGAACGACGAACTTAAGCAGCTGCTGTTAAAGCATAGCTCAGACGTCACTGAGAAAGCTATCGACATAGTGCGTCGGCATCCTGAACTGGGGGCCGACGCACAGTTCGTTCACGAGGCTGCCATGCTTCACGACATTGGCATCTGCCGTACCAACGCACCTTCCATACACTGCCATGGCACAGACCCTTACATCCTTCATGGCATCAACGGGGGAAGGATGCTGCGCAACGAGGGATTGCCTGAGTTGGCACGGGTGTGCGAACGACATACGGGGACGGGCATCACACGACAACAGATCATCGACCGCAACCTGCCTCTGCCTCCCGGCGACTATTGTCCCGAGACCATCGAGGAACAGATAGTGTGCTATGCCGACAAGTTCTTCTCCAAGTCGCATCCCGAAAGGCGACGCACCGTAGAACAAACCGCCAAAAGCCTCGAAAAGTTTGGACCATCCACCGTAGCCCGTTTCATGCAGTGGGCGGAGATGTTTGAGTGAGTTGTTAATTTATTGTAAAATAAATAAAGGGATAACGATATTAGCATTTTTTGCAGTAATTTTGCAGCGTGAGAAAAAAGACATTGACATTCATCTTGCTCTTTGCCTTCGTATTCATTTGGGCTTCAATGCCTAAACATTACACTAAAGGCAAAAAGGCAAACGACATAGACAGCATCGGACTCAAGACCGACTCTGTACCTCGAGACACATTCGTAGGCAATAGGTTAAACACTACTGTTGACAGCGCCTTGACTGCGGGTCCTGACACTACACTGATGGACTCGCTCGAGTTGGCTATTTATCATCATAATAAGGCTATCGACGACTCGTTGGCCCTCGACAGCATCAACAGAAAACGTAAGAACGGCATCGACTCGCCCGTGGAATATGAAGCCGAGGACTCGCTCACATACGAAGGGGCAACGGGCTTGGCTCACCTCTACGGTAACTCGAGCGTGAAGTATCAGGACATGGACCTCAAGAGCGACAAGATATACATGAATCTCGACAGCAGCCTCGTGCATGCCACTGGCTCTAAGGACACTACTGGCAATGTCTTCGGTACACCGGTATTCGTCATGGGTAGCGACACCTACGAGAGCGACACCATGGCTTTTAACTTCAAGACAAAAAAGGGTCTCATCTCGGGCGTATATACTCAACAGGACGAGGGTTTCCTCACCAGCGAGATATCTAAACGTAACGACAAGGGTGAGATGTTTATCAAACACGGTAAATACACCACCTGCGACCATCCGCATCCCGACTTTTATCTTGCTCTCTCGCGAGGAAAAGTGCGACCAGGTAAAGACGCCGTCTTTGGACCTGCTTATCTCGTCGTGGCCGACGTGCCTCTGCCCTTCGCCGTACCATACGGCTTCTTCCCTTTCACCAAGAGCTACTCCAGCGGACTCATCATGCCTACCTATGGCGACGAGACCGAACGCGGATTCTATCTTCGCGACGGCGGTTATTACTTCGCCATCAGCGACAAGATGGACCTCAAAGTGCTCGGCGAGATCTATACCAAGGGCTCGTGGGGATTGTCGGCGGCGTCTAACTACCGCAAACGTTATAGATATAGCGGCAGCTTCTTCGCAAGCTATCAGAATACTATCAATGGCGAGAAAAACATGCCCGACTACATGAAGCAGACGAGCTTCAAGATTCAGTGGAGCCACAGACAGGATGCCAAGGCTAACCCCTTCCGCACCATCTCGGCCAGCGTCAACTTCGCCACCAGCAGTTACGAGAAAAACAACCTCACATCGATGTACAACCCGCAGAGCTATGCTCAGACCACTCGTACATCGTCTGTCTCGATGACAAACACCTTCTCGAGCATCGGTCTCACTCTTTCATCTACAATGAACCTCAGTCAGAACATGAAAGACTCTACCATCTCGATGACTCTCCCTGACCTTAACATCTCTGTCAGCCGCTTCTATCCCTTCAAAAGAAAAAAGGCGGCTGGAAAGGAAAAGTGGTACGAGAAGATCTCTATGTCTTATACCGGACAACTATCTAACTCTATTAATACTAAGGAAGATAAGCTGCTTCACTCAAGTCTTACAAGAGACTGGCGAAACGGTATGCGACACTCTATACCCATCAGCGGAAACTTCACGCTCTTCGGCTATCTGAACATCAATCCGTCGCTTAACTTCACCGACCGTATGTACACCAACAAGGTGAAGAAGTCGTGGGATGAGGTACGACAGACGGAGGTCAACGACACCATCGACGGCTTCTATAATATCTACGACTGGACGATGAGCGTCAGCGCTTCAACAAAGCTCTACGGATTCTTCATCCCGTCAAAGAAAATCTTCGGCGACAAGATACAGGCCATAAGACATGTCTTCACTCCACAGGTGTCTTTTAACTATGCTCCTGACTTCAGCTCGTCACGCTACGGCTACTACGACTCTTACCAGCGTACCGATGCTGAGGGCAACGTGACACTCGTCGAATACTCGCCTTACTCCGGCGGACTCTACGGTGTGCCGGGAAAGGGTAAGACGGGTAGCATCTCGATGGATATCTCTAACAACATCGAGATGAAGATAAAGTCTGATGCCGACACTACGGGATTCAAGAAAATCAGCATCATCGACGAACTCGGAGCGTCGATGTCTTATAACATGGCTACCGACATTCGCCCATGGTCTGACCTCAGCACACGTCTCCGTCTGAAACTCACCAAGAGCTATACGCTCAACCTCAACGCGGTGTTCGCCACCTACGCCTACGAACTCGACGAGAAAGGCAATCCACGCCTCTCAGAACATACCACGCTCTATAGCCAGGGTAAGTTCGGACGATTCCAGGGCATCTCGCAAAACCTTTCTTACACGCTCGACAATACTAAGGTCGGCAATTTCATTAAGTGGCTCAAAGGCGAGAAGGTGGAGAAAAACGACAAAAACAAGAGGAACCGTGACGATCTCGACGACGAGGACGAAGAGGATGACTTCAACCGTGAGACTAACGAGGACGACACAATGCAGAAAGGACAACACGGAGCACGAAAGGAAAACGCTGGCAAGGCTGAGACCGACGACGACGGATACATGAAGTTCTCTATGCCATGGTCGCTCAGCTTCGGTTATGGTATCACCATGCGCGAGAATACCTCAGGCGACTTCGACTACGACAAGATGCGCTATCCTTACAGCTTCTCGCAGACACTCAACGTGAGCGGCAACGTGCGAATAAGCGACGGATGGAACATCAGCTTCTCTTCAGGATATGACTTCGAGAATCATAAGATATCGATGACCACAGCGTCGCTCGGACGCGACCTCCACTGCTTCAACATGTCGTGCTCGGTGGTGCTCGCGCCTTACACAAGCTACAACTTCTCCTTCCGTTGCAATGCTGCCACCCTCACCGATGCTCTTAAATACGACAAGCGTAGCAGCTATAGCAATGCCGTGCAGTGGTATTGATGCCGTCAATAGGTATCGATAAAGCGCTGCAACATCGATAAAGTGCTGCGGTACTTGTGCAGTGCGGTTGCATTGATGACGGTAAGGTGTGGTATATTCCCTAACATCCAAATTGATTATTGATATGGCTGAACTACCTCCTCTTGTAAAAGACCTCGCACTGATCCTTGTTGTCGCAGGCATAGTAACACTATTGTTCAAAAAACTTAAACAGCCTCTCGTATTGGGATATATAGTGGCTGGTTTCGTTGTCAGTCCTCACATGCCTTACACCATGTCGGTGATGGATAAGGCTGACGTACAGACATGGGCCGACATCGGAGTTATCTTCCTACTCTTCTCTCTCGGACTCGACTTCTCCTTCAAAAAGATTCTGAAGATGGGAGCGGCACCAGTCATCGCTGCCATGACCATCATCTTCTGTATGATGCTGCTCGGATTCACCGTCGGACAGTCTTTCGGGTGGAGCGAGATGAACTGTATCTTCCTCGCTGGTATGCTTGCCATGTCGTCAACGACTATCATCTATAAGGCTTTCGACGATATGGGACTGAGACAACAGCAGTTTGCGGGACTTGTCATGAGCGTGCTCATCCTTGAGGACATACTTGCCATCGTGATGATGGTGATGCTATCGTCGGTGGCGCAAGGCAGCAACCCCGACGGCGGCGAGATGCTGGGCAGCGTCATGCGCATCGCTTTCTTCCTTATCTTGTGGTTTGTTGTGGGCATCTCTCTCATCCCCATCTTCTTACGACGCATGAGGAGCATCATCAACGAGGAGACACTCCTCGTGGTGTCGCTTGGACTGTGTTGCTTCATGGCGGTGGTGTCAACACAGGTCGGCTTCAGCAGTGCCTTCGGAGCGTTTGTCATGGGTAGCATACTTGCCGAGACCATCGAGGCGGAGAAGATCATACGTGTCGTCGAACCCGTAAAGAACCTCTTCGGTGCCATATTCTTCGTCTCTGTAGGCATGCTCGTCGATCCTGACATACTCATTGGCTATGCCATGCCTATCGCCGTTGTCGTCGTCACCATACTCGCCGGACAGGCACTCTTCGGTTCTCTCGGCTATCTGCTCAGCGGACAGACCCTGAAGACGGCAATGAAATGTGGCTTCTCCATGGCGCAGATTGGTGAGTTCGCCTTTATCATCGCTTCGTTAGGACTGTCACTTGGCGTCATTGCCGACTTTCTCTATCCTGTCGTCGTCACCGTCTCGGTCATCACCACATTCCTCACACCTTATATGATTCGTGCCGCCGAACCGTGCTACGCGCTTCTTGAGCGTCGGTTGCCTCAGCGTGCCATTCGTTTCTTCAACAATATCACCCTCGGACTCCCTTCAGGCAAGGGCTCGAGCAACTACTGGCGCACCCTTCTCCTTCAGATGACTCTCAATACGGTCATCTATTCCATCCTTTCCGTCACCGTCACAGCGCTGATGCTGACGTTCTTCCTCCCCATCGTGCGTCATCTCTTACCAGCATGGCCTGTAGCGGCCAACCTCATTTGTGGCTCCCTCACCATTATCGCCATGTCGCCTTTCCTTAGGGCGATGGTGGTAAAGAAGAATCATAGCGAGGAGTTCAAGGCTCTCTGGGCTGAGAGCCGTCTCAATCATCTGCCTTTGTTGTTCACCATTCTCGTTAGGGTGGTCATAGCTTGTTCATTCATATTTTATATTGTTAACTATCTTGGTCATTTTGCCCACGCACTGGTCATTGCCATCGCTGTGGCTGTGATTGTGTTGTTTGTGTTGTCACGGTGGTTGAAGCATAGCTCCATACGTCTCGAGCGTATGTTTCTGCAGAACCTTCGTTCACGCGACATTGAGGCGCAGCTACGCGGACGCAAGCGTCCTCTCTATGCTGGCCATCTGCTTGATCGTAACATTCACATCAGCATCATCGACGTTCCCACTGATTCCAGTTGGGCTGGTCATAGCCTCAAGCAGCTCGAGCTACGCCAGCGTTTTGGTGTACACGTGTGTAGCATCATCCGTGCCAATCATTACATCAACATCCCCGATGCTGACGAGCAGATCTTCCCAGCCGACCGTCTGCAGGTGATTGGTGACGACAGTCAGCTATCGAAACTTGCCGAGGCAATGCGTTCGTCGGTTGTTGCCGACGAGTATGCCGAGCGTCGAGAGATGAAGCTCCGTCAGTTAGTCATCAACGGCAGCTCTCCACTACTCAACGTCCGCCTAAAAGACAGTGGCATCGGCGACCATTATCATTGCATGGTAGTGGGATTGGAAGAAGGCAAAGAACGCCTCTCCCCCATCCCTCCCTCAAGGAAATTCCAAAAGGGCGACGTAGTATGGATCGTAGGCGAAGAAGAAAACCTACAACAACTAACCACCTAACCAAGCCCCACATAACCAATAATATAACATAGTATTCCCCAAAATCATATTAATTATGAATAACAACAAAGAAAACCAACCCCAGCCCCCCCGGGAAACCCGGGACCTCCGGAACCCCCAGGAAACCCAGACCCCCCGGAATCTCCGGGAAACCCGGGAAACCCGGAACACCCAGGCCCCCCAGTTCCCCCATCCAAAAAATATCCCCCTCTCCCGCTACTCCGATGGCACCCCGAGCGTGATGCGCAAGAGCACAGTATATAAAGAGCTTCACTTTTTCCGCAAGAGCGACGTCTTAGTGCAGCTCACAAAGGCCTTCTGCCACCGTTTCCTCCCACACTACGGCGACCGTACCGTAGATCAGATGATACAAGCGGCACGCTCAATAAAGCAGAATATCGCCGAGGGCTTCACCGATGGCCAGACTTCCTTTGAGACAGAGATAAAACTCCTGGGCATTGCCAAAGGCAGCAATCAAGAGTTACTTGAAGACTACCAAGATTACCTTAAACAGCATAACCTCCCTGAATGGGCAAAAACAAACATCCCACGATATGACGACATGAGGACTTTCTGCCGAGATCACAGCGACGAGATACACTATCGCCCATATTTCGACCGTTGGACAGACGAAGAGATGGTTAATGTGGCTATCTGCCTCTGTCACATGGTAGATAAAGCCATGACCTCATTCTTAGCAAAACGTGACCGCGAGTTTGTAGAAGAAGGTGGTATCAGAGAACGCATGACCGCCGCCAGATTAGACATGAGAGCCACCCAAAAGCAGATTATAGCTCAGCAAGAACAAGAAATAGCAACCCTAAAAGCTCAAAATAACTCGCTGACAGCCCAAATAAACTCTCAAAAAAACCAAATAAACTCCCTGACAGCCCAAATAAGCTCCCTTCAACATAAACTCTCTCTCCAAGACTCCCAGCAAAATAACGAGTAAACTCCGGATCTCCCGGATAGTCTGGATAATCCGGATTATCCGGGCATTCCCGGATTATCCTGGCTTTCCGGATTATCCTGGCTTTCCGGTCTATCCGGGCATTCCCGCCCTCATTTTCAAAATCACCATACTATCCTACCCTCCCTTAAGCTTACTATTATCCTGCTTTTCATCACATTTCTTCATATTCTATCTTAAAATTATTAATTTATTTAATAAAAAATTTGGAGAATTGAAAGATTTTGTTTAACTTTGCCGCGGAAATACCACATAAACCTTTTATGAATGGAAAAAAAAATATAATCATAATGAATAAAACTACAAAAGTCATTGCATTGGCAATGCTCTTGCCGTTGATGTCTCCCATAAATACCTCGGCTCGTGACATCAGCTCCTCGGCTCATAACATCAGCTCCTCAGCTCGTGACATCAGCTCCTCGGCT
>SAMEA3663036__coassemble_309_pt1 | contig 23622 bp, 13 predicted proteins | sample SAMEA3663036__metabat2_low_PE_037 | metagenome-assembled genome bin SAMEA3663036 (sample SAMEA3663036) | pig gut metagenome | biome: pig gut; feature: pig-associated habitat; material: faeces | place: France | collected 2012
TTTCTGCAAAAATTGATGTTTTTCGTGGTCGTTTTGAGTCTAATCGTGGTCGTTTCGAGTCTGATTGCTGCTTCAAAATAAAGACACCTCTCTTTAGGCCAATATTTAGTTATATTAACACTTCAAAAGCAGTGTGGCAGCCTCGAAACTGACTCCAAACGAACAAAAAAAATTCTCAAACTAAGAAAATATATTTACGTAGTTAGACAGATATCTTAGGACATTCTGAGATATTATAATATACAAAGTATATTATAAAAGAATGTTAAAGAGTAGAAGAAAATTAAGTAAAGACTTGCAAATTAGAAAAAAAATTACTACCTTTGCAGAAGATAAGCGGCATCTCGGCATAATTGCTCAAGCAAGCTTGGCAAGTTCTGCTCTCGATTTGCATTTTCTTTGCAGAAGATAAGCGGCATCTCGGCAAAATTGCTCAAGCAAGCTTGGCAAGTTCTGCTCTCGATTTGCATTTTCTTTGCAGAAGATAAGCGGCATTGGTGCAATCGCCATCGTCGGGAATCATCTCGTCAACTCGTCAACTGAATACGCTCGTCAACTGAATACGCTCGAAAGCTATACCAATGCTAGTCCTTTCGTCACATTTCCAGTCATTCTGTCCCATTTACTTGGATTATTGGCAATAAAGTCATAACTTTGCAGCGGAATTTTGAACAATAAATAAAACATAGAGTAATATGAACTATCAAGAAGTGATTGACGGTATCAACGAGGTGATGGACCGCGAGATACCAATGCTACTCTCGCTGACAGAAGAGCAAGTGAGCGTGAAAAGAAACCATCAGAACCGCACGGTGAAGATGCTCGTGGGACATCTCATCGACTCGGCGTCAAACAATCATCAGCGAATGGTGAGACTGCAATATGCCCCTCGTTGCGGACACTCGATGCCAAATACAGAGATGGGCATGCTCGTCTTCCCCGACTATACGCAGGACAACGACCTCTGGATAGCCCTTCAGGACTATCAGCATGAAGACTGGCAACAGATAGTGATGCTGCTGAAACTATACAACCAGCATATCTGTCATGTGATACGCTCTGTTGACGAGACAAAGCTCGACAACTACTGGATAGACTATGAGGGATGCCGTGTGAGTCTCGATGCCATGATACGCGGATATGTCAATCATCTTAATCTGCACTTCGGACATATTCACGATCTGCTTAAGTAAAGGAGGCCACGACATGATATTGACATTTATATTATCTATATTGCTCGCGTTCTGCGCACATGCTTGCCAGGCACAAAAAGTTACGCCTAAGGCCGCCACACCCGAGATGGAGTTTGTTATGCAGCTCAACGTCACCCTCGGCGAAGCCTATACGGTAGGGGAGACACAAAGCGGGAAACGACATGTGATACCCATCACTGGCGGTACGTTTGAAGGTCCGCTCGTGCGTGGAACAATAGAAAAGGGTGGTGCCGACTACCAGCTTATCAGTGCTGACGGTAAGCGGACAACGCTCGAAGCCATATACTCCATAAAGACCGACGACGGCGTGTATATCCACGTAAGGAATCAAGGCATAGTATATACAGGGAAGGATGCCTCGGGCAACGATACGTTCTACTTCAAGGCTGCGCCGAAGTTTGAGGCTCCCATGGACAGTAAGTATGCGTGGCTCAACAATGCCATATACGTCTGTGCTCCGTCGTTTGGCGCTCCAGGCACAATATTGCTCGACGTTTGGAAGGTGAAATAGTTGACGATAGTATAATTACCGATTTGAAACGATGAAAGTGCTTATTTTAAACGCGAGTCCACGGAGAAAGGGTAACATATCGCAAATGGTAGGCGTGATGAAAGACGAGGCTGAGAGCAATGGAGCCGAGGTGGAGGTGGTGGATGTGCAGCATCTCGACATCCGTCCATGTGTGGCTTGTATGAAATGCCGTTCCACGGGCTTTTGTGTGATGCCTGAAGATGACTCCCAGCGTGTGTTGGCGAAGATACAGGAAGCCGATGCTGTTGTCGTGGCAGCTCCATGCTACTGGGGCAATATGCCAGGCACACTGAAACTGCTGTTCGACAGGATTGTCTATGGACTGATGGACGAGAGCTCAGTAGGATTTCCCAAGCCGCTGCTGAAGGGCAAACGCTGTGTGCTTGTGAGCACCTCGACGACGCCATGGCCGTTTAACATCTTGATGCATCAGAGTCATGGAGCCATAAGGGCGATGAAGGAGATATGCCGATATAGCGGATTCAAGATCGTGGCAACGGTGGAGAAGGGCGGCACAAAACGCAACACCCTCCTCTCGGAGAAGGAAGAAAAGAGATGCCGCAAGGCAGCGAGACGATTGCTCTCTTAAGATGCTCCCGGACGTCAGCTATCGGGTAGTGCTTCTGACTGTGAAACCGCTCTAACTACGTTCTTTATGTGTTAGAATCTGCTTTAATGCCGTTTCTTATCTGTCAGGATCTGTATTAATGCCGTTGATGATGGCTTCGCGACACTGTTGCATAAGCCATTTCGGAGTGCTGGTGGCACCGCAGATACCAATGGTGGTCACGTCCTTTAGCCATTCTTTTTTTATCTCCTCAGGACCTTCTATGAGCTGGCTGTTGGGGTTGACGCGCCGACATTCGTCGAAGAGCACTCGGCCGTTGCTGCTCTTGCGTCCGCAGACAAAGAGCACGAGGTCGTGACGGCGTGCGAAGTTGCTCACGTTGGGCATGCGGTTAGCCACTTGCCTACAGATGGTGTCGAAGCTGCGGAATGTGGCAGTGGGAGAGATGTGGGTCTGTATGTAGTCGATGATGCGATGAAACTCGTCGAGCGACTTGGTGGTCTGAGAGTAGAGGTAGATGTCGCGTGTGAAGTCAAGTTTTTTCACATCTTCAAAATGCGCTATCACGATGGCATGGTTCTGTGTCTGTCCGACGAGTCCCAACACCTCGGCGTGTCCCGGTTTGCCGAAGATGACTATCTGTGCGTCGGGGCAGCACTCATATTGGCGGCATATGCGGCGTTGCAGCTGTAACACTACCGGACAGGTGGCGTCGATTATCTCTATCTCGTTCCGAATGGCAAGGGCGTAGGTTGTTGGCGGCTCGCCGTGAGCCCTCAACAGCACCTTTGCGTTGTGGAGCTGTTTCATCTCGTCGTGGTTGATGGTGGTGAGTCCCATGCGTTTCAGCCGTTCACATTCCATGCCGTTGTGCACAATATCTCCGAGACAGTATAGGTTTGAGCCGTTGGCGAGTTCTTCCTCCGCCTTTTTTATGGCAGTGGTGACACCAAAACAAAATCCGCTTCCTTCGTCAATTTCTATTTTCAGCATACTATTTCATTTCTTAAAGTAAAAGTCCAAGAGTTCTCCTGCAGCCGCAAAACTCGTCTTCTCGCCGTTGAGGACAGACTTTTCGGCATTGTTGAGCATAGCCTTGATATCGGCATTGTTGTAGAAGTTGTTGCGCAACTGCTCGTTGATGGTCTCATACATCCAGTATTTGCTCTGTTCGTTACGTCGATACTGGAAGTAGCCGTTTTGCTTTACGAAGTCGATATATTCATATATCATATCCCACACTTCTTTCACACCGGTGCCGTAGAATCCACTGTAGCACAACACCTTGGGCAACCATCCGCTGTCTGGCTTCGGGAAGAAATGGAGGGCGTTTCGGAAGTTGGTGGCTGCCATGTGGCAGCGGTCAACATTCTCGCCGTCGCACTTGTTGATGACGATGCCGTCGCTGATCTCCATGATGCCACGCTTGATGCCCTGGAGCTCGTCGCCGGTGCCAGCCACCTGAAGCAAGAGGAAGAAATCGACCATCGAGTGACAGGCCGTCTCGCTCTGTCCCACACCCACCGTCTCGACGAAGATCTTGTCGAAGCCTGCCGCCTCGCACAAGATGATGGTCTCGCGAGTCTTGCGTGCCACGCCGCCGAGCGATCCGGCCGAAGGGCTGGGACGGATGAACGACTTCGGGTGCACCGAGAGTTTCTCCATGCGTGTCTTGTCGCCGAGTATTGAGCCTTTTGTGCGCTCAGAACTCGGGTCGATGGCGAGCACGGCGAGTTTGCCTCCAGTGCGTTCCAGCACATGAGTGCCGAAGACGTCTATCGACGTCGATTTTCCTGCTCCTGGCACTCCACTGATGCCGATGCGGATAGAGCTGCCGCTATAGGGTAGGCATTTCTCTATCACTTCCTGAGCCTTGGCCTGATGGTCGGGATTGATGCTCTCGACGAGGGTCACCGCCTGGCTGAGTATGGTTATGTCGCCTTTGACGATGCCTTCAACCATCTCGGCCACCGACAGTTGGCGACGGCGGAAGCGGTCGCGGTTGAGATATGGGTTTACGCGCGCTGGCTGCTCTACACCGCTATTGACGGTGAGTCCCTTATATTCTTCGTTGTTTTCTGGGTGTATCATAATCAGAGTGTAGTTATGTTTATTTCTATTTTGGGGTTCTTTGGGTCGTTGGTAATCATCAAGATGCGTGGACGAGTGCGGGCATTCTTATATGCTTCGCGTTCCACGGTGACCTTCATCGTGGTCTTCTCGCCTGGTTTCAGCGTGCGTTTGCCAAGGGTGAGTTTCAGCGCCTTGGAATACATGTGGAGCGAGGATATCTGCAGTGGGCTCTTGCCGCTGTTGGTGAGCTCGATGCGCTCTGTGGCCTTGTCTTTGTCGGCGAGGTTAACCTTTATCTCGTTAGCCGACAGAGTGAGTTGCGGCGCGTTGAGACGTTGTGTCTCTGTCATCTGTGCAAACTGAGGCAGCAACACGGCCGAGGCTGTGATCTCGTTGTCGATGCTCACCTTGTCGCCTGGCTTGTTGGCGAGATAGACTGAGGTCTCGGTCACACCATAGTCACGCAGTTTCTCGGTGTGTAGGGTAACGCTTATCTTGCCTTGGTTGCCGGGACGCAGATATTGTTTCGACGAGGTGGTGGTGAGATATGGAGGAAGGTGCATGAGGTTGGGTTCAAGCACCGTGGTGCCGTCGTTGATGATGTGGATGTCGATGACGGGTTGGTCGCCTTTGTTTACGTCGTCGAATTCGAGGTCTCGCTTGTCGAGACGCAGGTTGCCGATGACGAATGGGAAGTCGCCGGTATAGTCTGGCACATCTTCCATTACGATGCCTTTCATCGAGAGGTATAGCGGTTCTTTTGAGCCGTTGCTATATATGGCTGCCTCTTTGAAGAAGTGGCCCATCTGCCTTGCGTCGTAGGTGAGGGATATGGTGAACTCATCGCCCGAGGCTATCTCTTCTTTCGGATAGTCGGCTTTTATACATCCGCAACTCACCCTCACGTCGTTTATCTTCAGTCGTCGCGAGCCTTTGTTCTTGAGGTTGAACGTGGCCGTGACGGGTTTGAAATATTGCACTTTTCGGCAGTCTATCTCTGCCTCTTTAACTGTGATTTTCTGTGCTGACGCGGCTGTTGTGGCAGCAATCATCATGAATGTCAATATTGTCTTTTTGTTCATATTCTTATATTAGTATTTTTTTTTAAATTGTGGATTATGCGTCATATCCACTCTTATTCGTTGCCAATTACGCTTATCCGTTGCCGATTACGCTTATTTGTTTCCCACCTCCACGCTGATTCCTCCTGCTGTGGCCCTGAATTCCGGAGCATAAGCACATTGTGCTGTGCAGGTTCCGCTGTGGTATTTGCCTTCGCGGTCGATGAAGTATTCGGTCTCTATCACGTGGCGTCCTTTTTTCATGCGGTCGAAATAGTAGTATGTGGCATTGTCTTTTGGAGCTACGTATGCGCCGTTGTGGTAGCCGCTGAGCTGTTGTATGGGCTCCATGCAAGCGGCGCGACGGTCGGCTATCTCCACAAAGTCAAGGTCGCGGAGAGCGTCGATGGTGATTCTCGTCTTCACTCTTGAACCTACCTTCAGTCCGCCTTCTGGAATGATTATTTCTCTCTTGATGGTGATGCCCTCGCCGCTGTCGGCAATGTCTGTAACGGTCTGCATATATTGTGCATAGACTGATGCCCACGATGAACCTTGTGAGGTCTTTGTGGCGGTGAGTTTGCGCTGGTTCCCGTACGTCATTGTTGTCTTCTGATAACCCATTCCAGCCGTGGCTTTCGGCATGTCGAGTTGTGTGCCGTCGATGGTGAAGAGGGCCGCCGTGCTGTTGGCGACGAGTGGCGACTGACGTCCCTTTATCGGCGTTAGGAAGGCGTTGATGGCATCGATGCTGCTAATGGGCGTATCCCATGTTTGGGTGCGTTTCTCTTGAAGTAGCCAGCGTTGCATCTCGGCAATCGTCGTGGCGTATTTCCCGTTATCGTCACCCACCTTACAGAGAGCCTCGATAGCCATGGTCTGCGTAGGTATCTTATAGTCGCGCCATGTAGATACGGCACGGAAGGAGTCGAAATACCTTCCTGCCGCCTCTGTGCATACGGTGTGTTCCACGATGCTCTTGAGGTAGGTCTTTGCCTTGCGGCTGTCTCCATGGCTGTCCAACACTATTGCTGCCATGGCCTTTGCAAACATCGACATGGTCTTATGTTCTTTCTTAAGCAACGACACGAGATAGTCGGTCGCCTTCGCTCGATTGCCTGATGGTGTGCGCGAGAGCAAGGCGTTGGTGTAGAGGTATTCGAGTGCCGTAGCGCTTGGGAAAGTCTGTGTGTGACCTTTCTTCTCTTCGGCCTTCATCTCGCTGACGGTTTTTGTTATCTCGACATCGAGATACTTCATGGCTTTGTTCAGCATGTTGTCGGCGATGTCATTGCCGGTGAAGGTCTTCATCCTCGCCATGATGGTTGCTATGGCCTGGGTCATAAACGTGCTTCCGCTCATGCCTTGCCACCAGCTCCACGATCCGTCGGCATTCTGTAGCTTCTGTAACTTTGCCAGGGCGGTTTGTGTTCGTGCGTTGATGGTGTTCGCGTCGAAGAGGGCAGCGAGCATACGCTTCTGTTCTGTCTCGGTCTTTGCTTCTGTCAGCCACGGCGTCTCGTCGAGAATCATGTCTTTCAGCTCCGTATTTTTTTCAAGACTGCTGACGAGCGATGTCCCGTCGTCTTTCTCTTCTTTCCATAGTCGACAAGTGTTGGCTATGGCAGGTTCGGCGTTTGCCAGATGCCTTGCCAACGTGTTGGAATAGAGCGATGCTGCCAGTGATATGGCGTTGGCGTCGTGTGGCTGAGCGAGTAGTGGCAGTGCTTGTACCATAAGCCAGGCAGGATTGTTGGTATATTCCACCGTGAGACGGCTTGTCTTGTCTGTCACGGCAAACATCTTACGCAGGTCGATGGTGGTTGTGCCTGGCTTGTCTTGGCTGAAGGTGTGTGTCTGGGTGACGCGTTCCTTGGCTGGCATCACGGCTACATAATGCTGTTCTCCATCGCTGAAGTTTTTTCCTGAGGCGATGATGCGTATAACGAGTAGCTGACAGCTTTCGTCGGCACGCAAGGTGAATGTGGCGTCGGTGGTCTTTGCCACTTCCACGGCAAAGGGTTGTGACTTGGTCATTATCGTCTGTCCGGTCTCTGGATCGACGATTTCCATTCTTATGTTGCCGTCAACATTATAGTTGCCAGTGTTGAAGATTTTCGTCGTTATGCGTGCCTCGTCGCCTGAGCGGAGGAAACGAGGCATGTTTGGCTGTACCATGATTTCCTTTTGTGCCACGGTCTCTGCCTCGATACTTCCGTACATCATGTCGCGTGTGTTTGCCACACCCATGAAGTTCCATGTGGTGAGCGTCTCGGGCAGGGTGAATTTCATCGTTACGTTGCCGTCTTTGTCGCTGTTGAGCATTGGATAGAAGAAGGCTGTCTCGTCAAAATTTTCACGTATGATGTTGTCTTGTTCTGAACTCTGGGTGTCGTCTTCTTCTTTTACAGATAAATTGACCGTTTCTTTTGCCTTCACCGTCGATACACTCTCAACGCTGTCGAACCACATCTCGCTGTCGGCCTTCACCATTGGCGCTGACGCACTTCTCATTGTTTTTCCGTAACCCCTTATCATCTTATTAGAATAGTGAATGCCGAAAATCGTATTGTCGAAGTGGCTGAATTCAAATGCTCGTGTGGCGTAACGCGTGAAACTCTGCGTGTGGGGCATGTAGTTAGTGAAGTTGTTCATTGTTGACCAAGACGTGCCAAAGAGGGGAACCCATGGGGCGGCATCTATTATCCACTGGTGTGGCATCAGTTGGTCGAGAGACTTGTCGTAAAGTGTGGCCATAAGGCGTGCGTCAGCTGGCTTGCCGTCGGGCCTTGTCACGTTGAGTGTCCATGTCTCTTGTTGTCCTGGCAGCAGTCTGTCGCGGAATGTGGTCCATTTTATCTTGAGCTCTTTGTCGGGCAGCGGACGCGATATTGTCTGAGTGTGGCTGTAGAACTTGCCGTCTCTTATCCATGCGAAAGCCATAGTGATGCCGTCGCCGTATTCCTTGCGGTAGCTGAGGCGGCGGTTGATGAGTTCGTTATTCAGTTCGGTGCGTCCGCTCTCTATCACCTTGTTGTCGGCAACGATGGTATATACCACGTGGATAGAGTCTGAAGAGCCCACTTGTATGGTTATGTCTCCATTGTCCTTAAACTTGTCTGCCGAACAGAAAAACCAGTCGTCGGTCTTGCTGCAGGGTACTTTGTCATCAAGGTTGAACGTTATGAAACGGTGGACGAGTGTGTCGTGGTCGCATATTGCTGTCAAGGTGTGTGTGCCTGTGGCAAGAGGCTTGGCAAGAGCTATTGGCTGCATAGTGCGTCCATGAAGCCATTCGCCGCCGTCGATGTTCATTCGCGCTTCTGTGCTTACATCGAGGCCTGCGGCATTTTTCAGATAGACCACGATGCCCTTGAGACTGTCGGCAAGTACCTTTTCGCCTATATTACAACTGATGGCTGTGGCACGACTGCCAAGAGGAAGTGTCATTGTGCCAGTGCGTGTCTCGCCGCTGATGTCGGTGACGTCGGCGCTGACCGTGAAGTCGTAGAATCGGCGTGTTGTCTTGGAGTCACCGGCAAGTGTCAGTGGCATCTCTATATCGAAACGTCCGTCGGCGTCTGTTGTGGTCTCCTCTGAGGCTACGGTCTCCGCCCATGTGTTTTCGTCGTTGTTCCAGCGCCACCACCAGTGTGCGACCTTACGTTTTACCGTGTATTTCACCTTTGCTCCTTGTACTGGAACGCCGGCGTATGTCATGGCCTTGCCTTGCATCTGAAGGGTATCGCCAGGGCTGTAAGGCGAGTTGACCTTTGGTATTTCCACCATGAATGTAGGCCGCTTATACTCTTCCACCTTTATCCTCACCCATTCGTCGTCCACGCTGATGCGATAGCTGCCCGTAAGGCATTTCTCGGGGAGCAGAAAGTCGGTGGCGACCGTTCCGTAGTCGTCGGCTTTCAGTGTGCGCTCTGTCACGATATTGTTGTCGTTGTCGTAAAGCGTCGCTTTCACGTTTCTTCCTTCGTCAGCCACAGCAGTTATCCAGTTTTCGTTCCGATAGCATATCGCCGATACGTGAACGGTCTGTCCTGGGCGGTATATCGATCGGTCGGTACAGATGAGTGTGTTCTTTCTTTTACCGTCACCTTTTTCAAAATGGTTGTCAGCAAAAATGTTCTGTCGGGGTGCCGCTTTGTCGTCGGCAGTGAAAGAATATTCGTTTCTTGGCAAGTGATTCTCGTATTTGTAGATGGCTTCGCCGTATTTGTCGGTGATGATGGTCTTGACGTGTTTGTTGCTTTCGGTGATCTCGATGGTCGCACCATTCAGTGGTTTGCCGGTGAGTCTGCTCACCACGGCATATCTTACTTGTTTGCCTGGCAACACTTGTTTCATCATCGTTATGTCTGTAACGTAAAGCATGCTATAGTTTGCGTAAGTAGCTGGCTGCGTTGTGGTTTCAACGACGTAGATACCTGTCGGCAACGGATTGATTGTTATCGTGTCGTCAAATAGTTCGTAGTTGGGATGATAGGGTAGGGTGAAAGTGGTGGAGAGTGGCTGCTGAGGGTTTCTAAGATATTTTTTGTTCTTCTTGAAACTTGCCTCGTTGCTGATCCTTATGTCGCTATTGCCGTCAAGGGTGGTGGGATAGATGTTTACCGTCAACTGTTTCATGTTGCGTATATTGCGGAGTATGAGCTTTGGCTCCTTTCCGGGCATGACGATACGATTGTTAATCACACACTGCAACTGCGGATATGTCAATGTACGTTCTTCATTGCGCATCTCTCCTGTCCGTTGCCACGATGGCCAGTTGTCTATTATGTAGTGTATATATGTAATGAGTTTCTCTGCTTTGTTGTCTGAACAGTTTTTCATGGCATAATAACGCTCTATAGCCACTTCCGCTGCCACGTCGAGGTCTTTGTATATGGCAATCAGTGAATCGAGCGAATAGATATATGGCGACTTGCTGATGGTGGTCCTTCTGCCATTACCTACGTTTTCGTAATATGAAGTCATAAGGTCGCCCTTACCTGCGTTTTCGTAATATGAAGTCTTTAGGTCTTGCAGCGCCGTGATGCAAGCTGCCCGACGGTTGCCTACAGAGGAATAGTATCTGCTTGGACTGTTGTATTGTTTGGTCTCGTAAGCGATGACGCTAAGGAGGTCGTCACCGAAGATGTTTGAATTGTATCCTTCTACGACGAGTGGAAAATAATTGTTTGCCTTAGTGTCGGCGAGGAGCGCTGGTCGTTGCATTGCAAGCATGGCATAACGTGCGGCTTGGACATTCCAATCATCTGCTATCAGTTTTCTGTATGTCAGAAAAGTGCGTGAGAGTACCGCCGCCTTTACTGCCAAACATACATAGTCGTCGTTGTTCCCGTCAAATACATCACTGCCGATGTTGCTCTTGTTTTCTTCAGATACATCACTGCCGATGTTGCTCTTGTTTCCTTCGGTTACATCACTGCCGATGTTGCTCTTGTTTCCTTCAGATACATCACTGCCGATGTTGTTTCCGTAGAAACTGTTGTAGCTTTTTCTATTGTCAATGCATCTTTTAAGTCTCTCTACCTCAGCTTTCAGCGAATCTGGAGATATCTGTATTTGGAATTGCATTTTTTGTGCTTCCGCCTTGAGCATATGTCCCCAAGCTTTTTCCTGTTGAGCTTGTCTTGAAATGTCGTTAAGCACAGCAATGGCCGTTTGGGGCAAGTCGTTTTGTTGTACCTCGTTTACCTGCTTCCACAGTGTGGAGTAGGTTTTCTGTGCCATTGATGGTATGATATTTACCAAAAGGCAAGCTATGATAGACAAGATCATTTTTTTCATTGGCATGAATATTTTATATTTTTACAAAGGTAATCCTTTTTTTATACACAGCGAAAAAAATAAAAAATAATTTATCCCTTTTCAGTTTTATTAACTGTCTTTTTTAGATAATATTGAGGTGTCTCTGGAAATCCCGGAATCTCTGGAAATCCCGGAATATCCGGAATATCCGGACATTCCGGGATATCCGGAAAAACCGGAAAAACCGGAATGTCCGGCTCTCCCGTCCCTCAAGCTCCCCGGCTTTCCCCCCAAAAAATAAACCCCAGGAGAAAATATATCCTCCTGGGTTATACTAAGCTTTCAAAATTACCGTGGTAATTAATAGAACTTGAAATACCTGCGTGCGTTGTTATACGAGATGTCTTCAACCATGCGTGAGAGAATCTCTTGGTCGTTAGGCAAAAGACCCTTTTCCACATCAGTACCAAGCATGTTGCACAGCAGACGGCGGAAATATTCGTGACGTGGGTAGCTCAGAAATGAGCGTGAGTCGGTAAGCATGCCTACGAAACGGCTGAGAAGACCGAGAACAGAAAGGGCGTTCATCTGTCTCGTCATTCCGTCAAGCTGGTCGTTGAACCACCAACCTGAACCGAACTGTATCTTACCTGGCTCTCCTCCTTGGAAGTTGCCGAGCATAGTGGCAATGACTTCGTTAGCACAAGGGTTGAGAGTATATAATATTGTACGCGTGAGCTTGCCCTTCATGTTGAGCTTGTTGAGGAAACGGCTCATAGCTCGTGCGGTGTTGAATTCGCCGATAGAGTCGAAACCTGTATCTGGACCAAGCTTGTTGTACATCACTGTATTGTTGTCACGGATAGCACCGTAATGGAATTGCTGAGTCCAATCGGCGTCAGCGTCCATCTCTGCCATAACGGTAAGGAAGCAGTTCTTGTACTGGCGAATCTCAAAATCAGAAAGTTGCTGACCGGCAAGAGCCTTTGTGAAGATGGTCTCTATCTGAGAGTCGGTATATTCTTCATCGTAGAACTCTTCGATGCCATGATCTGAGAGACGACAACCATTCTCGTGGAAGAAATCATGACGCTTCTGAAGTGCATCGACCATCTCCTTGAACGAAGAGATGTTTACGCCAGACACATTGCTCAACTGTTCTACGTAAGCCGCAAATTCAGGCTTCTCGATATTCATGGCTTTGTCAGGACGCCATGCAGGAATCATCTTCACCTCGAAACCGCTCTCGCGGGTCTGCTTATGATAGCGGAGATCATCTACGGGGTCGTCGGTAGTGCAGACACATTCCACATTGTAGTGACGCATTAATCCTCGTGCAGAGAACTCAGGCTGCTGCAGTTTCTCGTTACACTCATCGAAAATCTCACGTGCGGTCTTTGGAGAGAGTTGCTTGGTGATGCCGAAGGCGGTCTTCAGCTCAAGGTGTGACCAATGGTAGAGGGGGTTGCGGAAGCAGTAAGTGATGGTCTCTGCCCACTTTTCAAACTTCTCCCAGTCAGAAGTGTCTTTGCCAGTACAGAAGCGCTCGTCAACGCCATTGGTGCGCATGGCGCGCCATTTATAGTGGTCGCCTCCAAGCCATAGCTCGGTGATTGATTTAAACTTGTGGTCGTTAGCTACCATCTCAGGGATGAGGTGACAGTGATAGTCGATAATGGGCTTCTTTGCCGCATGATTATGGTACAAATCCTGTGCCACTTGGGTGTCGAGCAGGAAATTCTCGTCATTAAATTGTTTCATTGTTTGTTTTTTTATAAGTTTTTTTCGAAATAATATGCAATTTTTGGAATTACGACCGCAAAAATACAAATAAAATTTGTTATTCTCAAAGTTTTTACGTATTTTTGCACCAAAAATTTACGTAAACGATGACGTACACAAGTAAAGTATTGCTAATTTATACTGGAGGAACTATTGGGATGAATAGAAATCCGCGCACCGGTGCACTGGAGCCGTTTGATTTTGAGCATCTAATTGGTAGTGTGCCCGAACTCCAACAAGTGTCAACAGAGATATCCACATTTCAGTTCAATCCCCCTATAGACAGTAGTGATATGACGCCGGAATTGTGGATAGACCTTGTGCACATCATAGCTAACAATTTCAACAACTATGACGGCTTTGTCATCTTGCATGGCACCGACACCATGGCTTACACGGCCTCTGCCCTTAGTTATATGCTCGAAAACCTCACCAAACCGGTTATACTCACGGGAAGTCAGTTGCCAATAGGGCAGGTGAGAACAGATGGTAAGGAGAATGTTATTACCAGCATAGAGATTGCCTCAGCAAAACATCATGATGGAACGGCTATGGTGCCAGAGGTGTGCATATATTTTAATGGGCATCTGATGCGAGGCAATAGGACCACCAAGCAGAGTGCTGACAACTTCAACGCTTTCGAGAGTTTCAATTATGACCATCTTGCCGATGCAGGAGTTACCATCACTTACCATGAAGACCGAATACTGAAACCTGACTTCTCGAAGCCGATGACACCCCATTTCCAATTGGATTCGAGTGTCATCGTGTTTACTGTGTTCCCAGGCATACAAGAGGAACTCATACATCATGTCATAACGAGCAAGAATCTCCGTTCTATAGTCATGCGTACTTATGGAAGCGGCAATGCTCCCCAATATCCCTGGCTCAGGCGAACCTTGAAAGAGGCAACAAGTCAAGGAAAAATTATAGTGAATATCAGTCAGTGTATGGCTGGAATGGTAGAGATGGGACGCTATGATACTGGTTATCAACTGAAAGAGGCAGGTGTGCTCAGTGGTTATGATAGCACAGTGGAAAGTGCTGTAACAAAACTGATGTTCCTCCAGGGACAGTATAAAGATTGGCACTTGGTCAAAAACTATATGACGAGAAGCATCAGAGGTGAAATAAGCGTATAGCTAATTGTCGAATGGTTTGTTATGAAAAACTTTAGAGAGAGAAAGAATGAAAGCAAGTGAGATACTGAAGAAGAACATCGGGATATTGTCAAAATATACTGTAAAGGAAGAGAACTTTGTGCCAGGAGGACATGCACCACTACCGGAAATAGATAAGGTGAAACGCATCGTCAGCCTGTCGAAGACCATCTTCTTTACCGATTATTTCTTTAAACGGCAACCAGAAGAACAGATAAGACAATATTATATAGGTGTAAACATGGAGGAACTGTTCTCGCTGCTGAAGGAACAGATAGCACGCAGCATGCTCTTCAATAGCGACGAGGACGAGGCAGTTATTCCACAGAGAGCGGTGGAGTTCGCTTTGCATTATATCGATCGCATGCCAGACGTGAAAAGACTGCTTTATTCCGATGTGGAAGCCATGTTCGACAACGATCCCGCCGCAACAAATTATGGCGAGGTCATATTCTGCTATCCTGTAGTCAATGCAATGACACACTATCGCATCGCACATGAGCTTCATAAACTCGGTATTCCTGTGTTGCCACGCATCATCACCGAATTGGCACATTCAAAGACCGGCATAGACATTCATCCTGGCGCTACCATCGGTGACCACTTCAGTATCGACCACGGTACAGGTGTGGTGATAGGCGAAACAGCGATCATAGGCAGCCATGTGACACTATATCAAGGAGTCACTCTTGGAGCGAAAAGTTTCAAATACGATGCCGACGGAAATATGATAAATTGTCCGCGTCACCCGATACTCGAAGACAATGTTACAGTGTATAGTAACTCGTCGATACTCGGACGTATTACCATTGGACATGATTCGATAGTAGGAGGAAACATCTGGCTTACCCACAGCATACCTCCACATTCAAAGATCTTGCAGAGCAAAGCCATCGACGCTTCATTTACGGGCGGATTGGGTATATAAAATACACCCATAATACTATTTTAGCAAGAATTAGACCTTTTTTGCAACATTTGAACACAATAGATAACAAAATAATACCATAAACACAACATTTTAACACCTTTCGAACAAGGAAATTCACTAACTTTGCACCCATAAAACATTACCTACGGATATTAATAAATTCAAATATAAAATAACATTAACAATTACAAACTAACAACAATGTAATTTATGGGTACATCATCTATCAAAAGATGTCAGGGAAAGAACCCCGACATTCTTAAGGGTGGCCTCGCTCGAAAGGCTTTGATGCTTGCGACTATACTCGTTATGCAAGCAACGGCTTTCTTTGCAGGCAACATTGTGGCCAAAGACATCACAGGAAAGGTGACTTCGGCAACGGACAATGAACCGCTCATCGGAGCTACGGTTCAGGTAGAAGGTTCGCAAGGCGGTACAATAACCGACTTCGACGGAAACTACACCATCAAGGCCAACGACGGTCAGACTCTCGTGTTCTCCTACATCGGTTACGTCACCAAAAAAGTAAAGGTGAAGGGTAATGTCATCAACATCTCACTCGAAGAAGACGGAAAGTCGCTCGAGGAAGTGGTGGTGATAGGTTACGGAACGATGAAGAAGAAACTTGTCACCGGTGCGACAACACAACTCAAGGGTGACGACATACAGAAACTCAACACCACTAACCCTCTCGCTGCCATGCAGGGACAGACTCCAGGTGTGAACATTGTATCTACTTCTGGTCAGCCTGGCGCATCGATGAGCGTCACCATACGTGGTCTCGGTACCGTGGGCAACTCGCAGCCTCTATACCTTATTGATGGAATAGGCGGTGACATCACTACTCTTAACCCAGCTGACATTGAACGCATTGACGTATTGAAAGACGCGGCCTCGGCTGCTATCTACGGTGCTCAGGCTGCAAACGGCGTCGTCCTCGTTACCACAAAGAGCGGTAAGGAAGGAACAAGCAAGATAACATACGACGGATATGTGGGATGGCAGACTGTAGGCAGGAAGTTTAAGATGCTCAATGCTAATGAGTATATGACAATCATGGACGAGGCACGACTCAATTCTGGAATGTCGCCCGTTGATTGGACTTCTCTCAACTCAATACACGATGCAAACGGAAATATCTACGACACCGACTGGATTGACCAAGCCATTGAAGACGGAGCATTGACCACAAGTCATAGCCTCGCCTTCACAGGTGGTTCAAAGACTTCTACTTACGTTGTGTCGGGAGGATATACCGGTCAAGATGGTGTCATCGGTGGATCGGACGTAAGTAACTATCGCCGTTTCAATTTCCGTGCCAACTCTGAACATAAGATGTATAACGGACTCGTCACCATCGGAGAACGTGTGAGCTTCGTATGGAAGACACAACGTGGCATGGGAACAGGAAACATCTGGAATAACAACCTCCGTAGCGCTTTCTCTTCATCACCCATACATCCCGTTTATGACCAAAACGGCGACTATGCCTCAACGGTAAACTCAGACTGGAATGTAAACGATGGCAACCCCTATGGAAACATGATGGTCAACCGCTTTAACCAGAGCAAGAGCGGAAACCTCGACGCTAACGTTTATATGCAGATTGAACCTATCAAGAACTTAAAGATCAAAACTGTATATGGTATCAGCTATGGTACCAGCGACTATCGCTCGTTTACACCAGAATACCAGTTCACACCTCAGTCGGCCAATACATTGACAAAGGTGAACCAAAGCAATGGTAACGGCTTGTCGATGGTATGGACAAACACAGCACAGTATGACTTCACGCTGAAAGGCGGACACGACTTCTCCGCTCTCGTAGGTTCGGAATGGTCACGTTACAACGGCAGTAGCTCGGGTGGATACAACGACAGCCTCATTCCAGGCTTCGGCGACTGGGAACATGCTTTCCTGGACAATACTAACGGCACAGACAACAAGCGTGTCAATGGCGCTCCTTACGACGAGACACGCGGTATGTCGCTCTTCGCTCGTCTCGGTTGGTCGTGGAAAGACCGGTATATGTTTAACGCAACAATACGCGCCGACGAATCGTCAAAATTTGCTCCAGGTCATCGATGGGGATACTTCCCTTCAGTATCGGCAGGATGGACCATCTCGGAGGAGAACTTTATGAAATCAACAAAGTCGTGGCTTGACTTCCTTAAGTTGCGCGCCAGCTGGGGACAGGTGGGTAATGCAAATATCAACTGCTATCAGTATCTTGCTCCCGTCACCACAACAAATACCAATTATAACTTTGGTACAGATGGTAGCCAAAGCGGATGGGCAACAGGTTCTTATCCTTCACGCCTCGCCAACGAAGGCGTGAAATGGGAAACATCAGAGCAGATAAACGTAGGTATCGATGCAAGGTTTATACAGAGCCGACTCTCTTTCATAGCAGACTGGTATATAAAGAAGACCAAGGATTGGCTCGTTCAAGCGCCAGTGCTCGCGACAGCAGGAACACAGGGACCTGTCATCAACGGAGGTGATGTGAAGAATACTGGTGTAGAAATCGGACTCTCGTGGAACGACAATATCGGCAAAGACTTCTCGTACAGCGTGGGAGGAAACTTTGCATATAACCATAACAAAGTGGGAAGCATTCCAACCGAAGATGGAATAATACACGGAGCAAGCAACCAGATTTACTCAAATGCGGAAGAGTTCTATCGCGCTGAGAACGGACATGCCATCGGCTATTTCTGGGGATATAAGACTGCCGGAATATTCCAGAACCAACAGGAGATTAATGACTGGATTGCAGCAGGCAACGGCGTATTGCAGTCAAATGTTCAGCCAGGTGATACCAAGTATGTGGATATCAACCGCGACGGACAGATAAACGCTGTTGACAAGGTCGATCTCGGTAATGGACTGCCAAAATACACCTTCGGATTCAATGTCTCATTATCATGGAAGGGCTTCGACCTCTCTGCCAACGCTACAGGCGCTGCCGGATTCCAAATAGCACAATCCTATCGCGACCCTAACTCTTCACAGGGCAATTACAGCAGACAGATTCTCGATCGCTGGACCGGCGAGGGAACAAGCAACAGAATACCTCGACTGACTTACGGCGACGTCGGAAACTGGCAATTCTCCGACCTTTATTTGCAAGATGGCGATTATATCCGTCTGCAGAACCTCACCCTCGGCTACGACTTTAAGCGACTAATCTCATGGAAGGGAATATCAAAGTTGCGCCTTTATGTTCAGGCACAGAACTTGCTTACCCTCACAAAATATGATGGCATGGACCCGGAGATCGGTTCGTATAACGGCACCAATGGCAACAGTAGCGACTCTTGGGTATCGGGCGTAGATATGGGTTATTATCCTCATCCACGTACATTCTTGGTAGGTATGAACATTGCTTTCTAAGTGAATAGTGAACAAAAATAATGTGAACAAGAAATGAAGACAAATATGAAACATTTATTATATAGCGGTACGTTGGCATTCGCAACTCTCACCATCAGCTCTTGCTCGATGGATACAGAGTCGAAAACAAGTCTCAACGACGAAACAGCATATCGTAATATCGAGGCTGTTGAGATGGCTCTCGTTGGTTGTTACGACGGCTGGCAACGAACCATTAGCGGCGAAGAAATCGGTATGTATATGCTTGCTGAGTTCGCTTCAGATCAGGCTCACGGAGGATTAGGCTTCTCTGATGCCAAAAATAATAATATCATCGACCAATTTGATATTGCTGCCGCACCGTCATACAACAACCTCTTCAATACTGACTGGATAAATTACTATGCAGCTATCTTCCGCTGCAACAAGGTAATCCAGGCTGAAATAACTGCCGATTGGGGAGGCGATATGGCTGCTAAGGGACGTATCATAGGACAGGCTCGAGCACTGCGCGGAATACTCTATTTTGACCTTGCCCGTATGTTTGGCGACGTGCCATTGATTACTGTGCCAACGGAGGAAAACCTTCCTCGTACGGATGCTGCGGAGGTGTATAAGCAGATATTCGAAGACTTTAAGTATGCTGCGGCAAACATTCCGGCTGACGCTTTCCCACTCGAAGCAAGGGCAAGCAACGACGGACGCATTACAAAATATGCTGTAGAGGCAATGATGGCTCGCGCGTACCTATATTACGTAGGATATTACGGACAAGAGAACGAGGGCTGTTCAAAACAGGAAGCCATCGACGCTCTTGAGGACATCATCAACAATGGCGGATATGAACTTGAGGCCAACTATGCCGACCTGTTCATGCCAGCATGTACTACCGATGGTTCTAACGGTGGTGCTTACGCATGGAACACCACATTCAAGGGTAAGTACTATGATGGCAGTGGATGGGTGAGCGACATCTCCAAGGAGGTTATTCTAAACCTTAAGTTCTCTGCTACTTCCGACTATAACGGCAATGCAGACGGTAACGTGTTCCAGGTTTATCTTGGTCCTCGCAACAAGTGTGCAACAGGTGTGAACATTGCCTCCGGTTGGGGTGCATGCTCAGTGACACAGAAGTTTGTCGATACCTACAAGGAAGACCCACGCTTCAGCGCTTGTGTATGGAGCTGTGCCGACGCTGGCTTCACCGCTGACGTGAACGACACCTACGAATACACCGGTTACTACACCCGCAAGTATGCCCCGATGTGCTTCGCTGACGGAACACGTCAGGAGGTAGGCTTCGAACTCGGTGAGCAGCACATGAACATCACCTACTATCAGGACTGGACAGTGATGCGCTATGCCGACGTGCTGCTGATGCACTCAGAGCTGACAGGCACCAACACCGGCTTGAACATGGTTCACCAGCGTTCTTGCCCTGGCGAGTCACTCTCTTACAGCATCGAGAACATCCGCAAGGAGCGCGCCATCGAGTTTGCATTCGAAGGTATCCACTTCTGGGATCTCATGCGCTATGAGAAGGACGGTGCTTACGCCGGACGTGCCATTGCCGAGGCTCAGAACGGAGCGAAGGTGATGAACGGAGGTGTAGAGACAACCACATCGTTCAATGTCGAGAACTTCAATGCCAAGAAAGGTCTGATGCAGATACCTAACACCCAGATTACTCTCTCGGGTGGCGTGCTGACTCAGAATGCGGGATGGTAAGAGATTAATAATATTGAAATATTGAAGGATTGAAATATTGAAATATTGAAATATTGAAGATTATAAAGATTAAATTAATAAGTTCATTTCTTATGAAACTGAAAAAAATATATACAATGATGGCAGGAGCAGCAATGATGCTGGCAGCCTGTTCGCCGGATGACTTTGATTTCGGTGCCGCTCAATATTCGAGTGACGACTTGAAATGTCCGGACGCCTATACCGTGACGATCGACGGTAACTATGTGACCCTCGAGTCGAAGCTCAAGGGATGCACACCGTTGTGGGTAACTCCCAACGGACGCTCGCAGGAGCAGAAGTTGACCCTCGGTTTGCCGTTTGCTGGCGACTATGAGGTTACTCTCGGTGCTGAGACTCGTGCGGGAGTGGTGTATGGTGAACCTTATCAGTTCAGCATCTCACAGAACGATTTCGCTCAGCTGAGCGACGAGATATGGGCCAACCTCGCCGGTGGCGTGGGTAAGTCAAAGAAGTGGGTGCCTTGCAATGCCAACTATGGTGTTGGACGTTGCTCAGGTCCTGTAATGTATGGTAATCCCGACGACGTTAAGAACGATGGTTCAAATTCTACCGACATGATGTTCGGCTCTGCTAACTGGGCACCTAACTGGGACCCGGGGTTCCAGTCGTGGCTTATTCCTGCCGACGACCCATACATGAGCTCTTACATGGAGTTCGGTCTTGACGCCAAGAACGGCTGTACGGCAGTTGTGTTCCGCAACGACGCCAATGGCGGTACGATGATGAATGGTAAGTTCAATCTCAACGTGAGCGACAAGACTCATCCCGTCATCTCGTTCAGCGAATGCTACTCATTGCACAATGCGGCTTTCGATGAGGTATGCTCCAACTATACTCAGGACGTGAAGATTATCGAGTGTACACCTTATCTGTTGCAGATTGCCACAATGCGTACCAACTCTGAGGGTCCTTGGTGGATTATCTGGAACTTCGTGTCGCAAGAGGTTATCGACACCAATGGCGAGTGCATACCAAAGGAGGAGAGCGGACTCATCGAGAAGACCGAGCCTGAGCTGCCTACATTCAGCAACCTCACTACCGACCTGTTCACTACCGAGATTAATGGTGTGACATACGTGGGTAACCAAATGACATTCATCATCAACGACGAGACTCCTTACGACTGGATGTGGTGGAACGGTTCGCCTGCAGTGAGCAAGTGGGAGAACGTTGCCAATGGTGACTACACCACCAACTGGGCACCGGCATGCGGCGACGAGATTGGTGACTTCGAGCTCGTTATCTCTCGTGCTTCCGACGGCTCTTACAACTATGAGTGCGGCGAGAAGTCAGGCAAGGTGACTATTGCTGACGACAAACTTACCTTCGACGACGAGATTACCATCCTCACAGCAAGCAACGACACACGCACAGTGACTGTGAGCGGAAAGGAATTCACCGTACTTGCCTGCGAGCCAGGAGAGTCGATGACAATCGGTGTTCCTTCTTCAAATGACGAGAACGGCAACATTGACTCTTATCTCTGCGCGACCCTCAACTTCAAGAAGATTGAGACAGGAGCAACAGGTCCTACCGTAGTGCCTCTCAACAACAATTATGGCGACGAGGGAATATCATGGACAGAGAACGGATGCGTGCGTCTCGGATTCCACCATTATGGTGATGGCGGTATCGGTATCTTCAAGGATGCAGCAAGCGTGAAACTGAAGAAGAACCAGACTATTAAGGTGACATTCAAGCTCAAGCCTGGAGTCATCACATGGAGCAAGACTCCAAAGTGTGCCCTTATCGACAATAACATCAAGAAAACATGGGAGCCTGGATGCTTCGACCTTGCTGATGCAGTGACAGTGAATGTTGACGGCGAGACCACCGTCACACTTACCAACACCACTGGTGCTACACAGAAATTCACTTCCACTTGTCTCGACCTCTCAATCCAGTTCGACGGATATGGAGAAGGTGACTACACTGATATGTTCGAGAGTGTAACATGTGTCATCGAGTGATATTGTGACTAAGAATTAAAAATGTAAATTCTTAAACAAGAAGATAAAATGAAAAATAAAATATTATTTAGTATAATGGCGTTCGTCCTCGGCTTCTGCTTCACGGCATGTAGCGACGACGTTGACTACGGGATTAACACCACCCCGCTGCTGAAGGACGGTTCGGTAGTCACTGGCTCTGCTGACGTGACATCCACCTCTGCCACTTTGCATGGTACAGTTGCTGGTCTTGACGGACAGGCAACAAGTGCATACGTGACAGGATTCTACTATGGTTTGTCTCAGGACAATCTCTCGGAACGTGTGGTGGCTCCTTCCAGCACATCGTTCGAAGTCTCTATCTCGGGTATGCCGGGAACGGTATATTACTATCAGGCCTTTGTCACTCTTCAGGGTAAGGTGACATACAAGGGAGAAGTGAGCAGCCTCACACTCACCGACTCGAAGGCTGTGACAGGTGATTATCAGGATCTGACTGCCAACAGTGTGAAACTGTCAGGACAGATTCAGCAGTTGCCTGCAAACGCTGAGGTTGGTATCGTTGTATCGGGTGTTCCTGGTGACGAGCGTGTTCGTGCCGGTGTGCGCATCCCTGGTGTTCTTGGCACTGATTACAGTATTGAGGCTCTCGGTCTCGTTCCTGCCACAACATATTATTATGCTGCCTACCTCGACCTCGGTCAGGGTGTGGTATATGGTGAGACCAAGGAATTCACCACTCCCGCCAAGGAATTTGACGTTGACAACGACCTCGTTGACCTCGGTCTTTCTACCAAGTGGGCAAAGTGTAATATCGGTGCCAACTCAGAGACTGAGCTGGGAGCTCTCGTAGGTTTTGGTGATCTCACTGGTTATAACACCAGCATCAATCCCGAAGACTATGCTTCAGGTGATATTTATAAGTCAGCACAGGATATTGCCAACAAGGTTACTGATGGCAAGACTACTATTCCTACTATTGCAGAATATGAGGAACTCTTCCGCTGCTGCAAGGTTGAATGGATAGAAAAAGAAGGAGTGGGCGGATATCAGTTCACCGGTCCTAATGGCAACTCTATCTTTATGCCTGCTGCCGGTTCGCGCACTCAGGGTACTACGGCAAGCGTAGGTAGCGAAGGTCGCTATCTCTCTGGTTCAATCAATGCCACCGACCCGCAGTTTGCCATGAGCTACCTTTTCAATCAGGGTGGCAATGCCCGTTCTACTACTCCTGTATATCAGGCACTTGCCGTTCGTCCTGTATCAGTGGCAAAGAATGTTCCGTTTGACAAGTCATTGCTCTGCAAGACATGGGAAATCGACCTCACCCTCGATGGTGAGTATCAGGTATTCCCTGGTCCTACCTATTTCTATGGTACACAGGATTCTTGGCGTACAGTAACTAATGGCGAACCTATTGTAGGTGACTCTTGGTGCTGGG
>SAMEA3663036__coassemble_315_pt1 | contig 23450 bp, 25 predicted proteins | sample SAMEA3663036__metabat2_low_PE_037 | metagenome-assembled genome bin SAMEA3663036 (sample SAMEA3663036) | pig gut metagenome | biome: pig gut; feature: pig-associated habitat; material: faeces | place: France | collected 2012
TCGATTTTACGAAAGAAGCCAAGGACAGTGAACAACATTAATGCAAGACCATAAATCTTCCCCAACGGCGACTTCACCGAGGCTTCGCATCTTGGCGGACGTGCCGACATAATAGAGCTGGCTCGCATCTTCGAGAGCGAGAACCCTGGTCTGCCAATGCGTGTTGACCACGGTATGACGATGCTTGGCGACGAGAGCCGTGGCTACAATGCGGGCTACTCGTTCCTCGGCAGAATGTTCGCCCTCGGACAGGTACAGGGCATTCTTGCCACTGTGGACCGTGAGTTGGGAATTGATTATAAGCAACCAGGATTCTTTGATTGAGTGAAGAGTGAAGAATGAAGAATTCTTTTGCAAACGAGAGCAGAGCCAAGCTCGCTTGAGCTATGCTGAACCGATGGAGCAGCGAGAGAAGAGCCAAGCTTGCTTGAGCTATTCCGAGTCGCGACAGAGGAAGACGAAGTCAATGCAGCTAAAGAATCGACGAAGTCAATGAAGAATGATTTGTCTTTAACTCCATAAAAACAAGATTTATGAACGAACTATTTAATATTAAAGGATATGTTGTCGTCATCACTGGCGGCACTGGCGTGCTGGGTCGCGCCATAGCGAAATATTTGGCTTTAAACGGAGCCAAAGTGATAATTCTCGGACGTAAGGAAGAAGTGGGCCAGGAGATTGTTGCCGACATAAAGGCTGCCGGCGGAGAGTGCGAGTTTCTCAAGACCGACGTGATGAACCAGGAAGTGGTGCAGCAGAACTGCGACTATATCGTGGAGAAATACGGACGCATCGACACACTGCTCAATGCGGCAGGAGGCAACATGAAGGGTGCGACGATTGCTCCCGACCAGAATTTCTTCGACCTTGAGGCATCGCAATTCCAAACTGTTCTCAACCTCAACCTCACAGGCACCGTGATACCCACACAGGTATTCCTCAAGCCGATGGTTAAACAAGGAAAGGGATCTATCATCAATTTCTCGTCGATGGCGGCTTTCCGCCCGATGACCCGAGTATGCGGTTATGCTGCTGCAAAAGCCGGCATAAGCAACTTCACGGCATTTATGGCAACTGAGTGTGCTAAAAAATTTGGTGAAGGCATTCGCGTGAACGCTATAGCACCAGGTTTCTTCATCACCGAACAGAATCGCTCGCTGTTGACCAATCCCGACGGTACGTTCACACAGCGCGGACAGGACGTTATCAGACAGACTCCATTCGGACGCATGGGCGACCCAGAAGAGCTCTGCGGCACTATCCACTACCTGATGTCTGACGCATCAAAGTTTGTCACCGGTACAGTAGCAGTGGTTGATGGTGGCTTCAATGCATTCGCAATGTAATTAAGTTGACACACATCAAAAGTTGACGAATAACAAGTTGATAAAATGTCAAGTCGTTCGTTCATTTTTATCAACTCGTATTCGTCAACTCGTTATACATTACCTACAAACGGAACAAAATGGATTTGTCAATGATTAATCTTTGTTAAAATTTCAGGGGGGGGGGATTTTTTTTGGAAATTATTTCATACCTTTGCCAACAGATATATACTTATCTAAAAAACAGAATAACTATACTATGCACATAGGGAAAAGAATAAAGGAAGTGTTGGAATTACAGGGACATAACGTCGTTTGGCTTGCCTCCCAAATTTCATGTGAGCGCTCGAACATCTACAACATGTTCAAGCGCGATAATATTGGTGTCGATCTTTTGCAGAAGGTATGTTGCGCACTTGGTCATGACTTCTTCAAAGAGTTGTCGAACGACTTACAAGCAACAGAGGGATTCTCCAAGAAGTAATCGTTGTGATAGAGAAAACTGTAATGTATCGACCACGATGGTAGAAACATAACTTGAGCATTAGCAATACTCTTTTACCTTTATTTTGCCATTCAAGACACCGAAAGCATTGAAAGCCAACGACTCTATCTCATTCTCTCCTGGAAGAATGAAGACGGGAGCCAGACGTTCTACACGCTGACGCAGTATCGTCATGCAATAATTGCTGTGAGCAATGCCACCAGTGAGGATGATAGCATCTACAAAAGCATCGAGGGCAACAAACATGGCACCAATTTGTTTGGCGATGGTATAAAGCATGGCATTGAGAAGGGTGTTGTGCGGCTCCTCTCCTTTCTCTGCTTCAGCCGAAATAGTAATCATATCGTTAATACCTAAATATGCTGTCATACCGCCTCGTCCCTGTATCATCTTCATGATATGCTGACGGGAGTATTTACCGCTGAAACACATCTCGACCAATTGTCCGGCCGGGATAGTACCAGCACGCTCGGTGGAGAAAGGACCTTCACCATCAAGGGCGTTATTCACATCCACCACTCTGCCTTTACGGTGAGCACTTACAGATATTCCTCCGCCGATATGGGCTACGATAATATTCAGATCCTCGTAGTTCTTTCCTATGGCAGAAGCGTAACGGCGCGACACTGCCTTGCTGTTGAGGGCATGAAACACCGACTTGCGGCGAATATCAGGAATACCAGTAAATCGCGCAATTTCGTCCATTTCATCGACCACAACGGGGTCTGCGATATATGCGTCGCAACCTGCTTCCCTTGCCAGTTCGTCGGCCAGCAATGCGCCTAAATTACAGGCATGGTCCATGGCGGCATGACGCAGATCGTACTTCATGAGTTCGTTGACACGATAGACGCCTCCCTCGAGCGGTTTCAACAGTCCACCACGCGCTATGACAGCGTCGAACTTAATGGGGAGTTCGGAATCTGCTATGCGCTTACGGATAAACTGCATGCGATATTCGTATTGGTCGCATGCGGTAGCAAACCTGTTGAGTTCGTGGACGGGATGATGGGCGCCAGACATCCACACGGGACGACCGTCGCGGTATATGGCCAACTTCGTGGAGGTGGAGCCTGGATTGATTACTAAAACTTTCATTGCAAGCAAGCTAAAGTTAAACTACTGAACTTTGATTCTACGCTATCGGCACGTGATGAAACCACCACAGGCACTTCTGTTCCCACAAGCCATCCCGCAGTAATGGCATCGGCAAAGAGAGAAATGGTCTTGTAAAACGTGTTGCCGCTCTCTATATTTGGAAAGATGAGAATGTCGGCATTGCCCACCACCGGAGAGACAATACCTTTTATCATTCCGCTTTCAGCGTCGCATGCGGTCTTCACATCCATTGGTCCGCCGATCACGACATCGCCATACCGGCCATTCTCTGCCCTGCGGATAATCTCCTGATAAGACAACGTATGCTCGAATTTTGGATTTACCTTTTCCGAGAAATTTATCAACGCTACTTTTGGACGTGACACGCCTATCTTCCTGCACGCCTCGACACAATAGCTAACGATAGCGTCAAACTGTCCGAGCGTGGGACGCGGGATGACGGCAGCGTCAGAAAACACCAAGGGTTTTTCACGACCGGGAATGTGTGAGACGGCGATATGAGACATCACACGCCCTGATTCAAGTATGCCCGTCTGCTTGTCGAGTGCGGCACGCAGCAGCACGTCAGTATTGAGCGATCCTTTCATCAAAATGTCGGCTCGATGCGCTTTCACCTCGGCCACAGCCTTACGTGCCGCGTCCTCAGCATCGGCACACGACACGACTGTCACCCGCTCTTGATATGCGGCTACGGCATTGGCAAAAGACGGCTGAAGGTCAGCATGGGCAAAAAGCGTAAATCTCGCCAATCCACATTCGAGAGCCTTGACTATCACCTCTTGAGTGTGCGCGTCGTGAGGACAAGCTAACGCCACTTTTTTCATTTTGTATCCGTCGCCATGATGGTGATGAAAAGACAGAAAATCCATAGGTTGTTTCATAGAAGTATTGATTTTTGGTGCAAACTTACACAAAATATTTGAATATATATAGTTAATTTCTTATAAATCTGCCATTTTTGGCGGAAAAAGCAGTAAATTTGCGACTTGATACAAAGAGATTATCAAATTATGTCGTGTATTTTACATATTGAAACAAGCACTAACGTATGCTCAGTGGCTGTCAGCGAAGACGGCCAATGCATTTTCAGTAAAGAAGATTTCAATGGGCCAAACCATGCCGTGGTACTTGGCTCGTTTGTTGACGAGGCCCTTTCCTTTGCCGACAGTCATGCCATTCCCGTGGATGCCGTGGCAGTGAGCTCAGGACCTGGCTCATATACGGGACTTCGCATAGGCGTATCGATGGCAAAAGGCATCTGCTATGGTCATGGAATCAAGCTCCTTTCTGTCCCGACGCTGAAACTTATGTGCGTACCCATCCTCCTGCGAGAGATGATAGAAGACGCCGCCTTGCTATGCCCAATGCTCGACGCAAGGCGCATGGAGGTATATGCAGCCATCTTCGACCGTTCACTGAGAGAGATAAGACCCACACAGGCCGACATCGTGGATGAAAACACATACAAAGTTCTGCTCGACCGACAGCCCATCTACTTCTTCGGCAACGGAGCTGAGAAGTGCAAGGAGGTAATCAGACATCCTAACGCCCGCTTCCTGGCAGATATCCATCCCCTTGCAAAATGGATGATGCCTTTGGCTGAGAGAAAAATGATGAACGGAGAATATGAGGACGTGGCATACTTTGTGCCATATTACTTGAAAGACTTTGTGGCAAAAATGCCGAAGAAGCTATTATAAGCACTCTGTCAAATAATCATGGTGGCGACATAGCACAACCACCACAAAACACATATAGAAATGAAAACAAACGGATTGGACTACAATACAAAGAGAGAAGAGCTCGTGCTCCCGGAATATGGAAGAGAGATTCAAAACATGGTGGACCACGCAATCAGCATTCCTGACAAGAAGGAACGCCTCAGATGCGCACACACCATAGTGAAAATGATGGCGACGAAAGCGCCTCAGATGCTCGACGACGAGGATTATTACAAGACCCTCTGGGACCATCTATATCTCATAGGCAGGAAAAAGCTCGACATCGACTGGCCATACGACATCAGCAATGCAGAACACATTCTCCAAAAGCCAGAACCAATGGCCATCCCGGGAAAGACTTACAGCATAAGATTCAGACACTACGGAAGACTTGTCGAGGAACTCGTCGAAAAACTCAAAGAGATGGAGCCAGGAGACGAACGCGACCAACTCACCGCAATAACCGCCAACCAAATGAAGCGCGACCTCATACAATGGGGACACGGCTCAATAGACGACGAGAAAGTGGCAGACGATCTGGCGCGCCTTACCGACGGCGTAATACAACTCGACCTTGGTAAGTTTAAGTTCTGCAAGATAACAAAAGACGATCTGCAGCAGCAACAAGGCAAGAAAAAGAAAAAGAAGTAACTCTCATATTCACACACAAATGGCAGCATTCATAATTGAAGGCGGACACGCCCTCTCAGGAGAGATAAGACCTCAAGGAGCAAAAAACGAGGCTCTGCAGGTAATCTGCGCCTCACTGCTCACTGCAGAGGAAGTGACGATAGAAAACATCCCCGATATCCGAGACATCAACAACCTTATCCTGCTGTTGAAAGACATCGGAGTGAAAGCCGTGAGACTGGACAAGAACAAATACTCATTCAAGGCTGACAAAGTGAACCTCGACTACCTCGAGAGTGACGAGTTCGTAAAGAAATGTGCGTCGCTAAGAGGTAGCGTGCTGATGATAGGTCCATTGCTCGCCAGATACCATAAGGCTATCATTACTAAACCAGGTGGCGACAAGATAGGCCGACGCCGTCTCGACACTCACTTCCTCGGATTTAAATATCTCGGCGCAAGATTCCGCCATATTGACAACAGGAACGTGTATGAGATAAATGCCGACCACTTGAAAGGATGCAACATGCTACTCGACGAAGCCTCGGTCACGGGTACTGCCAACATCATCATGGCCGCTGCCATGGCTGAAGGAACGACAACGGTATATAACGCCGCCTGCGAACCTTATATACAACAGCTATGCAAGATGCTGAATAGCATGGGGGCAAAGATAAGCGGCATAGCCAGCAACCTGCTCACCATCGAGGGTGTAGAGACACTGCACGGCACAACACACCGCATCCTGCCCGACATGATTGAGGTGGGATCGTTTATCGGCATGGCTGCCATGGTGGGTGACGGGATAAGGATAAAAGACGTCTCGGTGCCAAACCTCGGCATCATTCCCGAGGCGTTTAGAAGACTCGGCGTGCAGATTGACATCGAAGGCGACGACCTCGTCATACCACACCAGAAACACTTGGTGATAGACTCGTTTATTGACGGCACCATCATGACGCTGGCAGATGCGCCATGGCCAGGACTGACTCCCGACTTGCTCTCTGTACTCATCGTCGTGGCGACCCAGGCGCGCGGCAGCGTGCTCTTCCACCAAAAGATGTTTGAGAGCCGTCTGTTCTTCGTCGATAAACTCATAGACATGGGCGCACAGATCATCCTGTGCGACCCACACAGGGCCGTGGTGGTGGGACACGACCACATGCGCACTCTCAGAGGCGGCAGGATGGCCAGCCCCGACATTCGTGCAGGCATCGCCTTGCTCATAGCGGCAATGAGCGCCACCGGAACCAGCCGCATTGACAACATCGAACAGATTGACCGTGGTTACGAGAACATCGAAACCCGACTCAATGCATTAGGCGCGAAAATAGAAAGACTCCCCAACTGACAATGATAAGAAAGGAAGAAGTATTTAAAATAGGCAAAATAGGCAAGCCTCACGGCGTGAAAGGCGAAGTGGGACTGCGCTTTTCCGACGACGTGTTCGACAGGGTTGATGCCGAATATCTCATTCTCGACATCGACGGTATCCTCGTGCCTTTCTTCATGGAAGAGTACAGGTTCCGTAGTGACGAAAATGCCCTCGTGAAATTCTGCGATATCGACTCTCTCGAAAGAGCGGCTGAGATAACCGGATGCGACGTCTTTTTCCCACGCTCGCTGGCCGACGAGGACGATGGGGAGATGACATGGAGCCAAATAGTGGGCTACACGCTCATCAACACCACGGGAGACGACGGTAAGGAAGACATGGGTGAGGCAGTGGGAGAGATTGTTGATGCCGACGACTCCACGGAAAACGTGCTCCTTACCCTCGACAACGGACAACTCATCCCCGCAGCCTACGATCTCATCGTAAATATCGACCATACAAGGCGACTGCTCATAATGCAACTGCCGGAAGGTCTTCTACAAATATGACAAAAGGAAAAATACTAATGGATAAAAAGAAACAAATAGCCATATTGGGGTCAACAGGCTCCATCGGCACACAAGCGCTCAAGGTGATAGAGGAACACAGCGATCTCTATGAGGTATATTGCCTCACAGCCAACAACAGAGTGGAAGAACTTGCCGCACAGGCCATCAAGTTCAAACCGGCGGCAGTGGTAATTGCCAATGAGTCGCACTACGATCGACTCACATCGCTGCTTTCCAGTGAGCCAGACATCAAGGTATATGCCGGTACAAAGGCCATCGACGAGATCGTCGAGGCGCAACCCATTGACATGGTGCTGACAGCCATGGTGGGCTTCGCAGGACTCTCGCCCACAATACACGCTATAAAGGCCCACAAGACCATCTGCCTGGCCAACAAGGAGACACTCGTGGTAGCTGGCGCTCTCATATGTCAGCTGGCACAGCAAAACCATGCGGCCATCCTGCCCGTTGACAGCGAACATTCGGCCATCTTCCAAAGCATCGTGGGCGAAGGTGACAACGAGATTGAGAAGATACTGCTTACGGCAAGCGGCGGTCCGTTCCGCACGTTTACCATGGAGCAGTTGGCCAACGTCACACAAGCCGATGCTTTGAAGCATCCCACGTGGAACATGGGCAAGAAGATCACCATCGACTCAGCATCGATGATCAACAAGGGATTTGAAGTGATTGAGGCAAAATGGCTCTTCGGCATCGATGCCGACAAGATAGAAGTGCTTGTACATCCGCAGTCTATCGTACACAGCGCCGTACAGTTTGCCGACGGAGCCGTGAAGGCGCAACTCGGCGTGCCCGACATGCGTCTGCCGATACAATATGCCTTCTCGTTCCCAAAACGTTTCAACCTCACAGGCGACCGCCTCGACCTCTTCAGCCGTCCGCTGGAGTTCTTCAAGCCCGACCTTGAGAAATTCCGCTGCCTTGCATTGTCGTTTGAAGCCATCAGAAAGGGAGGCAACATGCCTTGTATCCTCAACGCCGCTAACGAGATAGTCAACAAGGCGTTTCTCGAAGACCGCTGCGGATTCCTCCAAATGGCAGACGTGATAGAACAGGCCATGAACACCGTATCTTTCGACACCAATCCTGACTACGATGTTTATGTGGCCACCGACAAAGAGGCAAGAAGAGTAGCAAAAGAACTGCTCAAATTATAAGTAACGATTTATTCATCTAATATAATTTATCATTTATGGAGATTTTCCTCATCAGAGCACTGCAGTTTGTTCTGGCAATATCAATCCTGATTCTTATACACGAAGGCGGACACTTCATGTTTGCCAAAATCTTTGGCATACGCGTAGAGAAGTTCTTCCTCTTTTTCGACCCATGGTTCCACATCTTCCAGTTCAAACCGAAAAAAAGCGACACCACCTATGGCATAGGCTGGCTACCTCTCGGAGGATACTGCAAGATAGCTGGCATGATAGACGAGAGTTTCGACACCGAACAGATGAAACAACCTGCCCAACCTTGGGAGTTCCGCACCAAGCCCGCATGGCAACGCCTGCTGGTAATGATTGGTGGCGTGCTGTTTAACTTCCTCCTTGCCCTGTTTATTTATTCAATGATCCTGTTCCATTGGGGCGACACTTATATCCCTGTGAAGGACATGACACACGGCATGAGGTTCAATACCGAAGCTAAAGCTCTCGGATTCAAGGACGGCGACATCCTCGTCGGTACCGACAAGGGGGAGTTCAAGGACTTCAGTGCCGACATGTTCCGCGACCTGTCTGAAGCAAAATATGCCGACATCATACGCGACGGCAAGCAACAACGCATCACCCTGCCGGGAGAGATCAACCTCCTTGGCATGCTCAAGACTGACCCGCCTTTCTGCCGCCCGCTCATTCCATGCGAGGTGGATTCGGTGGCGAAAGGTTCTCCGGCTGAACAGGTGGGACTGGCAAAAAACGACCGCATTATTGGCATCAACGGCAAGACAGTTGGGTCGTTTAATGAGTTTACCGAACATATTGGACGACTCAGCGACATGATGGCTGTGGCTAAGTCTCCAGCAGACAGCATGAAAGCCCGCAAGGCGGTACTCGTGGTGGAGAAAGCAGGGACAAAAGCGCTCGACACACTCAACGTGACACTCACTCCACAACTCACCGTTGGATTCTTCTGTCGTCCGCTGCAGATGCTCTACGAACCCAAAACCGTGGAATACGGATTCTTCGAGAGCATTCCTGCCGGCATATCTTACGGCATCGGCGTACTCTCAGGATATGTTGATGACCTGAAATATGTCTTCTCTGCAGACGGTGCAAAATCACTCGGAGGCTTTGGAGCCATTGGAAGCCTCTTTCCCGCATCGTGGGATTGGTACGTATTCTGGAAAATGACGGCGTTCATCAGCATCATGCTTGCCTTCATGAACTTGCTTCCCATTCCCGCACTCGACGGCGGTCACGTCCTTTTCCTCATCTACGAGATAATCACGAGACGCAAGCCCAGCGAGACGTTTATGATACGTGCTGAATATGTCGGTTTCGGCATCCTTATCTTGCTCATGGTAGTCGCTAACCTCAATGACGTATTGAGATGGCTCGGCTACATGTAGGAGAAAACAAGGCGTTCATCCAACTCCATCTAAGCGTGTTTCTGGCTGGTTTCACCGGTCTCTTCGGCAAACTGATTACGCTCAACGAGGTTGACATAGTCTGGTATCGCATGTTTTTCACCTCGCTGATACTTATGGTGTTCACCGGATTACCTCGCGTAGGATGGAAGAAGTTCCTGCAGATAGCCGGATGCGGCGCACTGTTGGGACTTCACTGGATGCTATTCTACTGTTCTATAAAGGCGAGCAACGTGTCTATCGGTGTGGTGTGCTTTGCACTCGTGGGATTCTTCACTGCCATCTTCGAACCGATGATATTTCGCCGCCGCGTGTCTTGGGCAGAGCTCTTGCTCTCGCTCATCACCGTTGCTGGCTTACTTTGCATCTTCTCGTTCGACGCACGCTATCGTTACGGCATATCCATCGGCGTGGTGTCGTCGGCTGCGTGCGCCCTCTATGCCATATGTAACAAGAAGGTGAGCGTGGGCGTTCGCTCGCGGACAATGCTCATGTATCAGATGAGCGGTGGTATCTTTGGCGTGAGCATCATCATTCCATTTTACCTGATGGTCTTCCCTGCCGGACAAGATGTCATTGTCATACCTGCAGGTTCTAACCTATGGTGGATGCTCTGCCATGCCCTGTTCTGTACCATCGGCATGTACCTGTTACAGATCCAAGCACTGAAACAGCTCTCTGCCTTCACAGTCAATCTCACCTATAATCTTGAGCCGTGTTACACCATTCTTCTTGCTTTCCTCTTCTTTGGGGAGGTACGTGAGCTCAACCTCTCGTTCTATGCGGGCATTGCCCTCGTCATCCTCAGCGTAGTGCTGCAGACTTTGAGAGGAAGAAAACATTAAGCACAAACACAACATATAAAAAATAAAGGTATGAATTGGTCTCTATACAGTTATTCGGCAACTCTCATTGCTATAGTCACATCTGTCATCGTAGCCATTGTCAGATGGTTTCATCTCTGCCATCCATACGATCAGAATCCAGACTATTTCTATCCTTCACGCAGGTTCGTCACCGGATATTTTTTTGCCGTCCTCCTACTCACTCCATATCTGTTCCACTGGGATAGTCCAGACACGTGGCTATTTACGAGATGCTTCTATATCATCTATATCCCCTCGTTCGGCGCCGTGGCTTTGCAAAACTATTTTTTCATCGACATCAGAAGGAGAATAATACACTATTGTGCCATAGGCCTGATACCAAGCATTCTGTTACTCCCGTTGTTTATCCTGGCCTGCATTGGAGATAACTATCTTGAAGACTACTACACGTTAGTCTCTGTCACGGCTGTCATCGTCTCACTGTTTGTGCTGACGGACCTAACATTTATCACAACCAATCTTTTCAAGCGCATAAAGGATTTCCTCTACGGCGAATACTCTAACGAAGACGACTTTCCTATCCACTTCGCAAAAGGAGTTGTCTTCCTGCCGTTGTCGCTCTGGACATTGTCGTTCATCGTATTCATTGCTGACAATGAGACAGTTCTTGCCTGTCTGAATATCATTCTTTCTGTCGTATCAGTGGGTATCCTCATTTTCATTCTCCATCCTCATCGTACGGAATGCCATTCCATTGAGAACACAATGGCTAAGACCATCAACAAGTCCCAGGGCAGTCAAAGCGAGAAATTGGAAGACATAGACAACATTCAGTCTAATGTAGAGATGACAGAAACAATGCTCAACCAAATTGAAAAACAGATACGCAAAGCAGTAGAAGGACAAAGACTTTTCCTCGACTCACGCTTCAAGCGCGAAGATCTTGCACGGTGCATCGGCACCAACCGCACATATCTCTCCATCGTGTTCCGCAAGCGTTTCTCCTCTTTCTATAGTTATATCAACACTCTGAGAATTGAATACTCCATTCATTATCAGGAAGAGCATCCAGAGGCCAATAATCTCGAGATTGCCATTGCCAGCGGCTTTGGTTCCGTGCGTAGCTATTTGCGTATCAAAATGCTTTTTGAGAGTAGAGAATTATAGATTTTGTTACACGAAAGGTGGATAAATACATCACTAAAGTGGATTTTTGATTGGTTATCACACCTTTTTGTCTAATTGTCACTCCTTTTTGTCTAATTGTCATCAGTATTTCTCAACTAATTCATAACTTTGCACACGACAAAGATAAAAGGACATTATGAGTGTATAATAAGGCATAAGGTTGATCAATCATTTATTCACTTATCATTTTGATGTAAGCAGGAAAGAAGGGAACAGGTTTACCCTACTTTTCCTGCTTACTTTTTTTTGTAATAAAGATGCTATGGATAAAGATGCACAATGAAGCCATAAGAGAGGGCAACAACGTTGATGCAGAAGTATGAATAAAAGCCAATTAAGACGGAGTAAGCATTGGGTAACGTCAAAAAAAGAAGGAGACCATCACCGAATAACTATTCGATGCGGTCTCCTTATTATACTAGTGAGTAAGTTTTATTCTGCAGCGAGAGTGAAACGCTTGAAGTCAACTACTGTAAGCTCCTTGTCAGCAGCTTTCAGATAGTCAGCAACAGAAAGCTTGCTGTCCTGAATGAACTCCTGGTTCAAGAGGCAAGACTCCTTGAAGAACTTGTTCAGACGACCCTTTGCGATGTTCTGAATCATAGCCTCAGGAAGATTTGCAGCTTTCTCTGCAGACACTGTAGCAATTATTTCCTTTGCCTTGGCAACCTGCTCAGCAGTGATCCATCCCTTGCCCATGTTAGACTCCATGTGATCCTCAGAGTCAACGTGTGCTGGGTTGATACCAGCCTTCTTCAGAGCGGCCTCAACAGCCTTCTGAACCTGCTCCTGCTTAGTCTTCTCTACAGCCACACGAATCTCCTCGTCGATAACAGACTGAGGAACTGACTCTTGGTTGAGTGCTACTGGCTTCATGGCAGCTACCTGCATTGCAATAGCGTGACCCTGCTCCTTAGCCTCCTTATTGGTCTGAACCATTGTGCAGAGAGTGTGCTTGCCCATGTGGTCGTAAACCTCAACATTGTCGCCTTCGATGAAGTTGTAGCCATCGAGCTCCATCTTCTCTCCAGTGATACCTGAACGAGCCACTACAGCATCCTGAACCTTTGTTCCATCAGCAATAGTCAGTTCCTTAACCTCGTCGAGGCTCTTAGCCTTTGCTGCAACGGCAGCATCGAGAATATCCTGTGTCAGCTTTACATAATCAGCTCCGTTGGCAACGAAGTCAGTCTCACACTTCAAGGCTACGATAGCTGCAAAACCCTCAACAGCCTTAACGAGAACACAACCATTAGAAGTCTCGCGGTCAGAACGCTTTGCAGCTATAGCCTGACCCTTCTCACGGATAATTTCCATTGCCTTGTTGAAGTCACCCTCACTCTCAGTGAGAGCCTTCTTGACATCAGCGAGTCCAGCACCAGTCATAGTGCGGAGCTTCTTGATGTCTTCCATATTTGGTTTGTAAGCCATAAATCTTTTGTATTAATAATTTAAAAATTGGAGAATTGAACAAATAAAGAATTCTACATCCTTCATTTATTACTCTTCATTTGCTTCTGCGGGAGCATCCTTGCGAGCCTTGCGAGCGCCGCGCTTCTTGCCCTCAGCAGCCTCTTCACCTTGAGCCTCGGCAGCCTTCTCGTCAGCCTTCTCTACCTTACGCTCCTCCAATCCTTCTGCGATAGCGCCACAGCAAGCGTTGAGGATGATTTCTACGCTGTCTTTTGCGTCGTCGTTAGCTGGGATGATGAAGTCGATGTCCTTTGGATTAGAGTTGGTGTCAACGATACCGAACACTGGTATGCCCAGGCGGTTAGCTTCCTTCACTGCGATAGACTCCTTGCAAACGTCGATAACGAAGAGTGCAGAAGGCAGACGTGTAAGGTCTGCAATAGAACCGAGGTTCTTCTCCAACTTGGCGCGCTGGCGAGTGATCTGCAGCAACTCACGCTTAGAGAGGTTTGAGTATGTACCATCGTTCATCAGCTTGTCGATGTTCGCCATTTTCTTGACAGCCTTGCGGATTGTCGGGAAGTTGGTGAGCATACCGCCTGGCCAACGCTCGATAACGTAAGGCATGTTTACGCTGGCAGCCTTCTCAGCTACCACGTCCTTAGTCTGTTTTTTAGTAGCGACGAACAATATTTTCTTACCTGACTTTGCTATCTGCTTGAGAGCCTCTGCAGCTTCGTCAATCTTAGCTACGGTCTTGTGCAAGTCGATGATGTGAATACCATTACGTTCGGTGTAAATATAAGGAGCCATTGCTGGGTTCCACTTGCGGCGGAGGTGGCCAAAGTGACAGCCAGCCTGAAGCAACGCATCAAAATTTGTTCTTGACATTGTCTTAAATGCTTAAATTTGTTGTTTACTTTCTTTTTTAATTCTGTTTGTTAGAACCAACTGGCGGGTAGTCCTCTCCCGATTATATCGAGGAGTCGAGCCAGTTTAGATACTAAACGATAGCCAATATTAACGCTTACTGAACTGGAAGCGACGGCGTGCCTTTGGCTGACCTGGCTTCTTACGCTCAACAGCACGTGAGTCACGAGTGAGGAAGCCCTGATCCTTGAGTGCCTTCTTGTCCTCGGCGTTTATCTTTACCAATGCGCGGGCAATAGCGAGGCGGAGGGCCTGGCTCTGACCTGTGAAACCGCCACCGTCGAGGTTAGCCTTGATATCGTATTTTTCAGCTACCTGAAGCAGTTCCAGAGGCTGCTTTACCACATACTGAAGGATAGCTGATGGGAAAAACTCTGTTAAGTCTCTCTTATTGATCGTAATCTTACCTGTACCTTCGCTAACGTACACACGTGCTACAGCACTCTTTCGGCGACCAATTGCATTAATTATTTCCATTCTACCTTAATTATTTATACTGGTTAATATCTATTGACTTTGGCTTCTGAGCCTCCTGCTTGTGCTCTGTTCCCTCATATACATAGAGGTTGTCCATCAAGCTGCGACCAAGAGGACCCTTTGGCAACATACCTTTTACGGCGTGACGGATGATCTTGTCAACACCGCCCTCGCGTTTGCGAAGTTCTGCTGGAGTGTTGAAACGCTGACCACCTGGATAGCCAGTATAACGTGTGTAAACCTTATCTGTCTCTTTCTTACCAGAGAACACAACCTTAGCTGCGTTGATAATGATTACGTTGTCTCCACAATCTACGTGGGGAGTGAAAGTTGGCTTGTACTTTCCGCGGAGGAGCTTAGCTACCTTTGAGCAGAGGCGACCAACAATCTGGTCGGTAGCGTCGATTACTACCCACTCCTTCTGAGCTGTTTCCTTATTGACGGAAATAGTCTTGTAACTTAAAGTGTTCATTTTTAATTTTTAAATTTTACTACTAAAAAACATTTCTTTCTTATTTGGACGCTGATTCACTAACCGCCATGCCCGGCCAAAGGCATTGCTATTAACACAGCAATCCGAGGGGCTCTAAGTCTTCCCCTAAATAATCGGACTGCAAAGGTACTAACTTTTCACCTAATAGAAAAAGAAAGTACCCTTGCAGCCCGAAATATTTATGTTTATTTAACTAAATCAGAAGTAATAAGCGGCAGAAATCTGCCATGCATTAGTTTTTATGTTGGTAATTTCTCGACCTAGGTTGCCACCGGCATAGTCTTCGGTGATGGTATAGCTGTCCTTAGTCTGGATGTTATATGTGAAACCGAGTTCAAGATGTTTCAGCAGGCTGAGTCCGGCTCCGACGTTGATGCTCACGTTCATGTTCTCCTTCTTGTAAGAATCACTGTCCCAAGTGTCGCTGAAGTCGCCCAAGGCGAAACCGAACTGTGGACCTGCGGCAAGATATATGCCGGCAAGACTGCCAAGACCGATATTCCAACGCAGGTTTACAGGAACGTTAATGCTCTTGAACTTCACGTCATTACTTTTCTTACCAACCATATCTTCAATATAGAGAGTTCCCTTGCGCTCATCGTATAACGCGGCGGCATCTACTCCAAGGCCTACAATAGGAAGGGTAAACTTTATCGTAGGGCCAATAAAGAAGCCATTGTTGTTGTCTGCAGAATATACATCTGACGAAACACTCATCTTTGTGACGTTAAGTCCTCCCTTGACACCGAACTTCACCTGTGCCATAGACGGGATTGCTGCCATCATCATGCACAATGCGGCAACTGCTGTTATTAGTCTATTACTTTTCATAACTATTTAATAAAATAAAACTATATATTTTAATGTCTCTCCCTTCTCACGGTGACCCTTGCAGCTCCGCCGCCCGAGGACGAGCTTCTTGGAGTCTTGGTTTTCTTTACCTTTTCAGAAGAGGACGAACTCCTGCGCGAGGTCTTGGCTTTCTTCACCTTCTCTTTCGTCATCTTCGGGTCGAGCTTGGCTATGCTGTCGAGCGAGTCTTTCTTTGCCTGGTCGCCATAGAGGTTCTTCTGGAAATCAGCCAATTCCTTCTCTATCTTCTTCTGTTCCTTTACCATGTCCTCGTCGGTAGGACAATACTGGGCCAGTGTTCGTCCGAGGAGGTTGTTGGTCTTATATATCTTGCCGTCATAGCGTGTCAGTGTAAAATAGTCGTCGATACTCATCACTGCGGCATTGTTAGTGCTGCTGGCCTGTATCATCTGACGGCTGAGATACGAGGATACGTCGCTATATTTCACCCAGAACAAAGGGTACTTCGATGGTTCGCCGCCAAAATCGTCGTCGCGCACCATAATTGGACAGAACGCTATCACTTTCCGGCGGAACGTGGAATTTGACTCATCATAATACGCGCTCTCTTTCAGGTAGTAGGACTTAACCTCTGCCGACGGTATATCGCTGTTGTCCACTCTCACTTTCCCGTCTTTCATCTCATAGAAGATGTGGTAGTTGTCCAATATCGTCTTGATGTCCACCTTCGACGAATCGCTAAACACCTCGCTTCCGTCGAGACGGTACTCGTAAACCGGGATATAGCCAAACAACGCCAACTTAAAGACATAAGTAAAGAGGTTCATCTCTTTACCCACCGGCTCTACGGGATAATACAACGACGCATTAGCCTCTTTAGTAAGGTCGAGTTCACGATAGATATCGCGTCTCCAAACCACATTCTCTGGCATACCGACAGCCGTCGGAAACATCTCACGTGCCCTTATTGTCATACCATTGGAAGGCGCACTCTTTTTCTTAGTGTCGTTCTTGCGTGACTTCGGTTGGGCCATAGCCGTGCCGAATGCGAATATGATTGCTATTAATAAGACTATTCTCTTCATATTGTTCTGTCGTTATTGATTATTATATCTGGGATCTTTCCCTCGTCACTTTACAATGACTTCCATCGATGTCGTCAGTTTTCGCTGTATCCCATCCGGGCCAATTGCCGTGACCCTGGAAATATAGAAACGTCTGTTGCGCTGCAACTTACGGAAAGTGTCTTTCTGACGCGCTGAGAAACGCGACCCTTCGCTCACCATCGGCACTGCATTTCCCATGTTGTCGAAGAAGACGGTCTCAAAGCTCAACACCTTAAAGCCTATATCAAGGATGCCGTCGTCAATAGCAGCCCCTATGCCGTCCACGGCCATAAGATTGGCTTTAGACATCGCTCCTCCACGATAGCGCATGGGATTGCCGTGCTCGTCGCTCAGGGAGATATATGCCGTAGGATCGGGGAGTTTCCTTACATGGAACGTAAACTGTCCCATTTGCTGGGCACGACCTGTATTGGTAGAAGAAACCGTAATTGTGACATCCTTACCCACCGAGGTCGGACGGGCAATATATCTACCGGCTCCCACAGGCTGTAGCGTTCCTCCTGTCATCGTGGCTTGTACCTTATTTAACGGCACACCCGGGACACTGACGCTTATCGGATTGCTATATCCGGCATAAAGCACATTCATCAGGTCGGCCGATACGGTAGCGGAAGGATCTACCACAGTATATTTCTGGCTGAAATCGCGCCTTATCCTTTCGCCACTGCCGTTTAGCATCTCTATATATCCTGCAAGGGTGAAGTCGCCAGTACGTCCGCATACAGTCTCATAAAGTCCGTCAGGCAAGGTCATCTTGCGGTTGCCTATATATATGTCCGGCACTTGGGTCGTATCTACGGCTGCCATTACTATATGTGCGGAAAGCTTGTCGCCTCGCACTATAGTTTGGGCATTTGGTATGACAAATGCCTTCAGAGAGTTTACCCTAATGTCCTTCACATCGATGTTTGACACGAGGGAATGAAGCACTTCCCCTTCTGCATACCTGATGTCTGACTGTAACTTCGACAAAAGCGTGACGGCACCCGACACTGGCATGTCCTCAAACATATATTCTTGCCAGTTCTTGCCCATCGTCAAGGCGTTGTCGGGAAGTTGCGTGGTGAGGTTGCTGGATATGATCTTGCGCTGCGACTCGTCGGTTGTCATCGAAAGGATTCTTTCCCTGAACGAGTTGATGGCGTCATACAACTCCTTGCCACGGCCACGCCCCGGCGCCAGCATCACTTGGTTGGCCGACTCCAGGTCTTCCTTGTTCCTTATATCGTGTATATCACCCTTCTCTCCGTCAGCCTCTTTTACGATAGCAATCTTCAACTCCTCGGCAAAATTGTATAACGAGTCGCTCATCTTCTTCACCACCTGCGCCTTTTCGTACCATTGTTGCACCTTGGCGGGATTCGACTTTAGCTGTTCCACGAAAGAGTCGTATATACGCTGGTTTTCCTTCGAGGCGTTCGCCGTAGTGCGATTTATGCTTGCCTCGACGATTGAAAAGCCATTGAGCACCTCTGTTGACACGTTTAGCGCCAACATTGCCATCAGGACGACATACATGAGGTTTATCATCTTTTGGCGTGGAGATACAGGACGTTTTTTTATTGCCATTCCTAAGCTTTAACTTTTATTGCTTCTATCATGCGAGCGTATATCTTGTTCAGCTCGGTTATCTGTTCTGCCATCTTCTTCGATTGCTCGTTGATCTCGTCGATGGTGCCTATTTGAGCGCTGGCGCTCTTCAACTGCATCTCATAGACTCGGCTGATGCCTGTCAACGTGCGGTTGAGGTTTTCCATTTCCTCCGAGTCGCGTGTCAGACGCTGGCTTTGGTCGGCGACTTGCTTCAACATCTCAGACAGGTTGTTCAGTTCTGTGATGTAGCTATCTGTTGCTTCCTTCATTCCTGTAGAAGAGAACACTTCCGATAAGTCTGGCGCAGCCTGTGGCACAACAGATGACACAGATGACACACATGCCGCATCTGGCATCACCGCATCACCCGCATTGGCTGACACTATGGCTGCTCCGCCAACTACTGCTCCTGCCGGCATAGCTACGCCCACAACTGTTCCACCTGCAACCGCTCCAAAAGATGTGTTCGGAGCATTCTCAGAAGACTCATCCTCAGTATGCAAGGCAAGATCCATCCCGTCTGCCGTCTTGTCAAACGGGCGGTCAAAGGCTGAAAGGAAAAACACCACCACCTCTGTTCCCATTCCCAGATACAACATTATGTTGGCACCAGGTAAATGAGTCAACTTAAACAGTGTTCCGAGGATAACGATAGACGCGCCCCAACTATAGGCATAATTCAGAAACGTCTGTCCAGGCACGCTGTCCATCCATTTCTGCAGAAGATATACTATATTATATTTACTATATGCTGTCATATCACTTCTTTGATTTTTTTGATTTCTGACTCGTTGTATTTGCAAGGCTACGCACACACCGGAATCCAATATAAGAGCGCGGCTGATTTTGATATTCCGAAGAACGCCACGCCGAACGAATATGCGACTCAGGGTCTTTCCACGAACCTCCACGCACGCTTTTCTTCTTCAGTCTATATGGGTCTTCTATTGCCGCGTTGTACTTTAACTGCGGGTTGATGTCGTTCATCGCCTCCACGCCGGCTTCAGTATATACTGTGCTCGTCCACTCTGCCACATTACCCGCCATGTCGTAAAGTCCATTACTGTTGGGCTGATAGATACCCGTGCGGCTGGTTATCAGGTTCCCGTCTTTCGTATAGTTCCCGTTGTCGGGCTTGAAATTAGCATAGAAGCATCCCTTTCCCGAAGCTACGTCCTCGTTGTCCCACGGGAACTCATTCTGGTCCTTGCCTCGTGCTGCATATTCCCACTCGGCCTCGGTGGGCAGCCTATACCGCTGCACATACTTTGCCGCCGCTCCCAGGCCTTTCAGCAAATAGTCGGTACGCCAAGCGCAGAAAGCGTTGGCCTGTTCCCATGTCACTCCCACTACCGGATAGTCATTGTATGCGGGATTGCTGAAATAATACCTTAGGTATGCCTCGTTGTCTGAATTAGGGAAGTCATTCACCCAACAGGTCGTATCGGGATAAACATTCACTATATATGTATTAAGGAAATCCCACGGACCGGTCAACTGTCTATTGATGGTCTGGCGGATAATCTTTCCTTCGTCGTCAATATATGCAGTGTCTTTAGATATCCACACCTGCTCATTTGGATTAACTGTAATATCTGTATTCAGGTTCCTATCGGCAGGATTAAGACGATACTTTCTTTTTGCGGCTTCTGCATAGTCGTAAATCTCATAACGATAGTTTAGCTGGCTTGCGTCAAGCAGTTTCTCGCCGGTCACTGGATTTGTTACATACAAGCTCTCAAAGGCTCGCTGCTCATCCTCGTTTGGCTTTCGGGGTAATGGCTTTTTCCAATTCAGATGCGGAGTAACAGGATCGCCGTTCTTGTCTTCCTCTATCTTATACGTCTCATCGCCGCCATAAGCCGGGTCGGCGAGACGCTCACGGAGAATAGAGTCACGCACATAGTTTACGAATTGCCTGTATTGCGAATTGGTCACTTCACGTTCGTCCATCCAAAATCCCTCTACAGATATGTCCTTGACAGGCGTCGGCCTGCCCCATAGGCTGTCCGGCTTGTCAATTCCCATCCGTAGATGACCACGCTTTATCATCGTCATCCCATAAGGAGTGGGCTCTGTAAAAGCTCTTCCCGAGACACCAGTGACCTCACCGCCTGATGACGAAACCATCTTTCCACCAAAGCATGAGGCAGCAGCTAACGAAACCGCCACTAAGAAGAAGCCTACTATAATCTTGTGAATATTCATATATATAGTCAATTATTTATTTCTTATTATCGCAACCCTTACTCCATTGTTCTTTTACAACAATCTTACGCTTTTATGAAGGTTCTTTCCTTTCTTGCCCAAATCCAGCGTCGTCTGGTATCCAATAAAGATCTCGTGACCGCCATTTCCCAAACTCATCGCTGTAGTATAAGCCTCGTAGCAATAGCCCACTTGGACTCCATGGAAATCTCCTCCGACCATTAACGACACGGAATTAGCGGGACTATAAGACAGACCTGCATACATCTTGCGTTTGTCGTTCGTATAGGTCAACCTTCCTCCCAAATCTACGCGCCATGCCACGCCATCGGTAGAAGCCAACATCGAGGGTTGTATAGATAGAAACGGATTTCTTAGCCGAATATTGTATCCCGCTGTAAAATAATAGCTGCTCGACACATCAATTTCTTGTTTTTCTCCTATTTCCACTCTCGGCGAATTGATATGTTGGGCAGATAGTCCCGCATACAAATCCCCTCGTGAATAATAGACGCCAAAACCTATGTCCATACTATTTCCCGTAACATCAGCCGTCGGGAAGGCAGGATCATCAGGAGTCTCCAAATCCAAGTCCGTGCCATTAAAGCCTTCACTCAGCAATCCCAATTTCACACCGATACCTAACGATCCTCCAAAGAGATTTTTGTGAAACGCATATTGCACCGCAAAATTTTTGTGGGTAAACAATCCGATGTCGTCATTCATCAGCACCACTCCGACACCATGCGTCGAATTTAGGAAATAAAATGGTATGTCACCTCCGGCATAGAACGTTTGGGGATTATTTTCAAAGCCGACAAGTGACATAGAGTAAGCCGCGGTAACATTCAGTTTGTCTGTCTTTCCTACTGCTGCGGGATTAAAATATGAATCCATCGCCCAATAATGGGAAAAATGGACGTCATACTGTGCATTGGAGTACAAACAATACGTTAACGACAGTAACAATATATATATTCTAATTACCTTCAAACTTCTGGGAAAAACCACAAAGGGTCGTTCTAAGAAAGAGCGACCCTTTATTTCTACTGATTAATACTCGTCTTCGTTAAACAGGAAATCTTCCTTCGTAGGATAATCAGGCCAAATGTCTTCGATACTTTCATATACATCACCCTCATCCTCTATCTCCTGCAGATTCTCCAATACTTCCAATGGTGCGCCAGAACGAATAGCGTAGTCTATCAGTTCATCCTTTGTAGCAGGCCATGGCGCATCCTCTAATTTTGATGCTAATTCAAGTGTCCAATACATAATTATATCATTAGGGTTCTTATTTTGGGCGCAAAAGTAATAAATAATTTTCTATTTACAAGGTTTACACCAAGTTTTTTCTTCTATTTTATCAATAATATTTAGTTTTTTTGACAAAACATAAAAATAATCAGACAAACGGTTCAAATATCGCATGATCTCTTCCCCTACAATAGCTTGCTCTGACAAAGAAATGACACGACGTTCGGCTCTACGGCAAATGGTTCTACACACATGACACAATGCGCCGGCTTTTCCACCACCTGGCAACACGAAACCTGTAGATTCTGGCAGCTCAATCAATATGCTGTCTATCTCTTTCTCTACAACTTCTATCTCTTTCACATCGAGTATGGCTGACGCATATAGTGGTGTCTGCGACTGGTCTGTGGCAAGATGCGTTCCCACAACAAAAAGATTTGATTGTATCCTGTAAAGAAACGACAGAATGGTGTCGTCTGACACCTCGGTACACAACAAACCGATATGGGCATTCAACTCATCTACTGTTCCATAAGATTCAAGACGAATGTCAGACTTACTTATCCTGACACCGCCAACAAGACTTGTCTGGCCCTTATCTCCAGTTTTAGTATATACTTTAGTTATTCTCATAGAAAATTACAAATTTAAATTATACTTAATCTTATATCTGTTCTTTTTGCATAGAATTATTCCAATATGATATAGGTCGAAAATTATTATCGACGTCCCTCGTTCCAAAAGCTCATTCCATAACGATTTGTTAGTTCCATAAATATCAGTAATCACTATTACTGTTTCATCAGTTGACAAGATACTATCTATCGAAGGATAAGCACTATCTATTGCTACACTTATGTTTACTGCATCTCTGTCTATCACAAACATCTTCGTTTCATTCGACTTCCAGTTAGCACTGACAATAGCCTTATTACATCCCGCTTTTATATATTCTACATATATGGGATCTACATTTGATAAAAGGGCGACCTTTTCCGGCTGCAGCCAGTTTGCCAGTCTAAAAAGGAGTTCCGCCATTCGTCGTTTGCGTCGATAAACATGTGGGAAACAATGCTTTAAGTCTGAATAAGCATAAAAAGGAGCGTGTTCATTTATTACATTCATCACAAAAGAGTAATCATTAGGGGACTGTATTCCAAATCCTCTACTGTATCTACATCTGGCAAGCCAAATAAAAAATCTCTTAATGTAGAACATATGAACGTGATAACACCTATTTCAGTAAATGATATTATGCAGAAAAGTGCTGAAGATATTTCTATCCCCAGCACTCTCGCTTCTAAAAGAAGGCGGCCTCCTACTCTCCCACAT
>SAMEA3663036__coassemble_347_pt1 | contig 22432 bp, 16 predicted proteins | sample SAMEA3663036__metabat2_low_PE_037 | metagenome-assembled genome bin SAMEA3663036 (sample SAMEA3663036) | pig gut metagenome | biome: pig gut; feature: pig-associated habitat; material: faeces | place: France | collected 2012
AAGGAGACTTGCTGGCAGCATCTCCGAAAAAGAACTCGCAAAATGAGCTGTTTTAGTAGTCGTTAAAGGGTCATAGGGACAGGTACTGAAGTGAACCCAATTTCAAATAATCCGAGAAAAGTTTGGAAGAATGGAAAATTGTTTGTATATTTGCGGCAAATTTACATAGGGATTGTTGGGAAGAAGGAGAAGTGAACAACCGCGGGCGAGTCGCCCGCACCCCTATTGAGCTTGCGGCAGTGGGCGGTCTTACACGAGGTAAAGACCCTACAGGCAGCGGGGGCTATCGCATGATAATTCTGCAAATAATCGGTGGAAAGTTTGGAGGAAAGGAAAAAAGTTTGTATCTTCGCGGCGACATTAATAATATATAATGTTTATGTGGAATTATGGAAGAAAGATTATCGAATGTATATTTAAGAAACGGATATGAAATAATTATCCAGTACCTCCAATGAAAAGAATTGAATCAGATTTTCAGAATAGTATCTTCACGGTTATAAACCTCGTGTTCATCTGCCTTCTTCTCATGTCCTGTTCCGGTAAGGAGGGCGAGGGGACGATTCTCCCTGATGGCTTGGAGTTGGCAGAGGGGGACATCGTCTTTAGGCGAGGGACTGGGCTGATGAGCCACACGGTGGTTGCAGCCGATGGAGGAAAGTATTCACATATGGGCATCGTGGTTGACTCGGCGGGAGTGAAAATGGTGGTTCATGCAGTGCCTGACGAACCTGATTTCCCTGGCGATGTGGACAGGGTGAAGATGGAACTGCCGAGTAAGTTTTTTTCTACGTTTAATGCTGTGATAGGAGAGGTGATGCGACATAAAGACAAGAAGGTGGCAGAGGTGGCTGCACGTGAGGCGTTGAGGCTCTACCGACGTGGAATACTCTTCGACCATGACTATGACGACAGCGACTCCACCAAGCTCTATTGCAGCGAGTTGGTGGAGAGGGCGTATCTCGGGGCCGGTGTATCGTTGGCCGAAGAGCGACGGCATGACTTCATAGTGCCCGGATTTCATTTCGAGCATGTCATCATGCCTACCGATATATATGAGAGTAGTATGATTAGGACAATATCAAGGTTTTAGTAAATTATTATCACTTTATTATTAACATCAAAAACTTAGTATTATGAAAAAAATTATTCTTTCTTTGTTTGTGGCTGTAGCGGCCTTAGCATTGTGGAGCTGTGGTGACTCCAACACTCCATCGGCAGTAGCCGAGAAGTCGGTAAAATGTCTCCAGAATTCAGACTATGAGGGTTATGTGGACCTCTTGGGCACGGGAGATGGAAAAGACAGTGAGGAAGGAGAGGAACAACTGGTGGCATTGCTACGCGAGAAAGGTGAAAAGACCATGAAAGAGAAGCAGGGTCTGAAGAGTTATGAGGTGCTGTCGGAAGAAATATCGGAGGACGGCAATAAGGCCACTGTGGAAATGAAGATTGTTTATGGCAATGGCGAAGAGAAGACCGATAAGGTGAAGCTCAAGAAAAACGACAAAGGAGAATGGAGAATCATTTGGGGCAAGTGACACTCAGATAATCTTACGTAAGAAAAGTTGCCCTGTGTACTCACATTCATCGTTTCAAAATGCAAGACGATACACAGCTCCGAGGCATAGGAACATCGAACCGATGCTCATCCATACGACAAATTCTGAAGAGCCGTGTCCATTGTCTATCAACATAATAATCGAAGTCACATACATCAGTACGGAGCCCATATAGAATCCTACTCCCTGTTGGCGGTGGGCATTAGCCTCATCGCCTTTTTCTTTCAGTTTCTTGGCTTTGTGATATGAGATTCTTCAAGAATTTCATATAACATAGCAAGAAATCATAGTTATGTTTTATGTCGGTATATTCTTTTTTTCCATGATTTCTTGCAGATTAATTTATTTTGTTGTATCTTTGCGCCATGTACAATAAATATTGAACAGAATATGCAGATACTACTTGCAAATGCGAAAATAATGTATGACAAGTCTGGCATGAAGCCATGGACAGAGCCACAGTTTCAGAGCGTTGCCAACCGTTTGGCTATGGATATGGCAGGAATGGATATCGACACGCTGGAACGTGAACTCGACTGTAGCCGGAAGTTGGCGGCTGAAAACTGGGAACGGTATCAGCACTTCTTTACAGCAGAGAAGATGCCCGCCATCATGGCATATAACGGCCAGGCATATAAGCACCTTGTAGCCTCAACACTGGGTGAAGAAGCGCTTGTGTTTGCCCAGCGCCACCTGTGGATCACCTGTTTCCTCTATGGGCTGTTACGCCCCATGGACGGAGTGGTGCCGTACAGGATGGAGCATTGTGTTCATCTGCCTTCAGCCGACGGAAAACCCGTCAACCAGTTTTGGCGTGACAAGCTCACGGATGTGCTGATAGACAGTGTGAAAGCCGACGACGGCGTTTTGTTGCACTTATCTACAGAGGAATACGAACACCTGTTTGACTGGAAGCGCGTATGCGGTGAGGTCAACGTGGTACACCCGCTATTCTATGTGAGACGGAAGAATGGGACGCTCAAGATGCAAGCCGTATGGGCAAAGTCGTGTCGTGGAGCTATGGTGAGACATGTCCTCCTGCATCACATCACGTCTCCAGCAGACCTGCACTCGTTTTCCTATGAGGGATTTGAGTATGCCCCATGTCTTGGCGAGGAGCGATGGCCACACTTTGTGAGAGACAACAGAGAAACACTATTATAATTTATTCATATCGCTTATGGTAACTTACACAGAAAAACTGATCAGTTTCCTTAATGCCTCACCGGTAAACTTCCTTGCAGTGAGGAACGTGTGCAAACAATTGAGAGACAACGGCTTTATGCAGTTGCGTGCAGAAGACACATGGACGCAATTGCCAGAGAAGTTCTTCGTTACAAAGAACGATTCCGCCGTCTTCGCCTTCCATATCGGCCGACAGGCACTCTCGGAGGCAGGCTTCCGCATAATAGCAGCCCACAGCGACTCGCCCACATTCCGCATCAAGCCGAAAGCGGAAATGACAGGCGAGGGCGGTCTGGTCAGACTCAACACCGAGTCTTATGGAGGCTCTATTCTCAACACATGGTTTGACCGTCCGCTGAGCTTGGCCGGCAGGGTGATACTACGTAGCGAAGACGCGTTGCACCCGGAGTCGCGCTTGATACACATCGAGCGCCCACTGCTCGTCATTCCCAACCTCGCCATTCACTTCAACAGGCAGGTGAACGACGGTGTGAAACTAAACAAACAGAAAGACATGCTGCCTATATTGGGTTATGTCAACGACAAACTTGAAGCCGACGGGCTGCTAATGCGCATTATTGCCGAAGAGTTGCAGATAGAGAAAGACGAGATAATAGACTTCGACCTGTACCTTTATGACACCACACCCGCATGTCTGGTGGGACTGAACAACGAGTTTGTGTCTGCAGGCCGACTGGACGACTTGTCGATGGTGCATGCAGGACTGGAGGCGATAACGGCGGACGGCGAGAAGCCCGAGGTGACAAAGGTATTAGCCATCTTCGACAACGAAGAGACGGGTTCTGGCACGAAGCAAGGAGCGGGAAGCAATTTCTTCATGTCGCTGCTTCAGCGGATAGTATTGGCACAAGGAGGAAGTATGGACGACTATTTCCGCAGTGTGGAGAAAGCGTTTATGATAAGCGCCGACAACGCCCACGGCTTCCACCCGAACTACGCAGAGAAGTACGACCCTACAAACCATTCGCTGTTAGGCGGCGGACCAGTCATAAAGATCAACGCTGCACAGAAGTATTCCACAGACGCCATGTCGGCGGCAGTGTTCCAGCAGATATGCGAAAAGGCGGGAGTGCCATGTCAGCGATTTGTCAACCGCAGTGATGTGGCAGGCGGCAGCACACTCGGCAACATACTCACGTCGAGCATTGCTATAAGCGGTGTCGATATGGGCAACCCGGTTCTTGCCATGCACAGCGTGAGAGAGCTGGCGTCGGCAGCCGACCATGAGTATTGCATAAAGGCATTTATAGAGTTTTACAACTGACGATATACATAATAAAGACGGCCGCTATTATCATTATAGCGGCCGTCTTTACTTATTCGTGAGCCGATACCCGGGCTCGAACCGGGGACCTATTCATTACGAATGAATTGCTCTACCAACTGAGCCATATCGGCTTTTGCGGGTGCAAAGGTACGAATAAAAACGTAGAATAAAGAACACTTTCCCAATAAATGTCTTCTTGCATCTACAGATTTAACATAATTTTTCTTTTAAGTACTTGCCTGTAACGCTGGCTCTACACTCGCAGACCGTCTCAGGTGTGCCTGCCACGACGAGCGTTCCTCCTGCATCGCCACCGTCGGGTCCCATATCGATGACATGGTCGGCACATTTTATTATATCCATATTGTGCTCGATGATGACGATGGTATGTCCACGTTCGATGAGAGCGTTGAAAGAGTCTAACAGACGCTTGATGTCGTGGAAGTGAAGACCCGTGGTAGGCTCGTCGAAGATGAACATTGACGGTACCTGTTTCTCCTGACCGATGAAATAAGCCAACTTCACGCGCTGGTTCTCGCCGCCCGACAATGTGGAAGAGCTCTGTCCGAGCTTTATATAACCCAATCCCACATCTTCAAGAGGTTTCAGGCGTTTTGCTATGACTTTCTCTCCATATTTGGTAAAGAACTCTATCGCCTCGCTGATGGTCATGTCGAGAATATCGCTGATGTTACGGTCGTGGAATCGCACCTCAAGAATCTCTGACTTGAAACGCTTGCCATGACAAGCCTCGCATGTGAGCACGATATCTGCCATAAACTGCATCTCGACGGTAATCTCTCCGGCACCCTTGCACTCGTCGCACCGTCCTCCGTCGGTATTGAACGAGAAATACTGGGGCGTGAAGCCCATCGACTTTGCCAAGGGCTGCTCTGCCATGAGTTCGCGTATGGCGTCATACGCCTTGACGTAAGTGGCAGGATTAGAACGGCTGCTTTTGCCTATCGGGTTTTGGTCAACAAACTCAACATGTTTCACATCACCGATATTTCCGCTGAGGCGGATATACTCGCCTGGTGCGTCGCACACCTCGCCTATGTGACGCTTGAGGGCAGGGTAGAGGATGCCTTTTACAAGACTTGACTTTCCCGAACCGCTCACTCCCGTCACTACGGTCATCACATTGAGCGGGAAATCGACCGTGACGCCCTTGAGATTGTTCATGCGTGCGCCCTCGATGGTGACGTGGCGGTTCCATCGGCGGCGTCCTTCGGGCACTGGGATAGAGAGTTCGCCAGCGAGATAACGTATTGTATAGCTCTTGGCAAACTCAGTAGGCAACGGTTGTGAGGCGAGGAGAGAGGCAGAGGGTAGTGCGCCCTCATAGACTATCTCGCCACCGAGTCGTCCGGCATCGGGTCCGACGTCGATAAGGTAATCAGCCTGACGGATGATGTCCTCGTCGTGTTCAACAATTATCACCGTGTTGCCTATGTCGCGCAGCTTCTTCAGCACACTGGTCAACCTGTCGGTGTCTCTACTATGAAGACCAATGCTCGGTTCGTCGAGGATATAAAGCGACCCCACGAGACTACTGCCGAGCGACGTGGTTAGATTGATGCGCTGGCTCTCGCCTCCACTCAGGGAGTTGGAGAGGCGGTTGAGGGTGAGATAGCCTAAGCCAACGTCGAGAAGGAACTGCAGTCGGTTGTTTATCTCAACAAGAAGGCGCTTTGCCACCGAGGCATCGTGTTCGTCAAGCTGCAGTTGCGCAAACCACTCGCGTAGCTTCACTACCGGCATCTCGACGATGTCGGAGATGCTTCGTCCGCCTATCTTCACATAGTTTGCCTCGGGACGCAGTCGTGTGCCATGACACTTAGGACAAGTGGTCTTGCCACGATAGCGGCTTAACATGACCCTATACTGTATCTTATACTGGTTTTCCTTAACCATCTCAAAGAATGCGTCGATACAGATACGTTCGCGCACAGGCTTGTAGAGTTCAGAAGGAAGACCATGCCAGAGCCAGTCTTTCTCTTTGCGCTCGAGTTCATAATAGGGTTTGAAGACGGGGAAATTGTCGGCGACGGCACGTCGGCAGAACTCCTCTTTCCACTCTTTCATCTTTTCGCCGTTCCAGCACACCACACTGCCCTCGTAAACACTGAGCGAAGGATTAGGTATCACAAGATGCTCGTCGATGCCCATCACCTTGCCAAAGCCCTGGCACTCAGGGCATGCTCCAGTAGGCGAATTGAAAGAGAACATATTGTCGTTGGGCTCTTCAAACTCTATGCCATCACACTCGAAGCGTGTGGAGAAGTCATAGCATAGCATGGACGGCATAAACATTAGCCTGCACTCGCCCTTGCCCTCGTAGAAAGCAGTCTCGGTAGAATCGACAAGGCGCGAGATGCCGTCCTTGGAGAAATCTACCGACATACGGTCGATGGCAATATAGATGTCCTTCTCGTCAGCTTCGCTTCTCTCTTTTTCGAGGAAGTCCTCAATGCGATAAAAGTCTCCCGAGGCGAAGATGCGTACATATCCCTGAAGGATGCAAGCCCTGAGCTGCTGTTCCACCGTTCGTCCGTCAGCCACCACAAGCGGAGCCATCACGACAAACTTCGTGCCTTCGGAATACTGGTGTATGCAGTTGACAATATCTTCGGTGGAGTGTTTCTTCACCTCGTTGCCGCTGACAGGAGAATAGGTATGTCCCACACGCGCGAAGAGCATGCGTAGATAGTCGTATATCTCTGTCGATGTGCCTACGGTGGAACGAGGATTACGGCTGGTGACCTTCTGTTCGATGGCTATGGCCGGCGGAATACCCTTGATAAAGTCGCATTCAGGCTTGTTCATACGTCCGAGAAACTGTCGGGCGTATGACGAGAGACTCTCGACATAGCGGCGCTGACCTTCGGCATAAAGAGTGTCGAAAGCTAATGACGACTTGCCAGAACCGCTGACTCCGGCAACCACGATAAACTTGTTGCGCGGTATGTTGAGCGACACATTCTTCAGGTTATTTACCTTCGCTCCTTTTATTTCTATATAGTCCATTGTCGTTTGCTAAACTGTCTTTGTCAATTAATATAAAACCAATCTACCCACTTGATACACCGCGGCAGAGACAACCCATGCCAGCATAGTGGTATAAAGTGCTGTAAACAAAGCCCATCGCCACGATCCACTCTCGTTCTTTATAGCCACGATGGTGGCAAGGCACGGGAAGTAGAGCAAGACGAAGAGCAGGTAGCAGAATGCCACGAGAGGAGTGATACCGTCAGCCTCCATATGCTGACGCATACGTTCGTGTTTTGTCGTCTCGTCGGCGTTGGTGGTGTCGTCGCCATAGAGCACTCCCATGGTTGATGCCACGATCTCCTTGGCGCCAATGCCCGACACCAGTCCCACGTCGAGTTTCCAGTCGAAGCCTTGCGCCTTGAATATCGGTTCAATGGTCTTTCCTATCTGTCCGATATAACTCTGTTCCTGCTGTTGGCGTGGTTCTAAGCTGTCGTTGTGGGGAAAATAGCCCAAAGCCCATACGGCAATACTTGCCACAAGGATGACGCCTCCCATTTTTCTCAGATACTGCTTGCCCTTCTCCCAGGTGTGGCGTGCGATGGTCTTTGTGGAAGGGAAACGGTAGGGCGGCAACTCCATGACAAACGGTGTGTCGTCGCCCCTGACGAGCCAACGACTGAATATGCGGCTCATGACCACAGCCATGGCAATGCCTATGACATAGAGCGATATCATCACTATGCTTTGATATTCTACGGCAAAGAACGCTCCCGTGATCATAATGTAAATAGGTAGTCGCGCCGAACAGCTCATCATAGGCAGGATGAGCATCGTGATGAGTCTCGACTTCCGGCTCTCAAGGGTGCGTGTGGCCATTATTGCCGGCACATTGCAGCCGAACCCCATGACCAGAGGTATGAACGACTTGCCGTGCAGTCCCATCTTGTGCATCAGACGGTCCATGATGAACGCCGCCCTCGACATATATCCAGAGTCTTCCATAAACGAGATGAAACCGTAGAGGATAAGTATCTGCGGGAGGAACACGATGACAGAGCCAACGCCACCAATGATGCCGTCGCACACCATGTCGCGAACTATGCCGTCAGGCAACGCCTTGCCGACAACATCGCCCAACAGGCCTACGAGAGCCTCTATCCAGTCCATCGGGTACTGTCCAAGGGTGAAGGTGGCATGGAACATAAGGAAGATAAGGGCGAAGAAGATAGGAAAACCAACGTAACGGTTGGTGATGATACGGTCGATGATGTGTGTCACCTGATATGTGTCGCCAGTGTCACCCTTTTCGTAGCCTGCCTCGTGGAGTGCTCCGTGGATAAAGCCATACTTCGCATCCATGATGGCAGTCTCTGAGTCTTCTTTAAGATCTTTCTTGATGCGTGCCGCCTCTCGGTCGCGTATCTCTATTATGCGCTGTGCGTTTGGCAGTTGGCTTATTTCCTTCTCTGTCTCGCTGTCCATCTCAAGGAGTTTGATGGATAGGTAGCGAGTGGAGTATTTGTGACGTATCTGTTCGTCGTTTTTCAGTTCGGTCTTTATTGCCTCGATGCCCTGTTCGATGACAGTGCCATGGTTGAGGTGAATATGTCGTGACACGCTGTCGTTAGGCTTGTTGCCGTGAGCGAAGTCCTCGCCGTGATTACTGCCATGATGTCCCTCATAGTTTTTATGCCACTCCTGTATGTCGCGCGCCACCTGCGGGTTGATATTACCCTTCTTGTCAATGAAGTCAACACCCTCATACATATTAATAATAATGTGGAAGAGCAGATCAACGCCTTTGCCGGTCTTGAACACCGTGGGCACCATAGGAATACCGAAGAGCTGTCCGAGGGTCTTATGGTCGAGTTTGTCGCCTCGTTCCTCAAACTCGTCGTACATGTTCAAGGCGCATATCATTCTGAGGTGCATGTCCACGAGCTGGGTGGTGAGATAAAGGTTGCGCTCGAGGTTGCTGGCATCGAGCACGTTGAGCACTACATCAGGCGTCTTGTCTATGATCTGCCGTCTTACGTAGAGTTCCTCGGGCGAATAGGCCGAAAGGGAGTAAGTGCCGGGCAAGTCGATGATATTGAAGTCGTAACCCTCGAACGATGCCGTCGCCTCCTTGGCATCCACTGTCACTCCCGAGTAGTTGCCCACGTGTTCATGTGCCCCAGACGCGAAATTGAACAGCGACGTCTTTCCGCAGTTAGGATTACCCACCAGGGCAACGTTGATAGTACGGCGTTTCCTTATTGCCACATCATGGAGCTGCTTGTCAGTGAGCGGCGCGTCATCGGCGTCGTCGCACTTTGCCGAATAGCCAACATTCTGCGAGTAAGTCTTCTCCAGTGTCTTTGCCTCCTCGGTAGAGATGACCTCGATCATCTCTGCCTCCTTATGCCTCAGCGACACCTCGTAGCCTAATATCTGATATTTTACAGGGTCCTGCAGTGGAGCGTTGAGCAACACCTTCACCACATTTCCCTTGATGAATCCCATTTCCACAATGCGCTTTCTGAAGCCACCATGACCAAGCACTTTGACGATGACTCCTTTTTCGCCTGTTTTCAAATCTGATAATTTCATTCGCAAAAATTTTTTTGCAAAGATAACTAATAGAATCCAAAAACGACAATAATCATCGTGTTTTTTGCTAAAAAATCGTTATTTCTTGGTATTTGTCTTGCATGATTGACAGAAAATTACTACCTTTGCAGCCGTGATTGGTTCACCACGGTGATTAAATGGGAACGGAGTGAGATTCTCCTGACAGTCCCGCTGCTGTGATTTGCCTTTATACAGTATGAACAATGATGTCACTGACAGACAATGATCGGGAAGACGTTTATACTTGGCAATAGTCAGAAGACCTGCCGTCATGTTATTAATGTTTCACTCCCTCGAGGAAAGGGATGAAAAATTGGTCAGATTATTGATTCGGAAATGAACAAGAAAAAGAGGTATGCGGTCATGGCAACCGCCATATGCGTCTTCATGTATGCAGATGCTAACGATACTATACGTACCGGACGTATCGACGAGGTGGTGGTCACGGCAGAGAGAAGCCGGAAGACCAACATCTTTGAGACTATACCCGTACAGTCGCTCAGCGGCAACGACATCAGACAGTTAGGACTGCAGAATATAGCCGACGCGGTAAAGAGGATGGCGGGGACAAACGTCAAGGACTACGGCGGTATCGGCGGCATGAAAACCGTCTCTGTCCGAAATCTCGGAGCACAGCATACCGCAGTGAGCTATGACGGTATCACCGTGAGCAATACCCAGGCCGGACAGATAGACATAGGACGATTCTCGCTCGATAATGTCGGGATGCTGTCGATGGCAATAGGGCAGGGAAGCGACATCATGCAGACGGCACGACACTATGCTTCGGCAGCACTGCTCGCTATAGAAACCGAACGCCCAGTGCTCGACAAAGGCGACAGCCGACTGCGTTTGGCATTGAAGGGCGGCTCTTGGGGACAGCTGAACCCGAGCGTCAGATGGTGGTGTCAGGCGGGCGAAAACACCATGACGACACTCGACGCTGACTATATGAGAGCTGACGGACGCTATCCCTTCGTGTTAAGAAACGGGAAGGAGAAGAGCAACGAGAAACGCAACAACTCCGACATTGAACAATGGCACGGCGAGGCCAACGTCCTCCATAAGTTTGGCGATGGAGGCAGTCTCGACACAAAGGCCTACTTCTACCATTCGCAACGTGGCGTCCCGGGGTCAGTAGTGTTATACAACGACAATTCAAAGGAACGTCTGTGGGACGAGAACTTCTTTCTTCAGACAGCATACAAAAGGCATATAGCGAGGCAATGGAAACTTGCCATAAGGACAAAATACACCCACTCGTGGAACAAGTATGAAGACACGAATGCGAAGTACACCAATGGCAAGAAGACCGAGGTCAACCGCCAGGACGAATATTACACGTCTGTCACATTAGGCTGGAAACCAACGTCATGGCTTGAAATGGCCTTGGCTGAAGACGTGGCAGTAAACAAACTTAGGACCACAGTGAACGGAAGTCCCAACCCGCTGCGTACCACATCGCTGACAGCATTAGTCTCAAAAGCCAAATACGGCAGGATGACCATAGAAGGCAACATCGTGATGACATACGCCACCGAAAGCCTTACCGAAAGCGAGAAATATGCCATCAAGAAACCAGAAGACAGGAAAAAGCTCTCGCCATCACTTTCCTTCAGCTACAGACTGCTGCCTGACGAGGCACTGTATGTAAGGGCAATGACGAAATCCACCTTCCGACTGCCTACGTTCAACGACCTGTATTATCTGCAGATTGGCAACACCTCACTACGTCCGGAAAACGCACACGAGTACGGGGCAGGAATGACATGGAACTCGCGTCCCATAGGCCCACTGCGCTATGTGGCACTGACCATCGACGCATATTACAACGACGTAACAGACAAGATAGTGGCGTTCCCTTCCACATATATCTGGAAGATGGTGAACTTCGGCAAGGCTGAGATAAAAGGCATCGACGCCACTATGGGGACAGAGGTTGACATAGCCAAAGGATACAGCATAGTGGCCAACGGCTCGCTGACATGGCAAGAGGCAAAAGACAAGACCGAAGGCAATGCAACATACGGCTCACAGTTACCTTACACGCCAAAGGTGAGCGGAGGCCTGTCGGTAATGCTGCTCACACCATGGGTGAACGTAGGCTACTCGGCAACAGGCCAGGGCAAGCGATACTCCATGGCGCAGAACACGAGGGAATACCAACTCGACGGGTATATGGAACACAGCCTGAGCCTCTCGCGCGACTTCCTTCTCGGCGACAACATGCTGCGCTTACAGCTGACCGTGAACAACATCACCGACAAACAGTATGAGATAATAAAATACTATCCCATGCCAGGACGGTCGGTAACGGCATCGGCGACATTAGACATATAAGAAAAATAGTACAACAATAATAATAAAAAAGAAAAAAGAAATGAAATTCAGAAGTATGTATCTGACCGCACTTTGCGGTCTGGCTGTCTCGGCAGCCTTTACCTCTTGTAGTGACGACGACGAATACGATCCATTCGAATATGGCTCGAAGGTAGCGCTTCCAGAACACAGAGGCTACATCCTCAACGAGGGTTCGTATAAGCAGAACAATGCCTCTATCGCATTCTTTGACAGCGACCGCGACACTACAACAACAAAATCCATCGACCTGTATTATATGCAAAACGGCAAGCAGCTGGGCGATACAGGACAGGATATCATCGAGTACGACGGCAATGTCTATGTCGTGATGTATGGCTCAAACTATGTGGCTAAACTCAACAAGGCAGGCATCGAGGAAAAACGAGTGACATTTGACGAGACCCACGGACAGCCACGCTATGCAGCTGCAGACAACGGCTACCTCTACGTAACTGCCATCGGAGGCTATGTGTGCCGTTTTGACGCCAAGACTCTTGAAAAGAAAGGCGAAGTGGAAGTGGGCAAGGCTCCTGAGCATATCGTCATCGAAGACAATAAGATATATGTGGCCTTGGGCAACGCCTACGACAATACAAACACTAACAACAAGGTGGCCATCATCGACACTAACAACTTCAACACAACGGGCGTGAAAAAGGTTGACGTGATGGATAACACACAGGTAGTGGTGGAATGTGGCGACTATATCATGGTGCAGGGATACGGAGCCGACTGGACATACACTCCGCTCTACGCCCTCAACACCAAGACAGGCAAGGCGCAAGACACAGGCGAATATACTACTCACATCGTGGAGCAGGACAACAAGGCCCTCTGTGCATGGTCGATGACAGACTGGAGCACCTACGAGACCACTAACACCTACTATGTGTATGACCCTGTAGCCATGAAGAAGACCGACGTCACTGCCACTATTACGGCAGCCGCCCCAGAACTGAAGTCAGCCACCATCTACGGCATGTCAGAGGGTAAAGACGATTCGTTCTACATCCTTACCTCACAGTATTCGGCAGGTCCAGGCAGCGTATATCACTTCTCTAAGAATTACACTCTGTTGTCAAAAATGACCACATGGGGACAGAACCCACGAAAGGTAATATTGGTTGACTAATGACAAGACACCTATTATACATATTATTATTGACCACTGTCGTCCTCACCTCATGCTCTCAGGGCAAAACCCAAGGAGCAGAGGTGGAGGGCGACACTCTGCGTCTGAAATATTCCCGATTGCTCACCGTGGTTGACTATGGGAAATATCGCACCGTGGATATTGCCGACCCGTGGAGAGAAGACCGGACACTACACCGCTATATACTTGTATCAGACACCACGGCAAACCATCTGCCAGAGGGCACAATAATCAATGTCCCTATACATCGTGCGATGGTGTTCACTACGGTTCATGCCTCTTTGCTTGCCGATCTTGGAGCGATGAAAGCCATCTGTGGCATGGCTGACGTGAGATATGTGAAACGTCAGGACGTGAGACGCATGGTGGCAGACAAGATCATCACCGACCTTGGCAACAGCATGTCGCCCGACATAGAGAAGATCATCGACGGCAATCCCGACATGGTGTTGGTGTCGCCGTTTGAAAACAGTGGCGGATATGGAAAACTCGACGAGTTGCATATCCCTATTGTGGAATGTGCCGACTATATGGAACCATCTCCTTTAGCGCGTGCGGAATGGATGAAATTCTATGGCATGCTAACAGGTCATGAAGACGAGGCAAACGCTCTCTTCGAGCAGGTAGAGACACGATACAACAGTCTGAAAACAGAAGCGTCACAACTGAAGGACAAACCCAAAGTAGTGATAGACTTGCCTTTAGGAAACACGTGGTATGTACCTGGAGGGCAAAGCACTATAGGACAGATGGTAGAAGACGCTGGAGGCACGTATTGCTTCCGCAACGACAAGTCTGGCGGCAGCAAGGCTTTGGCAGCCGAGGTCGTTGTTGAACAGTGCGAGGATGCCGACCTTTGGCTGTTCCGCTACGGAGGAGCAGAGAAGACGATAGCCACCTTGGCTTCAGAAAACAAGGCGTTCACACACCTTAAGGCATGGCAAGACGGTAATGTGTGGGGATGCTCTACCGAGCGGACATTGTTTTACGAGGAGACACCTTTCCGACCAGACCGTTTGCTCGAAGAGTTCTCAAACATATTCCGAAACCGTTCGGGAGAAGGACAGTATTTTAAGAAACTAAAATAAGAGATGAAGTGCAGCATAATACTCATATTAGCAATAACGGCATTGTTTTTCGCCAATCTGGTGTTCGGCTCCGTTGATATCCCAGCTGGCGAGGTGATGAGGATACTGTCGGGCAACGAAGCAGAAAAAGTGTCGTGGACATACATCGTCATCGAATCGCGTCTCCCACAGGCAGCGACAGCCCTGCTCTCGGGTATGGCACTTTCCGTCAGCGGCCTGATGTTGCAGACAGCCTTTCGCAATCCGCTTGCAGACCCTTCGATCTTCGGCATAAGCAGCGGAGCAGGCTTAGGCGCGGCTCTCGTCATGTTGCTCTTGGGTGGAAGCGTGACCGCTGGATCCGTAGCACTGACAGGCTTTGCCGCAGTATTCTTCGGGGCATTCATTGGCGCGATGATGGTGATGGGCGTAGTGTTTGTCTTCTCGTTGTTTATTCGCAATAGTGTTATGCTCCTCATCGTAGGTATAATGATAGGCTATATAGCCTCGTCGGCTATCAGCCTTCTCAATTTCTTTGCCACCGAGGAGGGCGTGAAATCTTATCTTGTTTGGGGACTGGGCAGCTTTGGCGGCGTGTCGTTGAGCCTTTTGCCATGGTTCAGTGTAGTTACCTTAATAGCACTCGGCAGCTCGTTGCTACTCATCAAACCGTTAAATATCATCCAATTAGGAAAGAATTACGCTGAGAATCTCGGAATACACACGGCAGTGATACGCAACATCCTGCTCGTGATAACAGGAGTGTTGACAGCCGTCGTCACCTCGTTTTGCGGTCCCATATCGTTCATAGGTCTTGCAGTGCCACACATAGCCCGGATGATGATACGCACCAGCAATCATGGCATACTGATGCCAGTAACCATGCTCACAGGAGCTCTCATTGCTTTGCTCTGCAACCTCATTGCCTCCATGCCGTCGTCGGGTGGGCTCATACCGCTTAATGCCATCACCCCGGTATTAGGAGCACCGGTAGTGATATGGGTCATAATGCGTGGAAGATAATAAACAGAGAGGGGAGAAAAAATATTAACTTGACGAGAGAAATATCACGGGAGAAGGAGTTTTTGAGGAAATTAATCGTCAATAATCGTTGAGTTGCGTTAAAAAATGTAAGATGTTCAAGCGATTGCTTGGCAGTTTACGAATATTGTTGTAACTTTGGCATTGCAAACTATAACATTCATTATTTTGAAACATCTATTTATATCAATAATACTGGCACTGGCCCCAGCCATGTCAGCTTCAGCACAAAAGCTCACATTAGGCACTTGCGTCACAAAGGACGGAGGTGACTACAGCGGTGAGATGGTAGGCGGAAAGCCTCATGGAAAAGGCAAAACAATATTCAAGAACGGCAACTGGTACGAAGGCAACTACGATAAAGGCAAGCGTAACGGTTATGGCGTATATACATTCTTCGACGGAGAGAAATACGAAGGACAATGGTTTCAAGACCAGCAGCATGGTAAAGGAACCTACTATTTTGCCAACAACAACAAATACGTGGGACTGTGGTATCGCGACTACCAGCAGGGCAAAGGCACCATGTACTACTACAACGGCGACAAATATGAAGGCGAATGGAAACAAGACCATCGCCAAGGCTATGGTGTATATACCTTTGCCAGCGGGGCTTATTACAAAGGCTATTGGGCCAACGACCGGAAAAACGGAAAGGGTTATTTTGACTGGGGCGACGGCTCAAGCTATGACGGCGAATGGAAAGACAACCAACGCTCGGGCAAAGGCACGTTCCGCTATGCTGACGGCGACGTGTATGTAGGCCAGTGGATCGACGACATACAAAACGGACGCGGCATATACAAGTTCAAAAGCGGCGACGTGTATGAAGGCGATTATGTGCAGGGAGAACGTACCGGCAACGGCATCTTCAAATATGCCAATGGAGATAAATATACAGGACAGTTCCTTGAAGGTGACAAACACGGACAAGGCACACTGACATGGAAAAACGGTGACGTATATACTGGACTATGGAAAACCGACCGACAAGACGGGAAAGGAAAGCTTACACTGAAAAGCGGCGACGTGTATGACGGCACTTGGAAAAACGGCAAACTCAACGGCGAATGTATTATCCATTTTGCCGACGGATCGAAATTCAAGGGAACGTTCAAGGACGACAAACGCCATGGCCCGGCCATTGAGGAAGACAAGGAAGGAAAACGCTTTGAAGGTACATACGTGGATGACAAACGTGACGGACGCTTTGTGGAAAAAGACCGCAACGGACAGGTTACAGCCACCGGCACCTACCAGAATGGATGGAGACAAATAGACAGAAAGAAATAAATTACATATAGTTATGATAGTAGATACACTCGACATGCTGAGCCGCTATACAGCGCTCAACCCATTGTTTGCCGATGTCGTTGAATATCTTGAAAACAACGACCTCAGCACTATGAAAGAAGGAAAATACGAAATAAAGGGAGACGACCTCTTCCTGAATCTTACAACAGCGACATCAAAGTCTGCCAACACAGCCGTGATGGAGACTCACGACGAAATGGTTGACATACAGATACCGCTCTCTACCTCTGAGACTTACGGATACACACCTCGTCGATTCTTGCCTGAGGCAGAATACAACGCAGAGAAAGACATTACAAAAATTCCCGACCTTCCAGCCGACGAATTTATCACCTGTCGTCCAGGCATGTTTGCCATTTTCTTCCCTCAGGACGGACACGCTCCATGCATTAGCGAAGAGGAAGGAATACGCAAAGCGATATTCAAAGTGAGAAATGTAAAATAACTGAGGACTTTCCCCCAACCTTTTATCCAAAGAATCAAATGGAAGAGAAAAAAACTACCACAAAGAGAAAAGCATGTGTACGCAAGACCAAGACACCTGCAAAACCTAAAGCGCCCGAACATATCGGACTGGTAAAGAACGACTCATGGCTCGAACCTTTTGAAGCTGCCATACGCGGACGTCACGAGCATGCCTTATGGAAGCTCAACCAGCTGACACGCAACGGAAAGAAGCCTCTGAAGGACTTCGCCACTGGACATCTGTATTTCGGACTTCACAAGACTCCAAGAGGATGGGTGTTCCGCGAGTGGGCTCCCAATGCCACGGAAATATATCTTATCGGCGACTTCAACAACTGGACCATCGACGAAAAATATAAGTGCAAACGCATAGAAGGCACTGGTAACTGGGAACTCAAACTGCCATCAAAGGCCATGAAACATGGCGACCTCTACAAGATGAAGATACGCTGGAATGGCGGCGAGGGCGAACGCATACCTGCCTGGTGCCAACGAGTGGTTCAGGACGACACGACTAAGATTTTCTCAGCACAGGTATGGAACCCCGAGAAACAATACGAGTGGAAGAAGAAGTCGTTTAAGCCAAACAAGAGCCCACTGCTCATCTATGAGTGCCACGTGGGAATGGGACAAGACGCAGAAAAGGTTGGCTCATACAAGGAGTTTACGGAGAATGTTCTGCCACGTGTCATCGAAGACGGATACAACTGCATACAGGTTATGGCCATCCAAGAACATCCTTATTACGGCTCTTTCGGCTATCACGTGAGCTCATTCTTTGCGCCATCAAGCCGATTCGGCACACCAGAGGAGCTCAAGGAACTCATCGACACAGCCCATAAGAACGGTATTGCCGTCATCATGGATATAGTACACTCGCACGCTGTGAAAAACGAGGTCGAAGGACTTGGAAATCTTGCAGGCGACCCTAACCAGTTCTTCTATCCTGGTGAGCGCCACGAGCATCCGGCATGGGACTCTCTCTGCTTTGATTACGGCAAGGACGACGTGCTCCACTTCCTCCTCTCTAACTGCAAGTACTGGCTTGAGGAGTTTAAGTTCGACGGCTTCCGCTTCGACGGCGTCACATCGATGCTTTACTACAGCCACGGCTTAGGCGAGGCATTCTGCGGATATGGCGACTACTTCAATGGTCATCAGGACGATAATGCCATCTGCTATCTCACACTCGCCAACAAGCTCATCCATGAGGTTAACCCTAATGCCATCACTATTGCAGAGGAGGTGAGCGGAATGCCAGGACTGGCAGCTAAGTTTGAGGACGGCGGCTATGGGTTTGACTACCGCATGGCCATGAACATACCCGACTATTGGATCAAGACCATCAAAGAGCTGAAGGACGAGGACTGGAAACCAAGTTCAATATTCTGGGAGGTGAAGAACCGTCGTGCTGATGAGAAGACCATCAGCTACTGCGAGAGCCACGACCAGGCACTCGTAGGCGACAAGACCATCGTGTTCCGCCTTATCGACGCCGACATGTACTGGCACTTCAAGAAGGGCGACGAGAACTTTATGGCTCACAGAGGCATTGCCCTCCACAAGATGATACGCCTCGTCACGGCATCAGCCATCAACGGTGGATATCTGAACTTCATGGGCAACGAGTTTGGTCATCCTGAATGGATCGACTTCCCGCGCGAAGGTAATGGATGGAGCTACAAATACGCACGTCGCCAATGGAACCTTGTTGACAACAAGGAGCTGTGCTATCATTATCTCGGCGACTTCGACAAGGCAATGATAAAGACCATAAAGAGCGTTAGAAACTTCCAAAACAAACCCGTCCAGGAGATATGGCACAACGACGGCGACCAGGTGTTGGCATTCAGTCGAGGCGATCTGGTCTTTGTGTTTAACTTCAGCCCGTCGCGCTCGTTTACTGACTATGGTTTCCTCGTGCCCACAGGTAGCTATGAGGTCGTACTCAACACAGACGCCAAAGAGTTTGGTGGTAATGGCCTTGCTGACGACAGCATAATACACCTTACCAACTACGACCCCATGTATGTGAAAGACCACAAGGAATGGTTAAAGCTCTATCTGCCAGCACGTTCGGCAGTTGTCTTGAAGAAGAACTAAAACAGTGACATGAATTATAACAACAGACACGACAACGACAGCACCACTATCATGCGTATAGTGTGTGCTGTCGCGTTCGTTACATTCTCGTTTTCATTTCTCTATCTCCGTCAATCAGACGTGCTCTCTGTTGCACAGCATGTCCTAAGTGGCGGACAGACCACCTATTCACCCACGTGGGGAGCTGTCATCATCACACTGACATTGATGTTACTCCATCGTGGAGTGAACACATATTTCCCCATCAACAGGCGCTTTCATTGGCTTACCTATTTCCCGTCGTTTCTCCTTCTTACCATTGTCACGGATATCAGTCCGGAAATAGACATCAACTTCTCTATGGGAGCATGGTTATGGCTGTTACCACTATTGCTCGTGGCATGGTTCTTCATCACCTTAGGGTTGAGAAACGTGATTGACTACGAGGCAGACATCAACTCACGTGGCCTTTTCTCGCGCCTTGTATGGATAAACCTGTTTGCCCTCTGCACCATGTCGCTCTGCACCGGCCTCATCTCCGGAGGCGACGACTTATTCCACCACAAGGCAAAGATGGAAACCCTGCTTGTTGACCGCGATTTTGCAAAGGCAGCTATAGTGGGTGAGAAAACACTCGATGGCGACCCGACAATGACCATGCTGCGAAGCTACGCCCTCAGCCGTGAAGGACGTATGGCTGACGAGATGTTCAGATATGCCGTCAATGGCACGTCAGAGACTTTGCTTCCCACAGGCAAGAATACTCGACTCATGCTCTATCCCACAGACAGTATCTACCGTTACCTCGGGGCTCGTCCGCTGCCAGACATGACCACACGTCAATATCTCAGCTCGCTGTTGGCGTCAGGCTATAAGACGAAGGCCATCTCTGACTATATACTTTGCGGAAAGCTCGTTGACCGCGACCTTGACGGATTCGCCCGCGAACTGCCACTCCACTACAATATCAACGACAGTCTTCCGCAGCATTACCGTGAAGCTCTCGTACTCTACACACACCGCAGAGCCAATCCACTTGTAGTATATAAAAACCAAGTCATGGACACCGATTTTGACGATTTCCAGAAATTAGAAGACTCCATTTCCGAGTCCTCAGCACGTCGTCTGGCACTTTTCGAGCAATACTTTGGCACATATTGGTATTATTATGAATATGACAAGTGATTTTCTTCACAAATAGTTTGGTTACAACAGTTTTTTTTCGTAGCTTTGCAACTGAATTTAAATCTGACTTACAATGGAACAAAATTGGGATATAATAATAGATAACCATAAGAGACTCTTCAGTCTCGACCTGAAAGAAGTATGGAGTTACCGCGACCTCTTGATGATGTACGTGAAGAGGGACATAGTCACCTTTTATAAGCAAACCATCCTCGGTCCAGCATGGTTTTTCATCCAGCCCATCCTCACCACCGTGATGTTTATGTTTGTGTTTGGCGGCATTGCCGGTATATCCACCGACGGAGTGCCACAGGCAGTATTCTATCTCGCCGGACTTGTGTGCTGGAACTATTTCGCCGACTGCCTCACCAAGTGCTCCGACACGTTCAACGCCAACCAGCAGATATTCGGAAAGGTGTATTTTCCCCGACTCGTGGTGCCATTCTCGATAGTCATATCCAACATGATAAAGCTCGGCATACAGTTCCTGTTGTTCTTCGTGGTGTATCTGTATTATGCCGTGACACTCGGAGGTTTCAATGTCAACTGGACAATTTGCCTGTTGCCGCTGCTCATCCTTATGCTGGCATGCATCGGACTCGGATTCGGACTTGTCATCTCCTCAATGACAACAAAATATCGCGACCTACGCTTCCTCGTCTCCTTTGGAGTCCAACTGTGGATGTATGCCACGCCCGTCATCTATCCCTTGTCGGTGATGAAGAACAACTATCCCGACAAGATATGGCTGATAGTGGCCAATCCGCTCACTGCCATCACCGAGACATTTAAGTATGGATTCACTGGCGTCGGGGTGTTCGAATGGTCGTATCTCCTATACAGTTTTGCTTTCGCCGTCGTCATTCTCCTTCTCGGTATTGTCATATTCAATCGTACTCAGAAGAACTTTATGGATGTGATTTAGTTTATTCCCAACCCAATATTTTGAATGATGAAATACCCTATAGGAATACAGACATTCAGCAACATAATCCAGGACGGATACGTATATGTCGATAAGACGGATATGGTATATAACCTGGCAAACAACGGGAAAATATTCTTCCTGAGCCGTCCTCGCCGGTTTGGCAAGAGTTTGCTGTTATCCACCCTGAAGAGTTATTTTCTCGGACAGAAGGAACTGTTCAAGGGATTGAAGATTGACGCTCTTGAGAAGGAGTGGAATGTATATCCTGTATTCCATCTGTCGTTTGGCACTTCCAATTTCACAAAACTCGGCACATTGGAGGCTGTGATACTCGATTATATTGAGAGCTTTGAAAAAATATATGGCAGAACAACTAACTCAGACGATTATGCCATAAGATTCAAGCATGTCATCAAGGCTGCACATGAGAGGACTGGACAAAGAGCGGTTGTATTGGTTGACGAATATGACAAACCATTGCTTGACGTGATGGACAACAAAACATTGTATTATCAAAACGACAACGGCGAGAAGATTGCATACGAGACCCACAACCGGGATATACTTAAGGGATTCTATGGAGCATTCAAGGATGCCGACGAGGATCTTAAGTTCGTGATGCTTACTGGTGTCACGAAGTTCTCTCAGGTGAGCGTGTTCAGCGGATTTAATCAGCCAGATGACATCAGCTTAGACGAAAAATACGAATCTCTTTGCGGCATTACAAAGGAAGAGCTTCTGACCGTTTTTGACAAGCCAATCCGTTCGCTTGCATCAACAAAAAACAAGAGTTATGAGGATATGGTGGCAATGCTGACAGAGAAATACGACGGCTATCATTTCAGTAGCAAGATGACAGGCATCTTCAATCCCTTCAGCATACTCAATTGCTTTAGCAAGAACGATATGCGCAACTACTGGTTTGCCTCGGGCACTCCTGGTTACCTTGTCCGCCTCCTTGCCCATGGCAATGAGAATATCAACGAACTTGTTGGCAAATACTATCCCGCGGAGATGTTTATTGACTATAAGGCCGACGTTGAGCAACCGCTTCCGATGATATATCAGAGCGGCTATCTCACCATCAAGGCTTGCAATCCTCGTAGGCAGACATACCTGCTCGATTTCCCTAATGAGGAGGTTCGTTCAGGCTTTATATCCGTGCTTGCCGGCGATTATTTCAAGGAGGGCAGA
>SAMEA3663036__coassemble_356_pt1 | contig 22053 bp, 17 predicted proteins | sample SAMEA3663036__metabat2_low_PE_037 | metagenome-assembled genome bin SAMEA3663036 (sample SAMEA3663036) | pig gut metagenome | biome: pig gut; feature: pig-associated habitat; material: faeces | place: France | collected 2012
CGTTTTTCAGAACGTCTGTCACCTTATAAAAGAGATAAAACACAGATATACAGATGGTTAAAAAACGAGGTGACAGTGACAGATGTTTTTAAACTTTTTTTTGGAAATCTCAGTTCAGGCTTTTCGCTTGCTCTTGGGAGTTTTCTCGGCTTGGACATTCGTCTTGAATACAAATAAATCTAAAAAAACAGGGTGTTTCCTTTGAGGGAACACCTTTTTCGATTACCTTTGCACGAAAAAAGAAAAAGGACAGACTGAAAGAAGCATGATCGACAGAGTTACCATAGACAAAATAATGGACGCGACAAACATCGTGGATGTTGTGTCGGAATTTGTCACACTCAAGAAAACGGGCGTGAACTATAAGGGATTGTGCCCGTTTCACGACGACAAGACTCCGTCGTTCATCGTCTCGCCGGCAAAAGGAATATGCCACTGCTTTGCATGCGGGAAGGGAGGTAACGCCGTAAACTTCCTTATGGAACACGAGCAGATGACCTATCCCGACGCCCTAAGATGGCTTGCGAAGAAATATAACATACAGATAGCTGAGCGCGAACTTACCGCCGAGGAACAGCAGGCAGCCAACGACCGCGAGAGCATGTTCCTGATAAACGAATGGGCGCGCGACCATTTCCAGCATACACTATGGAACCATCCCGACGGGCGCGCCCTGGGACTGCAGTATTTCCGTAGCCGCGGCTTCCGTGACGACATCATAAAGAAGTTCCAGCTCGGCTTTGCCCTGCAGCAACGCACGTCGCTCTCGAAGGCAGCACTGGAGAAGGGATACAAAGAGGAATATCTCGTGAAGACCGGGCTATGCTACCTCAGGGAACAGACAGGCGAACTTATCGACCGATACTCGGGACGCATCATCTTCCCATGGTTTAGCATCAGCGGCAAGGTGAACGCCTTCGGCGGACGAGTGCTCGACTCGCGCACAAAGGGTGTACAGCAGAAATACGTCAACTCGCCCGAATCGGAGATATACCACAAGGAACGCGAGCTCTACGGACTCTTCCAGGCAAAACGCGCCATAGCCAAAGACGACCACGTATATCTCGTGGAGGGATATACCGACGTGATCTCGATGCATCAAAACGGCATAGAGAACGTGGTGGCAAACTCTGGCACTGCGCTGAGCATACACCAGGTGCGCCAGCTGAGACGCTTCACACAGAACATCACACTGCTCTACGACGGCGACGAGGCGGGCATAAAAGCCGCCATGCGAGGCACCGACATGCTGCTTCAGGAGGGAATGAACGTGAAGGTGCTGCTACTGCCCGACGGCGACGACCCCGACAGCTTCTCGCGAAAGCATAGCGAAGAGGAGTTCCGGAAATATGTAGAAGAACACCAGACTGACTTTATCATCTTCAAGACGCGACTACTGCTCGACGGTGTCAACGACCCGATAAAACGGTCAGAGGCCATCAGCAACATCGTGAGAAGCGTGTCGGTGATCCCAGACCAGATAAAGCGCGACACCTACCTGCGCGAGTGCGCACAGAGGTTCCAGATGAACGAGCAGACGCTCATCAACACCGCCAACCAGTTTATCAGCGGCGACATAGAAAACCAGCAAAAGGAGACTGAGCGCCTCATGAGACGCGAGGCTGAAGCCGCACAACAAAATGCCGCCCATGCGACAGCAAACCAACAGCCGTCAGCCTCAACAGAAGCCATAGGACTGCACTCCATCGACGAACAGACCGCCAAGGTGGAACAGATGCTCATAGAGCTTATCATTCAGCACGGCAACGCCATCATCTTGCGCGACGTGGAGACAGAAGACGGCAACCTCATCAATCTCACCGTGGCCCAATATATAGACTACGACTTTGCGCAAGACGACCTCCACTTCTCGTTGCCCCTCTACGACAGCATACTGCACGAGGCCGCTGCAAAAAGTGCCGATGAGGACTTCCGTGCCGACCAGTACTTCACCTCCCATCCCGACCTTGCCGTGAGCCGCATAGCGAGCCAGATGGCCATGGGGCATTACCATCTCAGCAAGAGCCTCGAAATGAAGATAGACGAAAGGATGCTGTTGCAGAAGACAAACCATCTCATAGTTGATTTCCGCATCGACATTAAGAGCCGCCTCATCACCGCCCTGCGCCTGCAAATAGCCGAGGCCATCAAAGCCTCTGACATGACAAAGGTGAAGGAGCTGATGAAGGAACTCATCGATGCACAGAAACTGCGCGACACCATCGCCGTGAAGGTGGGACGCACTTTCAGGGGATAGGCCGCCGCAGTCATCTCCTGGACAAGATATTTCAGCAATGATAAGAAAACAACATTTAGGAAGGAATTTGGCAGCAGAGTTAGTGCTTTTTCTTTAAACAAAAAACGATGACTTTTGTTAAAAATACACAAATATAACATCATTTATGCCACAATTCGGCAAAAATACGCTATCTTTGCACCTTGTAAGACCTGCAAGGTCTCACATCAACAGCAAAAGAAATTTATAAAAATCACGGTGGCAGTGTCAACGATGTTTGCCGCCACATAACGTAAGAAAGCGTGAAAATAAAGGAAGTTATCGACGCCCTTGAACGATTCGCGCCACTGCCGTTGCAGGAAGACTGGGACAATGCCGGCCTGCAAATCGGGTTGACAGCGGCGGAAGCATCAGGGGCTTTATTGTGTCTTGACGTCACTGAAGGCGTGGTGGACGAGGCTATTGCCAAAGGCTGCAACATCGTCGTTGCCCACCATCCGCTCATCTTCCGTCCGCTGAGGCGCATCACGGGCGACGACCCCGTGCAACGGGCTGTGATTAAAGCCGTGAAACACGACATCGCCATCGTGGCCATGCACACCAACATGGACAATGCCGTCGGCGGAGTCAACTACAAGATAGCAGAGAAGATAGGACTGCAAGACGTGGAGTTGCTCGCACCAAAGACCGTTGGCGGAACGCTATGCGGCAGCGGCGTGATAGGACAGCTGAAAGAGTCCATGGACGCCATGGCGTTTATCAACCACATAAGCCATGTATTTGACGCCCCAGGGATACAGTGCAACCAACTGCTGTCGAGACAGATAAGCCGCGTGGCGCTGTGTGGCGGAGCTGGCGACTTCATGCTGCCTGACGCCGTCAAGGCTGGTGCCGACGCTTTCCTCACGGGCGAGATGCACTATCACCAGTATTTCGGCTACGAACAGAAGTTGCAGATCTGCGTTGTGGGACACTACGAGAGCGAGCAGTTCACCACCGAGATATTCCACGACATCATCACCAGTGAGTGCCAGGGGCTGAACGTTGTGATGGCACACACCAAGACCAATCCCATCACCCACCCCACTCTTTGACGCCTGCATAATAAAAAGAACAGAAGTATAAAAAACACCAAATAAAATATTATGGCAAAAAAAGAACAAGAACTGTCAGTAGAAGAGAAGCTGAAGACACTTTTCCAGCTTCAGACTTCATTGTCGGCCATCGACGAGAAAAAAGCCCTGCGAGGCGAACTGCCCCTTGAAGTGCAGGACCTCGAAGACGAAATCGAAGGTCTGAAAATTCGCATCGACAAGATCAACAACGAGATTGATGAGTTTGAGAAAGCTATCAACGACCGCAAGGGCGACATCATCGAGGCTCAGACAAGCGTGCAGAGATACAAGCTGCAGCTCGACGATGTGAGAAACAACCGCGAGTACGACACTCTCAGCAAGGAGATTGAATTCCAGCAGCTCGAGATAGAGCTCTGCAACAAGAAGATACGCGAGGCACAGCAGAAGATTAAGGACAAGATTGCCGAACGCGAGAAGGCAGAGCTGAACCTCGACGACCACATACAGGAACTCGAAATGAAGCGTAACGAACTCGACGACATCATCGAGGAGACACGCGCCGAGGAAGACCATCTGAAGGTGAAGGCAAAGGAACTCGAATCGAAGATCGAACCACGTCTGCTCACCTCGTTCAAGCGCATCCGCAAGAGCGCACGTAACGGTCTTGGCATCGTCTATGTACAGCGCGACGCTTGCGGCGGTTGCTTCAACAAGATTCCGCCACAGCGCCAGCTCGACATCAAGATGCACAAGAAAATCATCGTTTGCGAATACTGCGGACGTATCCTCATCGATCCGGAACTGGCTGGCGTAAAATCAAATGTTTCAGCCGACGAGAAGAAGAAGCCACGCAAGCGCTCTATACGCAGAAAGAAAGACGAAGAATAAATTCTTTTAAAATGAAGAGTTCTCTTAAATGAAGAGTTCTCTTAAATGAAGAGTTCTCTTAAATAATGTATATTTCCATAATGAAGAATGAAGAATAAGATAAATGCAGATTATGCTTAGCCTATTCTTCATTCTTCATTTTCTATTCTTCGATTTATTACATTACGGCATCTTCGGATACTTGCTGAAGTCGGGTTTACGCTTTTCGAGAAAAGCATGACCGCCTTCTTGGGCTTCGTCGAGGAAATAGTAGAGCATGGTGCAGTCGCCGGCCAACTGCTGGATGCCAGCCTGTCCGTCGAGTTCGGCGTTTAAGCCTGCCTTTATCATGCGCAAAGCCAGCGGCGAACGCTCCATCATGGTCTCAGCCCATTCCACACACTCGTCTTCAAGCCTTTCGAGCGGCACCACTTTGTTTACCATACCCATACGCTCAGCCTCGGCAGCAGAATACTGACGACACATAAACCATATCTCGCGCGCCTTCTTCTGTCCTACGATACGTGCCAGATAGCTGGCGCCAAAGCCAGCGTCAAACGAGCCCACCTTCGGACCGGTCTGTCCGAAGACGGCATTCTCAGAGGCTATCGTGAGGTCGCAAACCAGATGAAGCACATGACCGCCGCCGATGGCATATCCGTTGACCATGGCGATGACGGGTTTAGGCAGACGACGAATCTGCATCTGCACATCAAGCACACTGAGACGTGGCACTCCATCGTCGTCAACATATCCTCCTCGTCCTTTCACGTGCATGTCTCCACCAGCGCAGAACGCCTTGTCGCCAGCGCCCGTGAGCAGCACCACACTGATGCGTTGAGCCTCGCGACAGTAGGCAAAAGCCTGGCTCAATTCGAGCGTTGTTTTGGGCGTAAACGCATTGCGATACCGAGGACGGTTGATAGTAATCTTTGCTATACCGTTGTATTCCTCAAACAGGATTTCCTCAAAATCCTTTATTTTTTTCCATTCTCTTTTTTCCATACAATTCTTTATTTTCGTTCTATCGTTGTCTAAATGAATCAGTCCAAAAACACTTCAAGCAGCATTGGCCTCGACGTCTCCTCGGTAAGCAGTTTCACCACACCGAGATGCATCTCATCTATCGTCTTTGCCGCAATATATCCTATATCGTTTTGGGTGGTGATGCCGCGGGCGTCAGCCTGATGATAGCCTGCTATAAACGTCTCGCGCTGACTACTGGCGGCAAGCCCCTTCACCCGGTCAAAGATGCTGCCTCGATGGTCGTTGAAGACCACTATGCGGAGGTTGCCGCTCAGTTCGCTGTTCCAAAGGGCGTTCTGGTCGTAGAAGAAGGCGAGGTCGCCAGTGAAACAGAACACACGCGCATCGGTAGCTAACGAGTGTCCTGCGGCAGTGGAGACACAGCCCTCGATGCCGTTCACGCCACGATTACAATACACATAGTTGCCTGTAGCATATCTGCAAGCGAGGCGCACCGATGTGCTGTTGGCATAGTGAAGGCGGTAGTCGTATTCCATGTCTTCGAGCTGCTCGTGGATATAAGCCACAGTGGCAGCCGCCGAGAGGCGCTGCATGTCGATAGCCTCGTCAAGGCGTTGGCGTTCCTCTGCAAAAGCCACCGTCCAGGCGCTTAGGAAGTTATTGTCGAAGCATTCTTCTCCCATGGTGTCGGAAAGATGTTCTCCCATGGTGTCGGAAAGATGTTCTCCCATGGTGTTGTTGCGGCTCGCGGCTTTTTCCTTCAAGTACGCTTCCAGTTGAAGGAGGAAGCTCTCAGGCGTCTGTCTCACCACTCCGGCGAGATGCATGAACGGCGAGGCGAAGTCGCCCTCGGCACTCACTCGCCACACCTTTAGATTGCCGATAGAGGCAAACGAGCGGTTGATGGCTCTGCAAACCATGTTGTCGCCCACATAGATGACGAGGTCGGGCAGCAGTTCTGACGGCATATTGCTGAAGATGCCGTCGAAAGCTTCAGACGTAAGGTCGGAGAGCGGTTCGGAAAGCACCACCATCTGCTTGCGTATCGAAGTCATCATCATTCTTCCCAGCGGCTCCGTAGTCTGTCCGACGACGAGTATAGGCCGACGTGCATCATCGAAGATGAAGTCGAAGTCAGACGTCAGCAATGCTGCGCCGCTTGCCAGAGCGTTGCGGAAGAGAATGGGCTGGCAGTCGAAAGAAGGCGCCGTGTCGCTCTGTTCACACTCCGACACGTCGGGCAGTGGCACGTTGATATGTACGGGTCCCGCCACGGGACTGATGCTCTTGACGAGAGCTTCGCACACGAGGCGGTGGTTGAAATAAGCTGTGTCGCCCATGGCGTCGGTAAGGTTTACTGAGCATCTGGTGCAATGTCTGAGCGCATCGGCCTGCAGCATTGTCTGTCCCACGTTTTGCCCTATCTCTTCCTGCGGTCTGTCGGCCGACACCACCACGAGCGGCATGTGTCGGTAGTAAGCCTCCACCACGGCCGGTGAGCAGTTCATCAGCGCCGAGCCTGATGTCACCACCACGGCCACAGGCTGCCGGTCCTCGCCACACATGCCTAATGCGGCGAATGCCGCCGAGCGTTCATCGGTGAAACGATGTACACGGAAGTTGCCGTTTTCGGCTATGTTGTTTACTATCATCGCATTCCTGCTGCCTGGGCAGAGCACAACGTCTTTCACGCCATACTGTGCCAGGAGTGCGACAAGCATATTAGTCTTTTCGTTGATATAATACATTTACTGAAAGATTACTTTTCCCATTGTCTTCATTTTCTCTGCCGTCTCTTCCCATTCCTGCTGTTCGACGCTGTCGGCGAGGATGCCTCCACCAGCATAGAGTCGGTAGGCATGTGGCAGTATTTCCATGCATCGCAATGACACGTAGAGATGTGTGGTGCCATTGATGCCAAGCGGTCCCATAAAACCGCTGTAATACCGTCGTGGCCGGTGTTCGTTGGCGATGATGAAGTCGTTGGTCTCACGTTTGGGAATGCCGCACACGGCCGGTGTAGGATGAAGTGTGGCAATGATCTTGCCGAGCGCGTCATCACTAATAATAGAAAAGTGGAAGTCGGTGCGCAGATGCACGAGTTCTCCTGCCCTCACAGAGTAAGGTCCCTCTATCTGGAAGTTGTTTGTGAAGCGTTCTATACACTCGGTGATGTATGTGGTGACGTAAGCCTGTTCGGCTATGTTCTTCTCGCTCCAGTTGAGTTTTCCGAGAGTCATGGTGCCGGCAAGGGCCATGGTATGCCAGTCGCGCCCGTTGCCTTCGAGGAGAATCTCGGGTGTTGCCACGAGCCATGTGCCTGTCACCTTTGTTGACACCAGCGCCACAAACATTCGCGGATACGACATACACGCCTTGAAGAAGAGCCGCCTTGTGTTGACATCATCTCCATGGCTCACCTCGGCGCTACGTGCAAGCACAATTTTCTTGAATTCGCCCGACACCAGTCGCGAGTGGAAGTTTTGGAAATCCACGCTGTAGTAGCTACGTTCGTTTTCGTCGGTAAGCAAGGAGCTGCTACGTTCGTTTTCGTCGTGAATGTCATTCTCTTCCTTGCAGAGTGACGTGTCGAGCTGCGATGTCTTCACTTCATCGGGAGCGATGAGCAGCAGCGGCTCGTCGTCGGTGGCAGAAAATGGAGCCACCACAAATCCTTTCTGTCCGTTGAGTTCGCCGACAGAGGCAAGACGGCGTGGTTCGCCCTTGTGCTGAATGATTTCCGTATAAGTGTCTGCGTGAGGCAGACGGAAGATTGCGAAATTCTTCATGGTCAATTCATGAAACGAGAAGCATACGAAAAAAAAAACGAGAAGCGCTGTCGTCAAGTCGCGTCAGCGTTTCTGTAAAATATAGTTTGTCACTACAACCGAAGAGACGAGGTCGCCTCCGGAGTCCGTCACATCCACGTTCCACACATGAAGCCGACGTCCGTTCTGTACGGCCTTCGCCTTTGCTGTCACCGTCTCGCCCATCTTCACGGCCTTGATATGATGCCCTGAGACATTGATGCCCACAGCCACTTCGTCTGGGCAGAGAGCCGCCGAGCCCACTCCTGCGAGTGTCTCAGCGAGGGCGAGTGTCGCTCCGCCGCTGAGATACCCGTAAGGCTGACAATTATTCTCGTTCACCTCCATTGTGGCCATGCAACTGTCCTCGTCGGGAGTTGACATGAACTGCATGCCGAGGCTGTCAGCAAGATTATGTCGAGCTTGTAACTTCTTCTTTACGTTGTCGATATTCATTTATTTAAACAGAGAGTATTCTTCCACTTCCCATGCGAGCGCGCTGGCGCCGAGCACGTCGCGTTCTCTTGAGTCGAGTGTTGACGACGTGATCTTCACCTTGCCCCTGATATTACGGAAGCAATGCTCATCAAACGATTGTTTAGCTGGTTCGAGCAACCATTTGCCTGCCTTTGAGATACCTCCTGTTATGATTATCGCCTGCGGATCCACCAAAGCTGCGATGTTTGCCATTGCGATGCCGAGGATATGTCCTGTGCGTCGATAGGTCTCGATGGCGAGCTTGTCTCCCTTGTTGCAGCACTCGGTGATATTCTTAGGTGTGAGGTTAGGATAGATGGTCATCAGCGACTCTTCGCCGCTCTCCTCCATCAGTTCCTTTGCTGTCTGCACTACACCTTTAGCCGCGCAGTAAGCCTCAAGACAGCCATGGTTGCCGCAGCCGCATAGTCGTCCTCCGTCCACCACGCACGAGTGTCCCATCTCGCCTCCGAATCCATGTGCGCCAAGTATGATCTTGCCGCGATTGAAGATGGCGTTGCCCAGTCCGTGTCCCAGGGTGACGAGCACGAAGTCTCTCATGCCATGGGCGCTGCCATACACATGTTCTCCGAGAGCCATAGTGTGACTGTCGTTGCCTAAGGCCACGGCGATGCCGAGACGGTCGCGGAGCATGGCAGCCATGGGAATCACGCCTTTCCACTTCATGTTGGGCGAGTTTTCTATGCATCCCGTCTTGAAGTTGCCGCTCGGCGAGCTTACTCCGACCGAGCGAATTGACAAGAAGCCGCCATTGTCCTCTGCCAGTTCGACAATACTCTCGGAGAGCTTTGTCACGAAACCGCTGATTTCTGGAAATTCTTCCGTACAGAACGAAGTTTTGGCTATTATGTTGCCGCGCACGTCAACCACCGCAAGCGTCGTTTGCGAGTAGCTGATATCCACGCCTATTACCCTATCTTTTACAGTTTCTAATTCCATAATTAGTCAAATAATAATTTCTGAGGTCGTTATATACCACAAAAGTAGTAAAAAAATGAATTACCTCCAACAAAAGTGGTTTTTTTTGCCAAAAGTTTAGTAGTTTTTAACCTTTTGTACAAAAATACAGAACAAAAAAACAATAAATAAAGTAAAAATGCGCGCTTATTCGAATTTATTTAGTAAATTTGCAGCAGAAAAAGTATAGACAATCAAAATATGAACGTTTTAGAACTTAGCGAACAGGAAATAGGCAGACGACAGAGTCTGCAGGAACTGCGTGAGATGGGCATTGAGCCATATCCCGCAGCAGAGTACCCGACGAATGCTTTCTCGGTAGATATCAGAGACAACTTCAGCGACGACGCTCCCCAGCGTGAGGTATGCATAGCGGGACGTATGATGAGCCGAAGAGTGATGGGAAAGGCAAGCTTTGTCGAGATTCAGGACTCAAAAGGCAGAATACAGGTTTATGTCACACGCGACGACATCTGTCCAGACGAAAACAAGGACTTATATAATAAGGTGTTCAAAAGACTCTTGGACATCGGCGACTTCATAGGCGTGAAGGGATTCGTATTCCGCACTCAGACGGGCGAGATTTCTGTTCATGCCAGGGAGATCACGCTCCTCTCAAAGAGCCTCAAGCCGCTGCCTATAGTGAAATACAAGGACGGCGTGGCTTACGACAAGTTTGAGGACCCTGAGCTGCGCTACCGCCAGCGTTATGTCGATCTCATCGTCAACGACGGTGTGAAGGACACGTTCCTGCAGCGCGCCACCGTGATTCGCACCATCAGACGCGTTCTCGACGAGGCTGGCTACACCGAGGTGGAGACGCCTACACTGCAGAGCATAGCCGGCGGTGCTAGCGCCCGTCCGTTCATCACCCACTTCAATGCGCTCAATGTAGATATGTATATGCGCATCGCCACCGAGCTCTACCTTAAACGCCTCATCGTGGGCGGCTTCGAGGGCGTGTATGAGATTGGCAAGAACTTCCGCAACGAGGGCATGGACCGCAACCACAACCCTGAGTTCACCTGCATGGAGCTCTACGTGCAATATAAGGACTACAACTGGATGATGTCGTTCACCGAGAAACTTCTCGAGACGGTCTGCATTGCTGTCAACGGCACCACCGAGCGCGAGATCGACGGCAAGATCATCAGCTTCAAGGCTCCATATCGCCGTCTGCCCATTCTCGAGGCCATCGAGGAGAAGACGGGTTTCGACTGCAACGGCAAGACAGAGGAGGAGATACGTGCCTTCTGCAAGGAGAAAGGCATGGACGTGGACGAGACCATGGGCAAGGGCAAGCTCATCGACGAGCTCTTCGGAGAGTTCTGCGAGGGCACATTCATCCAGCCTACATTCATCACCGACTATCCTGTTGAGATGTCGCCGCTCACCAAGATGCACCGCTCAAAGCCAGGACTCACCGAGCGTTTCGAGCTTATGGTCAACGGCAAGGAGCTCGCCAACGCATACTCAGAGCTTAACGACCCGATAGACCAGGAAGAGAGATTCATCGACCAGATGAAGCTCGCCGACAAGGGCGACGACGAGGCGATGATCATCGACCAGGACTTCCTCCGCGCCCTTCAGTACGGCATGCCTCCTACCAGCGGCATCGGAATAGGCATCGACCGTCTCGTGATGCTCATGACAGGAAAGACATTCATCCAGGAAGTGCTCTTCTTCCCGCAGATGAAGCCTGAGAAGAAAGCGCCACGTTCCACCAACGACGAGTGGGCAGCCATCGGCGTTACAGAGCAATGGGTGCCACTGTTCAACAAGGCAGGCTATTACCTCGTGAGCGACATTAGGGACGTCAAGGCACAGAAACTGCAGCAGGACGTCTGCGGCGTGAACAAGAAATTCAAACTCGGTCTTGACAATCCTAAGGTGGAGGAATTCCAGGCGTGGATTGACAACAGCCAGAAGTAAAACCGAAATTTTCACAAGGCATCATGTTTGATTGCGGGAAGATAGCTATCATCGGAGGCGGAAGCTGGGCTACGGCCATTGCCAAGATTGTGGTGGGACACACTCACCACATAGGATGGTATATGCGACGCGACGACCGCATAGAGGAGTTTATCAGACTTAGCCACAACCCGGCTTACCTCACCAGCGTGCATTTCGAAACCGACGAGATAGGGTTCTCGAGCGACATAAACAAGATCGTGGCCGAATACGACACGCTCGTCTTTGTCACGCCATCGCCATACATAAAGAATCACCTGAAGAAACTCAAGACACGCATCAAGGACAAGTTCGTCATCACTGCCATCAAAGGCATCGTCCCCGACGAGAACCTCGTCTGCTCGGAGTTTTTCCATCAGGTTTATGACGTGCCTTACGACAATCTCGCTTGCCTCGGTGGACCGTCACACGCCGAGGAGGTGGCACTCGAACGACTGTCTTACCTCACCGTGGGATGTGCCGACAGGCAGAAGGCGCAGGCCTTTGCCGACGTGCTCAACAGCGAGTATATAAAAACCAAGACGTCTGACGATGTCATTGGCATTGAATATGCCTCGGTGCTGAAAAACGTTTATGCCATAGCTGCCGGAATATGCAGCGGACTGAAGTTTGGCGACAACTTCCAGGCGGTGCTAATGTCTAACGCCGTACAGGAGATGTCGCGCTTCCTCACTGCCATCAACCCCATAGAACGCAACGTCTATGACTCTGTCTATCTCGGCGACCTGCTCGTAACGGGCTACAGCAACTTCTCGCGAAACCGCACTTTCGGCACGATGATCGGCAAGGGCTACAGCGTGAAGAGCGCACAGATAGAGATGGAGATGATCGCAGAGGGATTCTTTGGCACCAAATGCATGAAGGAGATAAACAGGCATCTGCATGTCAACATGCCTATCCTCGATGCAGTCTATAACATCCTCTACGAAAGGATCAGTCCGCAGATTGAGATAAAACTGCTCACCGACTCGTTTAGGTGATGTTTTAGTTGACGAGTGAACAAGTTGACGAGTGAACAAGTTGACAAGTGAACGAGTTGACGAGTTGAATGTTCAGTTGACGAGTTGACATTGTGGGCGAATGGGTTGTAAACAGATATCCAAACTGAAATAAAACATTTTAATTCAACAAGGAATTATGAAGAATATTACACTTGACATCACAAAGGCTGCACAGTTTCTTGAAGCTGGTGCAGTAGAGGCTTACGAGTCTCAGGTAAAGGCCGCACAAGAGGCCCTCGAAAACGGAACATGTCCAGGAAACGACTTCCTCGGCTGGCTCCACCTTCCATCATCGATTACCGCCGACTTCATCGGCCAGCTCCAGGCTTGCGCTAACGTGCTGCGCGACAACTGCGAGGTTGTTGTAGTGGCAGGCATCGGCGGCAGCTACCTCGGTGCAAGGGCAGTGATTGAGGCTCTTGGCAACTCCTTCGCATGGCTCGTGGGCGACAAGAAGAATCCCACCATACTCTTTGCAGGAAACAACATCGGCGAAGACTATCTCGCCGAGATGTGCGACTATCTCAAAGACAAAAAGTTTGGTGTCATCAACATATCCAAGTCGGGCACCACAACCGAGACAGCCCTCACCTTCCGCCTGCTGAAGAAGCAGTGCGAAGCACAGAGAGGCAAAGAGGAGGCAAAGAAGGTCATCGTGGCTGTCACCGACGCGAAGAAAGGCGCCGCACGCACCTGCGCCGACAAGGAAGGTTACACCTCGTTTATCATCCCCGACAACGTGGGCGGACGCTTCTCTGTCCTCACCCCTGTCGGCCTGCTGCCCATCGCCTGTGCTGGATTCGACATCAGCCAGCTCGTGGCTGGAGCACAAGACATGGAGAAGGCTTGCGGCAAAGACGTGCCATTCTCAGAGAATATCGCCGCTCAGTATGCTGCCGTGAGAAACGCTCTCTACGCCAAGGCAGGAAAGAAAATTGAGATCATGATCAACTACCAGCCAAAGCTCCACTTCATGAGCGAATGGTGGAAGCAGCTCTACGGCGAGAGCGAGGGAAAAGACGGAAAGGGCATCTTCCCTGCTTCGTGCGACTTCACCACCGACCTCCACTCCATGGGACAGTGGATACAGGAAGGCGAACGCTCTATCTTCGAGACCGTCATCAGCGTCGAGAAGCCAAACCGCACCATGCTCTTCCCCGAAGACGAGGAGAACCTCGACGGACTGAACTTCCTCGCTGGCAAGCGCGTTGACGAAGTAAACAAGATGGCCGAGCTCGGCACACGTCTGGCTCACGTGGATGGCGGCGTGCCAAACATGCGCCTCAGCGTGCCAGAACTCAACGAGTATTACCTCGGACAGATGATATACTTCTTTGAGATTGCTTGCGGCATCAGCGGCAACGTCCTCGGAGTGAATCCATTCAACCAGCCAGGCGTAGAGGCTTACAAGAAGAACATGTTCGCCCTGCTCGACAAACCTGGCTACGAGGCAGAAAGCAAAGCCATCAAGGAGCGTTTGGCAGCAGAAAAGTAATTATGCTACATGTACAGCATAAAGATAACTCCAAGAACTTTCCATTTCCAGCATCCAGCAGGCACTTCGCGAGGCATCTACACCGAGCGGAAGTCATGGATGCTGGAAATGACTAACGACGACTTGCCCGGGAGAAAGGGCATTGGAGAGTGTGCGCCACTGCCAGAACTCAGTTGCGACGACATTCCCGAATACGAGAAAACACTAAGGGCCGTTTGCGACCGTTTCGAGCAAGAGGGCGCCATCGACTATCCGATGATGCGTCCCTACCCTTCCATGCTCTTCGGACTCGAGACGGCATTGCTCAACCTCCAAAGCGGCAGCGACATCCTCTTCGACAACGACTTCAGCCGAGGCAAGGTGGGAATAACCATCAACGGACTGGTGTGGATGGGCGACTACGACACCATGCTCAGGCGCATAGAGGAAAAACTACAACAGGGATTCCACTGCATAAAACTGAAGATTGGAGCCATCGAGTTTGAAAAGGAACTCGACTTGGTGAAACGCATACGCGAACGTTTCTCCCACCACGAAGTCCAACTGAGAGTCGATGCCAACGGAGGATTCACGTTTGACGAGGCTCTCTATAAACTCGAACTGCTCGCACAGTATGCCATCCACTCCATCGAACAGCCCATCAAGGCAAAGCAATGGGGATATATGGCAGAGCTCTGCCGCGAGTCGCCACTGCCCATAGCGCTCGACGAGGAACTCATCGGCATCAACATCCCCGAGATGAAAGCCCACGTGCTGAACATCATCAAACCAGCTTATATCGTGCTCAAACCATCGCTCCACGGCGGAATGAAAGGCGTGCGCGAGTGGGTCGATATTGCCAACCGACAAGGCATCCGTTCATGGATAACAAGCGCACTGGAAAGCAACGTCGGACTCAATGCCGTCGCTCAGCTTGCCGCCGACATCTATGGCACGTCAGGCATCATGCCACAGGGACTCGGCACCGGACAACTCTTCACCGACAACATTCCCATGAGACTGGAAGTGAAAGGGGAGAAATTGTACATCAAAAGATGAATACGACGAGGTAATTCCGATGAGATGAATACGACGAGATGAATGCAACGAGGTGTGTATGAAAAGTTATATATGAAAAGCTGAATATGACATTGGACGAATTTCTCTCAGAATGGCATTCTGAGTCGCCACTGATAGAGTTGCAGACAAGCGGCTCTACGGGAAAGCCAAAGAAAATGACGGTGGAGAAAAGGCGAATGGAAGCCTCCGCACGCATCACATGCAGTTTTCTCGGACTACACGAAGGCGACACCGCGTTGCTGTGCATGCCTCTCGACTACATCGCGGGAAAGATGATGGTGGTGAGAGCATTGACATGCGGGCTGCGCCTCATTGCGGAGGAACCGTCGGGACATCCACTGAAAGGGCTCGACACGGCGCCCACTTTCGCCGCCATGGTGCCATTGCAGGTATATAATTCACTTCAGGACGAGAAAGAGGCACGGCAGCTGCGCTCCATCAAGCAACTCATCATCGGCGGAGGAGCTATTGACGCCGCCCTCGAAAGCCAACTTAAGACATTCCCCAATGCCGTATGGAGCACATACGGAATGACAGAGACACTTTCGCACATCGCACTACGACGCCTCAACGGAAAAGAGGCTTCACATTGGTACACTCCTCTCGAAGGTGTCACGGTGAGCCTCAATGCCGACCATTGCCTTGTCGTTGACGCACCAGCGGTATGCAAGGCAAGGCTCGTCACCAACGACATTGCCGAACTTCATCCCGACCGACACCAATTCCGTATCTTGGGGCGCAAAGACAATGTCATCTGCAGCGGAGGAAAAAAAATACAAGCCGAAGAGGTGGAACGACAGCTCCTACCAAAGCTCGACGTACCTTTCATAGTGACAAAATGCCGTGATCCACGCCTCGGCGAAGCCGTGACACTGCTTTATGAAGCCACCGCCGACACTACCGCGACGATAGCAGACATCTGCAGAGCTACACTTCAACCGCATTGGATTCCACGTAATATCTTCGCCGTTGACCATATCCCGCTGACCGGCACGTGCAAGCCGGCAAGAGCGGAGGCAGAGAAAATGGCACAACAACTGATTATGGAAAAAAAAGAACTGAAACACGACACTTTAAGGCTGCCAGCTGAATGGGAAAAGCAAAGGGCGGTACAACTGACATGGCCTCATGCCGACACCGACTGGGCGCCGATACTCGACGACATCACACAGACTTATATCGACATGGCGGCCGAGATAGCCAAGCGCGAGAAACTCATTGTCGTCACTCCTCACCCCGACGCGACACGAGACACCATCGAGCAGGCTTTCCGACAAAGAAACGTCGGAGAGAAAGCCATCGAGAACCTGAGAATCGTTGATATTGACACCGACGACACATGGGCTCGCGACCATGGCTTTATCACTCTCACCGGCGATGGCCAGACGGCTCTTCTCGACTTCCGGTTCAACGGATGGGGCGGGAAGTTCGAGGCGGAGAAAGACAATGCCATAAACCGACAGCTACACCGTAAGGGAGTGATAAGGGGAACATACGTTGACTACAACGACTTCGTGCTCGAAGGAGGCTCGATAGAGAGCGACGGCGAGGGGACGGTGTTCACCACCTCTTGTTGCCTCCTCGCTCCTGGGCGCAACCAACCCATGACACAAGACGAGATAGAAGAGACACTGAAACGCCGCCTTAACGCACGGCGCATAGTGTGGATCGACTATGGCAACCTCATAGGCGACGACACCGATGGACATATCGACACCCTCGTGCGTGTGGCTCCTGCCGACACGCTGCTCTATGTGGGATGCGACGACGAGGACGACCCTCAATACCGCGAACTGCACAAGATGGAAGAGCAGCTGCGCACGCTGCGCACAAAGACCGGACGCTGCTACCGCCTGCTGCGGCTGCCCATGCCCCGCCCTATATACCACGGCGACGAGCGTCTGCCAGCCACCTACGCCAACTTCCTCGTCATCAACGGCGCGGTGCTCTATCCCACCTATGCCCAACCTGACCTCGACGAAGAGGCGGCGCAGACCATTGCCGATGCCTTCCCCGACCACGAGATCGTGGGCATCGACTGCCGCAGCATCATCATACAGCACGGCTCACTCCACTGCTGTACCATGCAGATACCTTTGAGAGAGGCGTGAGGAGTGGGGAGTGAGGAGAGAGAAAACCATTCATCAGCAAACAATACGACATATATGAAAATAGGATTCCTACAGCTTCACAACACAGCTGACAAGAAAAGAAACATACTCCGACTGGCTGAAGGCATTGCCGACTTAGCACGCCGCGGAGCGGAACTCGTAGTGCTACAGGAACTGCACAACACACTATACTTCTGCCAGGAAGAGAACACCGACAACTTCGACCTCGCCGAGCCCATCCCTGGTCCATCGACAAATATGTTTGGAGAGATAGCACGCCAATGTGGCGTAGTCATCGTAATGTCGCTCTTCGAGCGCCGTGCTTCTGGGCTCTACCACAACACCGCCGTGGTGATAGAGCGCGACGGTTCCATAGCAGGACGCTATCGCAAGATGCACATACCCGATGATCCCGCATACTACGAGAAGTTCTATTTCACACCAGGCGACCTCGGCTTCAAGCCCATCGACACCAGCGTGGGGCGATTAGGAGTGATGGTGTGCTGGGACCAGTGGTATCCCGAGGCAGCGCGGCTGATGGCCTTGGCCGGAGCCGAACTGCTCATCTATCCCACGGCAATAGGCTACGAGTCGAGCGACACTCCCGACGAACAGCAACGTCAGAGAAGGGCATGGCAGACCGTTCAACGCGGACATGCCGTGGCCAACGGGTTGCCAGTGGTGGCAGTGAACAGAGTCGGCCACGAGCCCGATCCCTCTGGCCGTACAAGAGGAATAATGTTCTGGGGAACATCGTTCGTGGCAGGACCACAAGGCGAGATCCTCTACGAGGCATCGTCCACCGAGGAAGAAAGCATAGTGATAGAGCTCGACCTCGCCCACAGCGAACAAGTGCGCCGCTGGTGGCCGTTCCTGAGAGACAGGAGAATAGAGGAATATGGCGACATAACAAAGAGATTCAGGGATTAGACATAGATTTCATTTCGCAAACTTCAAACAACCAAAATAAAGATTATGTCAGTAAACTTAAGATTCAGGGTAGTGGAAGAAGCCTTCAAGAAGAAGGCTGTGGAAGTGACCGCACCCAAAGAACGTCCGTCAGAATACTTCGCCAAGTATGTCTTCACCCGACAGAAGATGTACAAGTATCTGCCAGCCGATATCTATGAGCGACTCATCGACGTCATCGACAACGGGACACGTCTCGACCGCTCCATTGCCGACGCCGTGGCAGAAGGCATGAAACGATGGGCCATGGAGATGGGCGTGACACACTACACCCACTGGTTCCAGCCACTCACAGAGGGAACAGCCGAGAAGCACGACGCCTTTGTGGAACACGACGGCAAGGGAGGAATGGTGGAAAAGTTCAGCGGCAAGCTGCTCGTGCAGCAGGAGCCCGACGCCTCGTCGTTCCCTAACGGAGGCATACGCAACACCTTCGAGGCACGCGGCTATTCCGCCTGGGACCCAACGTCGCCCGTGTTCATCATCGACGACACACTCTGTATTCCCACCATATTCATCGCCTACACAGGCGAGGCACTCGACTACAAAGCGCCCCTGCTGCGTGCCCTCCACGCCGTTGACAAGGCAGCCACAGACGTCTGCCGCCTCTTCTACCCAGAGGTGAACAAGGTGACCTGCAACCTCGGTTGGGAGCAGGAGTATTTCCTTGTCGATGAGGGGCTCTATTCTGCCCGTCCTGACCTCATGCTCACCGGACGCACGCTCATGGGCCATGAGAGCGCGAAAAACCAGCAGATGGACGACCACTACTTCGGCACCATCCCCGACCGCGTACAGGCGTTTATGAAAGACCTTGAGATACAGGCTCTCGAGCTGGGCATTCCCTGCAAGACACGCCACAACGAGGTGGCTCCCAACCAGTTTGAGTTAGCTCCCATCTACGAGGAGTGCAACCTTGCCATCGACCACAACATGCTGCTCATGTCGCTGATGAAAAAGGTGGCAAGAAAACACGGATTCAGAGTGCTGCTGCACGAGAAGCCCTTCGACGGCATCAACGGCTCGGGAAAGCACAACAACTGGAGCCTGCTCGCCGACAATGGCGTGCTGCTGCATGCCCCTGGCAAGACGCCTGAGGAGAACCTGCGCTTCGTGACGTTCATCGTAGAGACGCTCATGGCTGTGTATCGCCACAACGGACTGCTCAAGGCGTCTATCATGAGTGCCACCAACGCCCACCGTCTGGGCGGCAACGAGGCTCCTCCAGCCATCATCTCGTCGTTCCTTGGCAAGCAGCTCAGCGAGTTGCTCGACCATATCGAGAAGGCCGACAAGGACGAGCTGTTTAACCTCAAGGGCAAGCAGGGCATGGAGCTCGACATACCACAGATTCCTGAACTCATCATCGACAATACCGACCGCAACCGCACGTCGCCCTTCGCCTTCACCGGCAACCGCTTCGAGTTCCGTGCCATCGGTTCGGAGGCCAACAGCGCCTCGGCAATGATCGCCCTCAACGCCGCCGTGGCAGAAGCCCTCACCGACTTCCGTCGGCGTGTTGACAAGCTCATGGCTGAGGGAGAGGACCGTATGAGTGCCATCATCGACGTGCTGCGCGACGACATCCGCACATCAAAGCCCATCCGCTTCGACGGCAATGGCTATAGCGAGGAATGGGTGGAAGAAGCACGCCGCCGCGGTCTCGACACCGAGTCGTCGTGCCCGGTGGTGTTCGAGCGTTATCTCGACGAGGCAAGCATCAACATGTTTGAGACCACAAAGGTGATGAAACGCAAGGAGCTTGAGGCACGCAACGAGGTGAAATGGGAGACTTACGTCAAGAAGGTACAGATAGAGGCACGAGTGCTCGGCGACCTCTCAATGAACCATATCATCCCCGTATCTACCCACTATCAGAGCCAGCTCATTCGCAACGTGCAGTCGATGAAAGCCATATTCGATGCCGCCAAGGCCGACCGCCTCAGCTCACGCAACATGAAACTGATCGAGGAGATTGCCGAGCGCACCGAGCGCATAGAGGCTCTCGTTGACGAGCTCACCGAGGCGCGCCGCGTAGCCAACCGCATTGACGACATCCACCGCCGTGCCATAAGCTATCACGATACCGTAGAGCCAAAGATGGAGTCGATACGCTACGAGATAGACCATCTCGAGATGATTGTGGAAGACGGCCTTTGGACGCTCCCGAAATATCGCGAGCTGCTTTTCATAAGATAAGCAACACACACACAGTAAAAAAGGACGGGCCTTAGAAGCCCGTCCTTTTTATTTGAATTACTTTGGGATATTTAATTTACCACCAAATATCTTCAACTTCACCTGTCACATACTTGCCGAAATTAGGGTGTTTCTTTACTATGTCTTGTCTTTCTAAACACCAAACGTAATCAGTTCCTACAGCTATCTTACTTGCAACCTTGCCTCTTTGAGCTGTAATAGGTATCTTTACTCCGTCTTTTTCAACCTCTACGAGAATACCGTTGGCATTCCCGTCAAATCTGCTATCAAGTACGAAGCTGACTGGAGCCTTGCTTATACCGTCACCGGTGTTGACCATTGTTGATGTTGAGACGCCAAACTTTTCGTGAACCTCCTGTCCGCCTACATAGAGTGGCAGTGTACCGCCGGCAGCCTGAAGTATGATAGTAGTCTTATCCCACTGTGGATAACCAAACTTAACGTCAAACACTACGTCGTTGAAGTCAAAGTCACTGTTTTCGTTCACCGACAAGTCTTCTGCTATCACGCGTACGTCAGCTTTAAGCTGTGCAGGAACAATCTTCAATACGCGGTCGTCATACTTTCCATCTGGCTCAAGGTTAATGCCTTCACCATTTTTCTTAGCCTGATAGTCAAGACCTACATAGTAGCCCTTACCAACGCCAGGAACTTCAATCTCTGCCATAAGATAGTTGTTTGCAACATGTTTGTCATCAGTACCATATGATTCTTCATATCCAAAACCATACTGGGTTTCACTATTCTGCATCAACATAATACTTCCGCTTCCAGTATTGAAGTTGTTCACATCGTCAGATACAGTGCCCTCAGCGTTCATGTTTGCGAATATCTTATCCATGTGCCCTGAAGAAGAAATAGAGACTTGTGCGCCGTTAGAGTTAGATGTGGTATAAACATCATTTGAATAACCTACCTGCTGAACGAAGTAGTCTTTGAAGTCGAATGTGGTCCCTTTTTCCTTAGTATTAGTTTTAAACCAGTTCATCACAAATTCTTTCTCAGCTTCTGTGATGTCAGCCGGTTTTTCCAAGCTCATTTGGGTTGGGTCAAACCACTGGTTTGAGTTTGTGTTAGCCGAACGAGTAAGTGCTTTTGTTACAGTGCCAAAGCCCCATGTCTGATCCTTTGCAGGCTGACCGAAACGGGCGATGAATGCTTTCTCGTACTTTGCCAGAGCTAAATCGCTGGCCGACATAGGTTCAATCTCATTGCTCGAACATGAGCTAATGGTCATTGCGGCACCTGCTACTATCGTCAGCATTGTGCCAAGTTTGAAAAATGGGTTCATTGTATTTTAAATTGTTTAATATTTTGCATATGGATTGCTAACAGTTTCAACTTAACAATATTTCCTACTCGGCAAATATACACATTTTTATAATACCAAGTTCAAAATAATGAAGAAATATTAAAAAAATGGTAAAATAATACCAGTATTTCCCTATTGAAGGATAAAATATGCAAAGTCAACATAAAAACAAGTTAGAAATCAAATCCCGCACAATTCTTCATCGAACTGTGCGGGATATAATAAATTATCCAAAAACTATCTACTTTAAAGAAACAAATGTATTTCTTTGTGTAGTAACAAGACGGGGAGTTATTAGTCCTCGCTGTTCTCTGGACGCAGCTTGCGAACGGTCTCTGCGGCACGCCACATCTCCATGTTGCGCATAGCCTCGAGCTCCTTGTTCAGTCCGTCGCGATAGTCGGGCTTTGAGTTGCTGTCGATAGATATCTGTGCCTCGTTGCCGGTCTTCACTGAGTAGTAAAGCCACTGCATCACTGGCTTGATG
>SAMEA3663036__coassemble_364_pt1 | contig 21801 bp, 16 predicted proteins | sample SAMEA3663036__metabat2_low_PE_037 | metagenome-assembled genome bin SAMEA3663036 (sample SAMEA3663036) | pig gut metagenome | biome: pig gut; feature: pig-associated habitat; material: faeces | place: France | collected 2012
AGGGTGGGGTGAAAAGCGGGAAAAGTTACCAGTTAACCGTTAACAAGTTAACCTTTTTGTTTTTTTGGTGACGTTTAGGCAGAGGACTGTCACCTGTCTTAAACTTCCGAAACTCGAGTTAGGTATATTCGGGGTCTTACTCCATGTAAGACCGCAACCCGATGAGTGGCGGATGCTTGGCGGCAATCCGATGAGTGGCGGATGCTTGGCGGCAACCCGATGAGTGGCGGATGCTTGGCGGCAATCCGGTGAGTGGTGGATGCTTGACCGCAACTCTCACCCTCTGCGGTTAAAATAATGTGTGTTTCCTTCAGAAACTAACTATAAATTAGCAAAAAAGCGTGATTTTTCAACTTTTTGATGCTATTTCCTTCGCTTATTCATTTTTTTGGTGTAACTTTGCACCCTGAAAATCGAAAATAAGCATTTTATAACAATGATAACAGTCACAAATCTTGCTATCCAATTCGGAAAGAAGGTCCTGTACAAGGACGTGAATCTCAAGTTTACAAGCGGAAATATCTACGGAGTGATCGGTGCCAACGGTGCCGGTAAGTCAACGCTGCTCAGAGCCATCAGCGGCGAACTGGAACCCAACAAGGGTACAGTGGAGCTCGGACCCGGCGAACGCCTCTCGGTGCTCGAACAGGACCACTTCAAATATGACGAGTACAGCGTGAGAGACACCGTGCTCATGGGACACCAACCCCTTTGGCAGAACATGAAAGAGCGCGAGGCTCTCTATATGAAACCCGACTTCAACGAGGAAGACGGCATCAAAGTGGCAGAACTCGAAGACAAGTTTGCTCAGATGGACGGATGGAACGCCGAAAGCGACGCCGACCAGATGCTGACCAACCTCGGCATCAAGGACGACATGCACGACAAGATGATGAGCGAACTGTCGAACAACGAAAAGGTGCGCGTAATGTTGGCAAAAGCTCTCTTCGGACATCCCGACAACCTGCTCCTCGACGAGCCTACCAACGACCTCGACCTCGACACCGTGATGTGGCTGGAGGAATATCTCAGCAACGTGGAACAGACCGTGCTCGTGGTGAGCCACGACCGTCACTTCCTCGACGCCGTCTCTACACAGACCGTGGATATCGACTTCGGTAAGGTGACAGTGTTTGCCGGCAACTATTCTTTCTGGTACGAGAGCTCGCAGCTTGCTTTGCGCCAGGCTCAGAACCAACGGCAGAAAGCTGAGGAGAAACGAAAGGAACTCGAGGAATTTATTCGCCGATTCTCTGCCAATGTGGCAAAGAGCAAGCAGACCACCTCAAGAAAGAAAATGCTCGAGAAGCTCAACGTCGAGGAGATACGCCCGTCGTCAAGGAAATACCCTGGCATCATCTTCCAGATGGAACGCGAACCAGGAACACAGATACTCGAAGTACAGGACCTCAAGGCGGTGGAGCCAGACGGAACAGTGCTCTTCGACCACGTGAACTTCACAATAGAAAAAGGACAGAAGACCGTGTTCCTCAGCCATAACCCCAAGGCCATGACCGCTCTCTTCGAGATCATCAACGGCAATAGGCAGCCTGACGCAGGCGAATATAAGTGGGGTGTGACCATCACCACGGCTTATCTGCCACTCGACAACACGAAATTCTTCGACTCTGACCTCAACCTCGTGGATTGGCTCAGCCAATATGGCAAAGGCAACGAGGTGCTGATGAAGAGCTTCCTCGGACGCATGCTCTTCAAAGACGAAGACGTGATGAAGAAGGTGAATGTGCTCTCGGGAGGTGAGAAGATGCGCTGTATGATAGCTCGCATGCAGTTGAAAAACGCCAACTGCCTCATTCTCGACACCCCTACCAACCACCTCGACCTTGAGAGCATTCAGGCTTTCAACAACAATCTTGTGCAGTTTAAGGGAAACATCATCTTCGCCAGCCACGACCACGAGTTTATTCAGACCGTAGCCGACCGAATCATCGAGCTCACTCCTAATGGCACCATCGACAAGCTGATGGAATACGACCAGTATATCTACGACGAGCAGATAAAGGAGCAGAAAGCCAAGATGTACAGTTAAGCAAATAGACACTGTCTGATAATATTCCGTGGAGAAGTGAAAGTGTTTGGCACGATATTTGCAAGGAGGAAAACAGAGAACAACAAAAACAAAGAAAAAATGGAAGAAAACAAGAATATCAACGAAGAGGAGCTGAAGCAACAGGACGTCAACGCCACTGAGGCTGAAAGCGAAAACATCGACGGAGCTGACAAGACGTCAGACTCTGAGGCTGTTGCCAGCGATAAGGCTAACGCAGAAAACGAGAAAGCCGACGAGAATGTGGCTGCCGAAGAAGAGGAGAAAGACCCTCTGGAGGAGGCTAACCGACAGATAGAGGAACTGAAAGACAAATATCTCCGCTCGGTGGCAGAGTTTGACAACTACCGCAAACGCACTCTGAAGGAGAAGGCTGAACTCATACTCAACGGCGGCGAGAAGGCTATCACAGCCATACTGCCAGTGATAGACGATATGGAACGCGCCATTGCCAACGGAGCAAAGACCGACGACCCGGCTGTGCTCAAAGAGGGCATGGAGCTGATTCACAGTAAGTTTATAAAGGTATTAGAGGGCCTCGGAGTGAAGGCAATAGAAACCGAAAACGCGGATTTCAATACCGACATTCACGAGGCAATAGCCATGGTGCCTGGCATGGGCGACGACAAGAAGGGCAAGGTGCTCGACTGTGTGCTCACCGGATATAAGCTCAACGACAAGGTGATCAGACACGCCAAAGTGGCTGTGGGGCAGTGAAAGACAGAAAGATAGAAAAATTGAAATATTGAACGATTGAAGGATTGAACAATTGAAAGATGGCAAAGAGAGATTATTATGAAGTGCTTGGAGTGGATAAGGGCGCTTCAGAAGACGAAATAAAGAAGGCTTACAGAAAGATAGCCATCAAATACCATCCTGACCGAAACCCCGGCAACAAAGAGGCGGAAGAGAAGTTTAAGGAGGCGGCTGAGGCTTATGACGTGCTGCACGACCCGCAGAAAAGACAGCAGTACGACCAGTTTGGATTCTCCGGACCTGGCGGTGCGGGAGGCGGCTTCGGCGGCTTCGGCGGAGCGTCGATGAATATGGACGACATATTCTCGATGTTTGGCGACATCTTCGGCGGACATGCTTCGGGCTTCGGCGGATTCAGCGGCTTTGGAGGCTTTGGCGGCGGCGGACAGCGTCGTCCGCAACAGCATCGTGGCAACGACCTTCGCCTCAAGGTGAGACTGTCTCTCGAAGAGGTGGCTCAGGGAGTGACAAAGAAATTTAAGGTACGCAAGGATGTGGTGTGCTCACACTGCCATGGAACGGGTTCGGAAGGAGGCGGCGAGACCGAGACTTGTCCTACATGTCATGGTTCGGGTGTCATCAGCCATACCACACAGAGCATCTTCGGCATGATGCAGACACAAGGCGTCTGTCCTACATGTAACGGAGAAGGCAAGATAATCAAGAACAAGTGTAAGGAATGTGGCGGCACTGGAGTCACCAAAGGCGAAGAGGTGGTGGAAATCAACATCCCTGCCGGAGTGGCAGAAGGCATGATAGTCAACGTGCCTGGCAAGGGTAATGCCGGCCGTCGAAACGGTATCGCCGGCGACATCCAGGTGCTGGTGGAAGAAGAGCCTAACGACACCTTCATTCGCGATGGAAAAGACTTGATATACAACCTCTTGCTCGATTTCCCTACAGCAGCACTTGGAGGCGACGTGGAGATACCTACCATCGACGGAAAGAAACTAAGGGTGAAGATAGACTCTGGCACACAGCCTGGCAAGACCCTAAGACTGAGATCGAAAGGTCTGCCCGAGGTGCAGGGATATGGCAATGGTAAGGGCGACATGGTAGTGAATATCAGCGTCTATGTGCCAAAGACATTGAGCCGCGACGAGAAGAAAGAGCTGGAGAAGATGAAAGACAGCGACAACTTCAAAGGCGACGCCGCCACAAGACGCTCCATCTTCCAGAGATTCAGGAATTACTTCAATTAATGTGAAGACTCGAGACAAAAGGTGATAGAGTAAAAGACATAACATAATTGCTAATGGAATTGAGAATTGGCGTTTATGCCAGTTCTCAATTAGTTTTATTATGAATTACAAAGAAACTACAGAATTTTTGTTCTCCCAACTCCCCATGTTTGAGAGACAAGGAAAGGATGGATATAAAAGCGGACTGGAAAATACATTAGAACTCGACTCCATCTACGGACATCCACACAAGGCGTTCAAAACCATTCATGTGGCTGGCACAAACGGCAAGGGAACAGTGTCGCACTCGCTCGCTGCACTGCTTCAGAACAACGGATATAAGGTCGGCCTGTACACTTCGCCACACCTCGTCGATTTTCGCGAACGCATTCGCATCAACGGGGAATGCATACCCGAAAGCTATGTGGTGGATTTCGTGGAGAAGGGTAGGGAGAGGTTTGAAGAGATGAGACCGTCGTTCTTCGAACTGACCACTGCCATGGCTTTCTGCTATTTCCGCGACCAGGGTGTTGACTTCGCCGTGATAGAGGTGGGACTCGGCGGCAGACTCGACTGCACCAATATCATCACTCCCGAACTCTGCGTGATAACCAACATCAGCTTCGACCACACCCAGTTTCTCGGCAATACGCTCTCGAGCATAGCAAAGGAAAAGGCGGGTATAATAAAAAGAGGTGTACCAGTGGTGATTGGAGAGACATACACCGAGACACGACGTGTGTTTGAACAGGTGGCCGACGAAATGGATGCTCCCATAGTCTTCGCCGAAAACAAAAGGGAAGTGACCGATGCCGACGACAACATTAACGGCGAGATCGACTACTTCACCACACACTACGGGAAGATAAAGAGCCGCATGGCGGGAAGCTATCAGAAAAAGAACGCCAACACCATCCTCACCGCTTACTCCGTGTTGGTGAACCTCGGCATCGCCTCTGCCGACAGAGACATTGTGGCAGATGCAATGTACAACGTGGCACAGATGACTGGACTTAGAGGACGATGGCAGACCGTAGGCACGAAGCCATTGGTGGTGTGCGACACAGGACATAACGTGGCTGCATGGCTCTATCTCGACCCGCAGATCAGGGCAGTGAAATGCAAAAACAGGCATATCGTCTTCGGAATGGTAGGCGACAAAGACATAGAGACTGTGGCGGAAATGCTGCCTAAAGAGGCCAAATACTATTTTACACAAGCAGATAGCCATAGAGCGATAAAATCGGAAGACGTGAAGGCTATAGGAGAAAGAAACAACTTGAATGGCGATGCATATGGCACTGTGGCTGAGGCATATAAGGCGGCATTGCAAAATGCCGGAGAAGATGATTTTATCTTCGTCGGAGGCAGCAGTTATGTAGTGGCCGATTTCTTGTCAAATTGCTTTTAGGTGTTTTTAACACTAAAAAAAGTGTTTTTTTTGCAGTTATTCTTGCAAGTGTAGAATTTTTTTTGTTACTTTGCAGTCAAGTTAAAACATTAAAGTAATAACTAAAAACATTTGCAATATGACAAGCACTACAGAAAATGCGAATCTGTGTGGTCTGAATCGCAAGGATTTCCAGACCACAATCAACGGTAAGAAAACCGATTTATACATATTGAGAAACCGAAAGGGTTTCGAGGTTGCAATATCTAATTACGGTGGAGCAATCTGTGCCATTATGGTTCCCGATAAAGACGGTAAGGTGGCTAACGTCGTTCAGGGCTTCGACAGCATCCAGGCTCTCATGGAGACCGACGAGATCTATCGCTCAACACTGATTGGACGCTACGGCAACCGCATCTGCAAAGGACAGTTTGTATTGAACGGCAAAGAGTATCATCTTGCCACAAACGATGGCCCTAACCACCTGCACGGAGGTAAGAAAGGATTTAACGTGCGCGTATGGGACGCTAAACAGATGGGGCCTCGTGCTCTTGCACTCAACTATACATCGCCCTACGGTGAGGAGTGCTTCTCGGGTGAGATGAAGGTGACTGTAGAATTCACTTTCACCGACGACAACGAACTCGTGATAGAGTATCTCGCCACCACAAACAAGAAGACCATCTGCTGTCTGACACACCACGCATTCTTCTCTCTCTCAGGCATCGCCAACCCGACTGCCACCATCGAGAACCAGATATGCGAAATCAATTCCGACTTCTACCTGCCTATCGACGCTACCAGCATCCCTACAGGCGAAATACTTAAGGTGGAAGGCACTCCATTCGACTTCCGCAAGCCAAAGGCATTCGGACTGGAGATTGACGCCGACAACGAGCAGATAAAGAACGGTTCGGGCTACGACCACAACTACGTGCTCAACAAGAGAGAGGAAGGCGAACTGAGCTTCGCGGCAAGAGTGACCGAGCCAGAGAGCGGACGTACTCTCGAGGTCTATACCACCGAACCGGGTATGCAGCTTTATACAGCCAACTTCTGCACCGGAAAAGTTGGACAGCATGGCGCAACCTTCCCCAAGCGCTCGGCTGTATGTCTTGAATGTCAGCACTTCCCCGACACTCCAAACCGCCCATACTTCCCTTCTGTAGTACTCCGCCCCGAGCAGCAGTATAAGCAGAAGACCATTTACAAGTTTGGCATAGCAAAATAAACCAAATGAAACGACATAATCCATGCCTTATATATATAAATATGTGGGGCATGGATTTACTGCGTTAATAACAAAAGCAAAGAATTAACAACAATAATAACTTAAAAAACAATGTCAGAAACACAGAAAAGACAAGGAAGTTTCATTGCCATCATCACAATGTTCTTCCTTTATGCAATGATCTCGTTTGTCACTAACCTCGCGGCTCCTATTGGCGTCATCTGGAAGAACCAGCCTGAGATAGGTGGCAGCAACCTCTTGGGTATGATGGGAAACTTCATGAACTTCTTCGCTTATCTGTTCATGGGTATTCCTGCAGGAAAGTTCCTTACTAAGATTGGATATAAGAAAACAGCTCTCCTCGGTATCGGAGTGGGATTCATCGGCGTGCTCATCCAGTATCTGTCTGGAATGGGAACAGGACTGACGGGATTCTACATCTACCTCCTCGGCGCTTTCGTGTCAGGATTCTCGGTTTGTCTGCTCAACACCGTGGTAAACCCAATGCTCAACCTCATAGGTGGCGGCGGCAACCGTGGTAACCAGCTCAACCTCATCGGCGGTTCACTCAACTCGCTGTCAGGCACACTCACCCCGATGTTCGTAGGTGCTCTTATCGGAACAGTGACCGCAAGCACACAGATGGCAGATATCAACCTCGTGCTTTACATCGCAATGGCTGTGTTCGCCGGTGCTTTCATCGCACTCCTCTTCATTCCTATCGAAGACCCAGAGATTGGCAAGGTGACTTCTGCCACCAAGTTTGAACACTCTCCATGGTCATTCCGTCACTGTGTACTCGGCGTAGTTGCAATCTTCGTGTATGTGGGTGTGGAGATCGGTATCCCTGGAACTCTTAACTTCTATATCGCCGACACCAGCGAGAGAGGTGCTGGTATCATGGCCAACGCAGCAGCCATCGGTGGTTTCGTGGCAGGAACATACTGGTTGCTGATGCTCGTCGGACGATTCATCTCAGGCTTTATCGCCGACAAGGTGTCGTCGAAGGTACTGATGCTGTGCACATCGGGTGCAGGCATGGTTCTCGTGCTTCTCGCCATGATATCGCCAAAGACGATGACCGCTTCCATGCCGCTCTTCACTGGCAGCTCGTTTGAGATGACAGTAGTGCCACTGAGCGCCTTGTTCCTCGTGCTCTGCGGACTCTGCACCTCAGTGATGTGGGCATCGATATTCAATCTTGCCACTGAGGGTCTCGGCAAATATACCGCACAGGCTTCGGGTATATTCATGATGATGGTTGTCGGAGGAGGCGTATTGCCACTCATCCAGAACTTTATCGCCGACAATGCTGGATATATGATCAGCTATATCGTTCCTCTCGTCGCATTGGCATACATGTTCTGGTATGCATTGCTCGGATCGAAGAACGTGAATAAAGACATCCCGGTTGACTAACTTTATTATTAACAATATCAAAAAACATTTATGGAAATAGAATTTGTAAGAAGTCGCTTCATTAAGCACTTTGACGGTAAGACAGGTAATCTTTATGCATCGCCTGGACGTATCAACCTCATTGGTGAACATACCGACTATAACGGCGGGTTCGTCTTCCCCGGAGCTGTGGATAAGGGCATGCTCTGTGAGATACGTCCTAATGGCACAAACACTATAATGTGTTACTCTATCGACCTCAAGGATCGTGTTGAGTTTAAGGTTGACGACCCCCAGGGTCCACGCGCAAGCTGGGCACGCTATATCTATGGTGTGGTTCAGGAGATGCGCAAACTCGGTGTGGATGTCAAGGGATTCAACACCGCTTTTGCAGGCGACGTGCCACTCGGCGCAGGAATGTCGTCTTCTGCAGCACTCGAGAGCTGCTATGCCTTCGCGCTCAACGACCTCTTCGGCGACAACAAAGTGTCGAAATGGGATATGGTGTTGGCAGGACAGGCCACTGAGCATAACTACTGCGGTGTAAACTGCGGTATCATGGACCAGTTCGCAAGTGTCTTCGGCAAGGCAGGTTGCCTTATGCGTCTTGACTGCCGCAGCCGTGAGTTCGAGTATTTCCCATTCAATCCTGAGGGCTACAAACTCGTGTTGCTCGACTCTGTAGTGAAGCATGAGCTCGCCGGTTCGCCATATAACGACCGCCGCAACAGCTGCGAGAATGTGGTTAAGCACATCGCCGCTAAGCATCCGGAAGGCAAGTTTGAGACTCTGCGCGACTGCACATGGGAACAGCTCGACGAGGTAAGGGCTGAGGTAGGCGAGGAAGACTACAAGCGCGCTAAGTTTGTACTCGGAGAGAAAGACCGCGTACTTGCCGTTTGCGACGCACTCAACGCTGGCGACTATGAGACAGTGGGACAGAAGATGTACGAGACTCACTACGGACTATCGAAAGAGTATGAGGTGTCGTGCGAAGAACTCGACTTCCTCAACGACATTGCCAAGGAGAACGGCGTGACTGGTAGCCGCATCATGGGCGGTGGCTTCGGCGGTTGCACCATCAACCTTGTCAAGGAAGAGCTCTACGATAAGTTCATCGCTGACGCAAAGGAGAAGTTTGCCGCAAAATACGGACACGCTCCAAAGGTTTACGACGTGGTCATCGGCGACGGTTCAAGAAGAATCGAGTAACTCTCGGTTACACCTTATTATATAATATAAAGCGCAGGAATCAGACAATTCTTGCGCTTTTATTGTTTTATGTCAATTTTATGCCTCATTTTGGCCTATAAATGGACAAAATAGTCAATAAAAGTGTAAATATTACACTATTAATAAAAAAAAATAGCAAAAATGTTTGTCATATCAAAAAAAAGTCGTAACTTAGCGCACAAATTAAGAACAATCTTAAAATTAAACTAAAAACAAGCTCATGAAGAGACAGATTCAGTTATCTATCTTGGGTGTAGGTATGCTCGCGATAGCAGCAAGTTGCACCTCAGGTCAGCAGGCTACCGAGACCGTTTCTGGTCTGAATCCTGCACAGTTCGATTCGGTAATCAACGGAAAGAAGACCGCTCTTTACACGTTGAAGAACAGTAACGGCATGGAAGTGTGTATCACCAACTTCGGTGCACGTGTTGTATCGCTGGTCGTTCCTGACAAGGACGGCAAGCCCACCGACGTGGTTCTTGGCTATGACAACATCGCACAGTATGCCGACATCAAGAATTCTCCAAGCGACTTCGGTTCTTCGGTAGGACGTTATGCCAACCGCATCAACCAAGGCAAGATCACCGTTGAAGGCAAGGAATACCAGTTGCCACAAAACAATTTCGGACACTGTCTCCATGGCGGTTTCACCGGATGGATGTATCAGGTGTATGACGCAGAACAGCTCAACGACTCAACTCTGAAATGCACTATAGTATCGCCCGACGGCGACAACGGCTTCCCTGGCACAGTGACTGCCACCACTACTTACACCGTATTGAGCAACAATACGCTCGACATCCAGTGGGAGGCAACAACAGACAAGGAGACTATCATTAACCAGACCAACCACAGCTATTTCAACCTCAACGGCGACCCGTCGCAGGTGGGTACCGACATGGTGCTCTATGTTAATGCCGACAACTACACTCCAGCCGACAAGACATATATGACAACAGGCGAAATAGCACCCGTGGAAGGCACCCCAATGGACTTCCGCAATCCACATGCCATAGCAGAGACCATCTGCGACACCACGTTCCAGCAGATAAAGAACGCCAGCGGTTATGACCACAACTGGTGTCTTAACACCTATAAGGACGGAAAGGGAGACGACACACAGGTGTGCGCTTCGCTCTATTCTCCAAAGACTGGCATCTTCCTCGAGATGTACACCAACGAACCTGGTGTTCAGGTATATACAGGCAACTTCCAGGGCACAGGAATATCTTGCAAGCACGGCATCAAATATCCTAAGCAGGTGTCGGTATGTCTTGAAAGCCAGAAATATCCTGACTCTCCAAACAAGAAAGACTGGCCACAGCCATACCTGAAGCCAGGCGAGAAGTACTATAGCCACTGTGCATACAAATTCTCTGTAAAGTAAAGAATAAACAAACTTTATCAAATAAAAAACAATGAATTGGACATCAACAGAATTTATTTGGCTTGACTGGGCCGTGCTCGCCATAGGTGTTCTCGGCGTGGTATGGGCTGTGTGGAGGGCTATTGTCAAAGACAAGAAAGCACAACAAGGAGAAGACTCTTCCGCTTACCTCTTCGGTAAGGGTGAGCCGTGGTATGTGATTGGTATGGCCATCTTTGCCGCAAATATCGGTAGCGAGCACCTCGTAGGTCTCGCCGGTACAGGCGCAAAGAGCGGTGTGGGTATGGCTCACTGGGAGATGCAGGGATGGATGATCCTCATCCTCGGTTGGCTCTTCGTACCTTTCTATCAGCTCCTTATCAACAAGATGGGCAAGATCATCACCATGCCTGACTTCCTTAAGTTCCGCTATACACAGCGCACAGGATCATGGCTGTCGATCATCACCCTAGTGGCATATATCCTCACTAAGGTGAGCGTTACAGCCCTCACAGGCGGTATCTTCTTCGAGTATCTTTGGGGTCTTAACTTCTGGGCGGGAGCCATCGGACTCATCATCCTCACCACCATCTTCACCGTGTTCGGTGGTATGAAGGGTGTGATGACTCTCTCCACCATACAGACTCCTATTCTCGTCATCGGTTCGTTCCTCGTCCTCTTCCTGGGTTTGGCCACACTCGGTGGCGGTAGCGTTGGTGAGGGATGGACAAGCATGATGAACTATTGCAACCAGCTGAACAACGGCTACGGAACAACACACATGTTCCACTGGGAGGCTGGCGATAGCATGTATCAGGAATATCCTGGTTTCGTAGTGTTCCTCGGAGCAACCATCATCGGTTTCTGGTACTGGTGTACCGACCAGCACATCGTACAGCGTGTACTCGGTCAGGTGCCTGGCGAGAGCAATGAGGAGGTGATGAAGCGCGCCCGCCGCGGTACCATCGCTGCCGGTTTCTTCAAGGTCCTCCCTTGCTTCATGTTCCTTATCCCTGGTATGATTGCCGCAGCATTGGCTGAGCAGGGAACAATCGAGATGCAGGAGACCGACGCTGCATTCGCCATCATGGTGAAGAACGTGCTTCCCGCCGGTATCAAGGGTATCGTGACCATCGGTTTCATCTGCGCCCTCGTCGCTTCACTTGCTGCTTTCTTCAACAGCTGTGCCACACTCTTCACCGAGGACTTCTACAAGCCACTCAAGAAGGGTATGAGCGAGGAGCATTATGTATTCGTAGGCCGTATGGCTACCGTGGTAGTCGTTATCCTCGGTTTCGCATGGTTGCCTATCATGATGAAGATGGACACCCTCTACAACTATCTCCAGGGAATCCAGTCGCTCTTGGCTCCGGCAATGGTAGCTGTGTTTGCAATGGGTATCTTCTCCAAGAAGATTACTCCTAAGGCAGGTGAATACACCATGATCGTCGGTTTCCTTATCGGTATGCTCCGCCTTGTTACCAATGTTATCACCGACACAGGCAAGGCTGCTATGGACGGTGCGTTCTGGGATGCCACAGCATGGTTCTGGCAGACCAACTGGCTCGTGTTTGAGTGCTGGCTGCTTGTGTTCCTCATCCTCTTCATGATTGTTGTGAGCTGCTTCACTCCTGCTCCAAGCAAGGCACAGGTGGAGGCCATCACCTTCACAGCCGACTTCAAGAAGTCTATCCGCGAGAGCTGGGGCTTGTTCGATATCGTTGGTACACTCGTCGTTATCGGACTCTGTGCAGCCTTCTACGCATACTTCTGGTAATAATCGTAAATAATAAACTATAAAGAACAATAAGGTCGCCAGACTTGCGAGAGCAGGCATAGGCAGACATGCTCTGGCGACCTTTTACCTGTAAAGAAACCCAATTGAATATTTAGATGACACAATTTTATCAGGAATATCCGAAAGTACTCGTTTCCGTTGACTGTATCATATTCGGATTCGACGAGGGAAAGCTCCGCATACTCGTAGGTAAACGACAGATGGATCCAGGACGCGGCGAATGGTCGCTGTACGGTGGATTTGTCAACGCTCAAGAGAGCATCGACGAGGCTGCAAACAGGGTGATATTGGAACTCACCGGACTGCGCAATCTCTATATCCGACAGGTGGGGGCGTTTGGTAGGGTAGATCGAGATCCTGGTGAGAGGGTCATCTCCATCGCATATTACGCACTCATCAACGTCAATGACTACGACAAGACGTTGCAGGAACAGCATGGGGTGGAGTGGGTCAATATCGACGATATGCCCAATCTCTATTCCGACCATAATAACATGGTGATGAGAGCAAGAAAACTGATGAGGCAGAAGATTTCGATCGAACCAATAGGTTTCAACCTCCTGCCAAACCTGTTCACACTCACACAATTACAGAAACTCTATGAAGCTGTGGTTGGTGAAGAAGTTGATAAACGAAATTTCCGAAAGCGCATCAAGGAAATGGGATTCATAGAGAAGACTGAGCTCATCGACAAGCAGAACTCAAAGCGAGGCGCATCGCTCTACCGCTTCAACCAAAAAGCGTATCGCGACGACTCGAACTTCAAACTTTGAAATTATTATCACATACAATATATATAGGTTATATTCCACCAGTAAGGCTGGGAAATACTAATGGAAGAATAAACATAAAATTCACTCATAAAATATTGCATTATGTTAGAAGAACTGAAAGAAAAAGTCTTTAAGGCTAACCTCGACTTGGTTAAGCACAATCTCGTGATATTCACGTGGGGCAACGTCTCAGGCATAGACCGTGAGAAAGGCCTCGTAGTAATAAAACCCTCTGGCGTGAGCTATGACGACATGAAGGCCTCGGACATGGTCGTCGTTGACCTCGAGACAGGAAAGGTGGTGGAGGGAGACCTCAACCCATCGTCAGACACTCCAACCCATCTCGTGCTCTACCGCACATTCCCTGAGATAGGTGGCGTGGTTCACACTCACTCCACTTATGCCACAGCATGGGCACAGGCTGGCAAGGATATTCCAAACATCGGTACCACACATGCCGACTATTTCCACGACGACATCCCATGCACCGACTCGATGACAGAGGCAGAGGTGAAGGGCGACTATGAGCTCGAGACAGGCAATGTGATCGTGAAGCGCATCAAGGATGGCAACATCAACCCTGTTCACACTCCAGGCGTGCTGGTGAAGAACCATGGTCCATTCTCTTGGGGCAAGGACGCCGACAACGCCGTATATAACGCAGTGGTGATGGAGCAGGTGGCAAAGATGGCATTCGTGTCGTTCTCTGTCAATCCCGACACAACGATGAACCCGCTGCTCGTCGAGAAGCATTTCAGCCGTAAGCATGGCCCTAACGCATACTATGGACAGAAGAAGAAATAACATCGCTTACAATCTAACAATTAATTAAATAATCAAATTAAAAAACTTACATCCTATGGTAAAAGCATTTGAGAACTATGAAGTATGGTTCGTAACAGGCGCACAGCTCCTCTATGGAGGCGACGCAGTAGTAGCAGTGGACAGTCACTCAAAGGAAATGGTTGAAGGACTCAACGAGTCTGGCCGCCTTCCTATCAAAGTAGTATATAAAGGTACAGCAAACTCTTCTGCTGAAGTAGAGGCTATCATGAAGGCCTCGAACAATGACGAGAAGTGTGTCGGCATCATCACTTGGATGCACACATTCTCGCCCGCAAAGATGTGGATCAAGGGTCTTCAGGCACTGAAGAAGCCTTTGCTTCACTTCCACACTCAGTATAACGCCGACCTGCCTTGGGATACTATCGACATGGACTTCATGAACCTCAACCAGTCGGCTCATGGCGACATCGAGTTCGGTCATATCTGCACCCGTATGCGCGTTCCACGCAAGGTGGTGGTAGGACACTGGAAGAGCCCAGAGGCACAGGAGAGAATAGCCGTTTGGTCGCGCGTGGCTGCTGCCGTTGCCGACGCTCACAACTGCCGCTGTCTGATGTTCGGTATGAACATGAACAACGTTGCCGTTACCGATGGCGACCGCGTAGAGTTCGAACAGCGTCTCGGCTATCATGTTGACTACTATCCAGTATCAAACCTCATGGAATACTGGAAGCAGGTTTCTGACGAGGAGGCACAGGCTCTCGTTGAGGAATACAAGAAGGAATACACCATCAAGATCGACGAGTCTGGCGAAGAGGTTTACTGGGAGAAGGTGCTTCATGCAGCTAAGGCAGAGATCGCTCTGCGCCGAGTGCTGAAGGAAGAGGGCGCTACTGCCTTCACCACCAACTTCGACGACCTTGGCGAGGCAGACATCAACGACCCGAACTTCATCGGCTTCGACCAGATACCAGGTCTCGCTTCTCAGCGACTGATGGCAGAGGGTATCGGCTTCGGTGCCGAGGGCGACTGGAAGACAGCTTGCCTCTATCGCTCTCTCTGGGTGATGAACCAGGGCTTGGAGAAGGGATGCTCGTTCCTCGAGGACTACACCCTCAACTTCGCTCCCGACTGCACATCAAGCCTCCAGAGCCACATGCTCGAGGTTTGTCCGCTCATCGCTGTCAACAAGCCAACACTCGAGGTTCACTTCCTCGGTATCGGTATCCGCAAGGAGCAGACTGCACGTCTTGTCTTCACCTCAAAGACCGGTCGTGGTATCAAGGCCACCGTCGTTGACCTCGGCAACCGCTTCCGTCTCATCACCTCTGAGGTAGAGTGTATCGAGCCAAAGCCAATGCCAAAGCTCCCCGTGGCTTCTGCACTTTGGGTACCACAGCCTTCATTCGAGATCGGTGCAGGCGCATGGATCCTCGCCGGAGGTACACACCACAGCGCATTCTCTTATGATATCACAGCTGAATACTGGGAAGACTTCGCCGAGATGCTCGACATCGAGTGCATCAATATCGATAAGGACACCACTACAAGCGGCTTCAAGACACAGCTCCGCAACAACGAGGTGTACTACATGTTGAACAAGTCGTTTAAGTAATTCAGCTTTGGGAGGAAAGGGAAGGTAAAGAAGTTAAGGAAGTTAAAGAAGTTAAAGACGTTTGTCTAAACTTCGGAACTCCTTGGCGGAAGCGCAATGACTATTGTCCTTAACTTCTTTAACTTCCTTAACTTCTTTAACTTCCAAAAATAATAAAGAAAATATGACCGCAAAAGAAACCATACAACAGGGTAAGGCCATTCTCGGTATCGAGTTTGGATCTACACGTATAAAGGCCGTTCTCATCGACCAGGAGAACAAGCCTATAGCACAAGGTAGCCACGAGTGGGAAAACCAGCTCGTTGACGGACTGTGGACCTATAGCGTAGAGGCTATATGGTACGGATTGCAGGATTGCTACGCCGAACTCCGCAAGGACGTTCTTGCAAAGTATGACTGCGAGATTGAGATCCTCGCCGCCATCGGCTTCTCGGCCATGATGCATGGCTATATGGCATTCGACAAGCAGCAGAACATTCTCGTGCCTTTCCGCACATGGCGTAATACCAACACTGCAAAGGCTGCTGCAGAACTGTCTGAGCTGTTCGTATATAACATCCCTCTCCGTTGGAGCATATCACATCTTTATCAGTGCATACTCGACAACGAGGAGCACGTTGCCAACATCGACTTCTTCACCACACTCGCCGGTTATATACACTGGCAGGTGACTGGCGAAAAGGTGCTCGGCATCGGCGATGCATCAGGTATGCTGCCTATCGACCCACAGACACGCGACTACTCTGCTGAGATGGTCGCAAAGTTTGACAAGCTCGTTGAGCCAAAGGGATTCGGATGGAAACTTATCGACATTCTGCCAAAGGTGAAACTGGCTGGAGAGAATGCAGGATTCCTCACCGAAGAAGGTGCAAAGCGTCTCGACATCTCCGGACACCTTAAACCAGGCATCCCCGTATGTCCTCCAGAGGGCGACGCCGGCACTGGCATGGTGGCTACCAACGCCGTAAAGCAGCGCACGGGTAATGTCTCTGCAGGTACATCGTCATTCTCGATGATCGTGCTTGAGAAAGACCTCACCAAACCTTACGAGATGATCGACATGGTGACAACACCTGACGGCTCTCTCGTGGCAATGGTACACTGCAACAACTGTACCAGCGACCTCAACGCATGGGTAAACCTCTTTAAGGAATATCAGCAACTGCTTGGCGTTCCGGTAGATATGAACGAAGTGTTCGGTAAGCTCTACAACAATGCACTCAATGGTGACGCTGATTGTGGCGGACTCATCGCCTATAACTATATCTCCGGCGAACCGGTGACAGGTCTGGCAGAAGGACGCCCAATGTTCGTACGCTCAGCCAACGATAAGTTCAACCTCGCCAACTTCATGCGCGCCAACCTCTATGCTTCGGTAGGTGTATTGAAGATAGGTAACGACATCCTCTTCAACGAGGAGCATGTCAAGGTTGACCGTATCACAGGTCACGGCGGATTGTTCAAGACCAAGGGAGTAGGTCAGCGTGTGTTAGCAGCAGCCATCAACTCGCCAATATCTGTCATGGAGACAGCAGGCGAGGGTGGTGCATGGGGTATCGCACTGCTCGGCTCGTATCTCGTGAATAATCCGGAGGCAAAGACTCTCGCCGGATGGCTTGAGGACTGCGTCTTCGCTGGCAACACAGGCGAGGAGATATCTCCTACTGCCGAGGATGTGGCTGGATTCAACAAGTGGATCGAGAACTACAAGCGTGGTCTTGCCATCGAACAGGCCGCGGTGGAGAATAAGAATTGAAAAATTGAACAATTGAACGATTGAAATATTGACCTAATCGCAGATTAGTTCTTTTGAACATTATGAAAAGAATATTCACAGCTATCACCATAGCCGCCTTCTCAATGGCGGCTATGGCTGACAACGCCAAGGTTACAGTGCATGTAAACCAGGGCACACAGAAAATCCATAAGGAGATTTATGGACAGTTTGCTGAACACCTTGGTTCTTGCATCTACGGCGGACTTTGGGTAGGCGAAAACTCTCAGATACCAAACATCAACGGCTATCGCAAGGATGTGTTCGAGGCTCTGAAAGCCCTCCAGATTCCTGTACTGAGATGGCCAGGAGGATGCTTTGCCGACGAGTATCACTGGATGGACGGCATCGGCCCGAAAGACAAACGCCCCAAGATGCAAAACAACAACTGGGGAGGCACCATCGAAGACAACTCTTTCGGTACTCATGAGTTCCTCAACCTCTGTGAGATGCTCGGCTGCGAACCGTATATCAGCGGTAACGTGGGCAGCGGAACGGTAGAAGAGTTGGCCAAGTGGGTTGAGTATATGACCAGCGACGGCGACACGCCAATGGCGAAGCTGCGCCGTCAGAACGGACGCGACAAGGCATGGAAGGTGAAGTTCCTCGGAGTAGGTAACGAGAGCTGGGGATGCGGTGGCAATATGCGTCCGGAATATTATTCCGACCTCTACCGTCGCTACTCTGTCTATTGCCGTAACTACGACGGAAACAAGCTCTACAAGATTGCCAGCGGCGCCAGCGACTACGACTGGAACTGGACTGAAGTGCTCATGGACCGCATCGGCAACCGTATGGATGGTGTTTCGCTTCACTACTATACTTGCGCCGGATGGACTGGAAGCAAAGGCTCTGCAACAAAATTTTCTGAAGACGACTATTACTGGACCATCGGCAAGTGTCTTGAGATTGAGGATATCGTGAGAAAGCATGCCGACATCATGGACCGCAAGGACCCAAAGAAGCAGATAGGACTGCTCGTCGATGAGTGGGGCACATGGTGGGATGAGGAGCCCGGCACCATCAGTGGACACCTCTATCAGCAGAACGCCATGCGCGACGCTTTTGTTGCTGCCCTCTCGCTCAACGTGTTCCATCGTCACTGCGACCGCGTGCGCATGGCAAACATCGCACAGGTGGTCAACGTGCTCCAGTCGATGATTCTCACCGACCAGAAGGGTACAGGCCATATGGTGCTCACTCCTACCTATCACGTCTTCGAGATGTACAAGGGATTCCAGGAGGCTACATACCTGCCACTCGACGTGGAGAGCACTTCCAAGAGAGTGCGTGGCGACAGCCATGCCAAGGAAGGCAGAAAGGTGGAGATGCTCCATTCGTCGGCTGCAAAGAAGGCTGACGGCAGCATCATCCTCTCGCTGTCAAATGTAAGCCTCACCGAACCGCAGGAGGTGGAGATAAGCCTTGAGGGTGCTCAGGCAAAGACCGTCAGCGGCCGCATCCTCACATGCAAGGATGTAGCTGAATACAACGACTTTGACCATCCGGACCGTGTGAAGCCTGTTGACTTCAAGGATGCCAAACTGAAGAAGGGCATACTTTCAGTCAAGGTGCCAGCACGCTCTATCGTTGTGCTCGACGTTAAATAATATGTTTATTTGAACCAAATAATAATTCACAACATTAAACTATTTGTAAAAATATGAATGACAAGAATTTAATGAACAAGGCAGCGGATAATATCCGTATCCTTGCTGCCTCAGCTGTAGAAAAAGCTAAGAGTGGTCACCCTGGTGGCGCCATGGGTGGTGCAGACTTTATCAACGTGCTCTATAGCGAGTACTTGAAGTACGACCCTCAGAACCCAGAGTGGGTGGGCCGCGACCGTTTCTTCCTCGACCCAGGCCATATGGCTCCAATGCTCTATTCGCAGCTCACACTCATCGGAAAGTTTACACTCGATGAACTGGCTCAGTTGCGTCAGTGGGGTTCGCCTACTACAGGTCACCCTGAGTTTGAGATTGCACGTGGTATAGAGAACACTTCTGGCCCTCTCGGTCAGGGCCATGTCTTTGCCGTTGGTGCCGCCATTGCAGCAAAGTTCCTTGCTGCTCATACAGGCAACCCTACTTTCGATAAGGAAACTATCTACGCATATATCTCTGACGGTGGTATCCAGGAGGAGATCTCTCAGGGTGCAGCTCGCGTGGCTTCTGTGCTCGGACTCGACAACCTCATCATGTTCTACGACTGCAACGACATCCAGCTCTCTACCGAGACTAAGGAAGTGATGAACGAGGACACTGCAGCCAAGTATCGTGCTCTGGGCTGGGAAGTGTTCGAAATCAACGGAAACGATGTTGACCAGATTCGCGAGGCTCTCGACAAGGCAAAGAAGGTAGAAGGCAAGCCAACCCTCATCATAGGTAAGTGTATCATGGGTAAGGGTGCCTTGAAGGCTGACGGCTCTTCTTACGAGGCTAACTGCAAGACCCACGGTGCTCCTCTTGGCGGCGACGCTTATGTCAACACTGTTAAGAATCTCGGTGGCGACCCAGAGAACCCATTCCAGATCTTCCCAGAGGTTCAGGAACTCTACGCAAAGCGTGCTGAAGAGCTCAAGGGCATCTGCGCTGAGCGTTATGCAGAGGAGAAGGCTTGGGCTGACGCTAATCCTGAGAAGGCTGCACAGCAGGCTGAGTGGTTCAGCGGCAAGGCTCCGAAGATCGACTGGAGCAAGTGTGTTCAGAAGGACAACGACGCTACTCGTAGCGCATCAGCAGCTTGTCTGAGCGTTTTGGCACAGCAGGTACCAAACATGATCTGCGCTTCTGCCGACCTCTCTAACTCTGACAAGACCGACGGCTTCCTCAAGCAGACCAAGGCTCTCGTGAAGGGCGACTTCAGCGGTGCGTTCTTCCAGGCTGGTGTAGCTGAGCTCACCATGGCTTGCTGCTGCATCGGTATGGCTCTCCACGGTGGTGTCATCCCAGCTTGCGGTACATTCTTCGTGTTCTCCGACTATATGAAACCAGCTGTGCGTATGGCAGCCCTCATGCAGTTGCCAGTGAAGTTCATCTGGACTCACGACGCATTCCGCGTAGGCGAGGACGGTCCTACACACGAGCCTGTAGAGCAGGAGGCACAGATCCGTCTCATGGAGAAGCTGAAGAACCACGCCGGCAAGAACTCTTGCCTCGTGCTCCGTCCAGCCGACGCTAAGGAGACAACAGTGGCTTGGGCTATGGCAATGGAGAATACCGACACTCCTACTGCTCTTATCTTCAGCCGTCAGAACATCAACAACCTGCCTGAGGGCAACGACTACGAGCAGGCTCGCAAGGGTGGCTATGTAGTGGCTGGTTCTGACGAGAATCCTGACGTAGTGCTCGTGGCAACAGGTTCTGAGGTATCTACACTCGTCAGTGGCGCAGAGCTGCTCCGCAAGGATGGCGTGAAGGTACGCATCGTCAGCGTTCCTTCTGAAGGTCTGTTCCGCACTCAGAGTGCCGAGTACCAGCAGAGCGTAGTGCCTGCAGGCGCAAAGGTGTTTGGTATGACCGCCGGTCTGCCAGTCAACCTCCAGGGCTTCCTCATCGGTGCCGCTCCAGAGTCAAAGGTTTGGGGTCTTGAGAGCTTCGGATTCTCTGCTCCTTACAAGGTGCTCGACGAGAAACTCGGCTACACAGCAGAGAACGTTTACAATCAGGTAAAGGCAATGTTGTAATATTTTATTGTTGACAACTTGTTTACTTGTTAACTAACAAAAACATGGAAATAAAGACAGTAGGAGTAGCCTGCGACCATGCAGGCTTTGCACTTAAGAAGTATGTGCTCCAGTACCTTGAAGAGCATGGCTATGCCTACAAGGACTTTGGAACATACAGCGACATGAGTTGCGATTATCCCGACTTCGGCCATGCCTTGGGCGAAGCTATCGAGAGCGGTGAGGTTTATCCTGGCATTGCCGTTTGCGGTAGTGGCGAGGGTATCAGCATCACGCTCAACAAGCATCAGGGTGTACGCGCTGGTCTTGCTTGGATTCCAGAGATAGCTCATCTCTGCCGTCAGCACAACGATGCCAACGTACTGGTAATGCCAGGCCGTTTCATCGACAATAAGACAGCTGGAGCAATCATGGACGAGTTCTTCAAGACTACGTTTGAGGGCGGACGCCATCAGCGTCGTGTTGAGAAGATACCAGTAAGCAACTAACCACTTGCTTTCCCTTACACAACTCCCCCGTTCCTAATAAGGTTCGGGGGATTTTTTTATTTCACAACAATCTCTTTGTTTCGTTATGTTGTGGTGGTCAACCCTCAGAGTGAACAATGACAAGTAGAGTCAACGAGAATTATAAATAATAAATAACTTGTCAACCTGTTTTATAAATAAGACTATAAGTAGTCAACATATATAGTTTAACTACAGATGACAACTGGACACTCGTGTGTCACGGTCGTTCCATAGT
>SAMEA3663036__coassemble_374_pt1 | contig 21526 bp, 17 predicted proteins | sample SAMEA3663036__metabat2_low_PE_037 | metagenome-assembled genome bin SAMEA3663036 (sample SAMEA3663036) | pig gut metagenome | biome: pig gut; feature: pig-associated habitat; material: faeces | place: France | collected 2012
GTGCTGAGGATAGAAATATCTTCAGCACTCTTTTTTTTATTGTTTATTTTAGCTATGTTCGTACGCAGTAAACATAACTTATATCCGTTGTTGTTTTATCACACACTGTTGTTGTTATTATTGTTCTACTCGCTATTGAGAAAACAGTAAGATACGCTATTGAGACAACTGTTCCATACACTAATAACACGACTGTACCAAAGGTGTTATTACGACCGTACCATAGCTATGGAACGACCGTGATACACGAGTATTCACTTTCCACTTGAGGTAGTGATTATACATCTGACACAAATATTTAGATTATAGTTTAATCTTTATTTTATTCTTATGTCTTAACCGATATTTATAGTTAAATTAGTCTTTTTCCTTTCTAATTGTCATCATTTTGTTTGTTTGATATTAAATATTATCTATTTTAGTGAAAAAAGTAACGATTTATTTGTTTATTCCATAATTTTTGATTAACTTTGCACCGTGAAATTAAAAATTTAATGTAATTATGAACAATTTTGGTCTTCTACTTATCATTAATACGATTATTCGACTTCGTTACGTGGTCGGAAGTGAAAAGGTATGTATATAGGTCATCATGATATAAGAGTATAAACCTTTCTCACTTCCATGTGGGGAAGGTTTTTTTTTAGTGATTGTCTTATAAAGAAAGAATAGTAAAAAATATATAAACAATGAGTGACAGATTATTTATTTTCGACACAACACTCCGCGATGGAGAGCAGGTTCCTGGATGTCAGCTTAACACAGTTGAGAAGATTCAGGTAGCAAAACAACTCGAACAGTTGGGTGTTGATGTTATTGAAGCTGGTTTCCCTATTTCCAGCCCAGGTGATTTCAATTCAGTAATTGAGATATCAAAGGCCGTGACATGGCCTACTATTTGCGCTCTTACTCGTGCAGTGGAGAAAGATATTGATGTTGCAGTAGAATCTCTGCAATATGCAAAACACAAGCGTATCCATACAGGCATAGGAACGAGCGATTCTCATATCAAATACAAATTTAACAGTAATCGTGAGGAGATTATTGAGCGTGCAGTTGCTGCCGTAAAATATGCAAAGCGTTTTGTTGAGGATATCGAGTTTTATGCTGAAGATGCAGGCCGTACTGACAACGAGTATCTCGCCCGTGTTGTAGAGGCAGTGATAAAGGCTGGAGCTTCGGTAGTAAACATTCCTGATACAACAGGCTATTGTTTGCCCTCAGAGTATGGTGCAAAGATAAAGTACTTGATAGAGCATGTCGATGGAATAGAGAATGCGATTATATCTACTCATTGTCATAATGATCTTGGAATGGCAACAGCAAATACGCTCAGTGGTGTGCTGAACGGAGCTCGTCAGGTTGAGGTCACCATCAATGGAATTGGTGAACGTGCCGGTAATACTTCTCTTGAAGAGATTGCCATGATATTGAAGTGTCATAAGGATATTGATATTGATACAAATATCAATACTTCAAAGATTTATCCTACAAGCCGTATGGTTTCGAGCCTTATGAACATGCCTGTTCAAGCTAATAAAGCTATAGTGGGAAGAAATGCTTTTGCACATTCGAGCGGAATACATCAGGATGGTGTCTTGAAGAATGTTAGTACGTATGAGATTATTGACCCGAAAGATGTTGGCCTTGATGACAACTCAATTGTACTTACTGCTCGTTCAGGCAGGGCAGCCCTGAAATATCGTCTTGGAGTTCTTGGAGTAAAGGTTGACAATGAAGAAGTTGTAGATAAGATTTATCAGCAGTTCCTTAAGCTTGCCGACCAAAAGAAGGAAGTCAACGATGACGATATACTGATGCTGGCAGGTGCTGATTCCGCGGAGAATCGCTCTGTGAAGCTCGACTTCTTACAGGTTACCACTGGCATGGGTGTTAAGAGTGTGGCAAGTATAGGGCTTGACATTTCAGGACAGAAATTCGAGGAAGCATCTACGGGTAATGGTCCTGTTGATGCAGCTATAAAGGCATTGAAGAAGATTATCCAGAAGCGTATGACTCTAAAGGAGTTTACTATTCAGGCTATTAGTAAAGGTTCTGATGATGTAGGTAAGGTGCATATGCAGGTCGAGTATGACGGAAACGTCTATTATGGTTTTGGTGCCAATACTGATATCGTAACAGCATCTGTTGAAGCATATATCGACTGTATCAACAAGTTCAGGGCTTGAGAATAGATAGTGAAATAAGATAATTTGAATATTAAATCAATAAGTTCTATAATAATGAATACATTATTTGACAAAATTTGGGATAAACATGTCGTTCAGAAGATTGAAGACGGACCAACACAATTGTATATTGACAGGCTGTATTGTCATGAGGTGACTTCGCCGCAAGCATTTGCAGGTATGAGGGAAAGAGGACTGAAGTGCTTCCGTCCTGACCATATCTATTGCATGCCTGACCATAATACTCCAACTCATGATCAGGACAAGCCAATCGAAGATCCTGTATCGAAGAAGCAGGTGGACACATTGGCAAAGAATGCTGCCGATTTCGGACTGACACATTATGGTATGATGTCGAAGGACAATGGTATTATTCATGTAGTGGGTCCAGAAAAAGGTCTGTCTTTGCCAGGTATGACCATCGTTTGTGGCGACTCTCATACTTCAACTCACGGAGCAATGGGAGCTGTGGCTTTTGGTATTGGAACATCTGAGGTAGAGATGGTTATGGCCTCGCAGTGTATTCTTCAGCAGAAGCCCAAGTCGATGCGTATAAGTATCAATGGTACTCTACAGAAGGGTGTGACAGCCAAGGATGTAGCTCTTTATCTCATGTCAAAGCTGACTACTTCGGGTGCCACAGGTTATTTTGTGGAGTATTCAGGCGACGTAGTGAAGAACCTTAGCATGGAAGGCCGACTCACATTGTGTAATCTTTCAATTGAGATGGGTGCTCGTGGAGGTTTTGTCGCACCTGACGAAACAACATTTGAATATATCAAGGGCCGCGAGTTCGCTCCGAAGGGTGAAGAGTGGGATAAGGCCGTAGAGTATTGGAAAACGCTGAAGAGCGGTGACGACGCTGTGTTTGACAAGGAACTTAACTTTAACGCGGCTGATATCGAACCTCGTGTAACATACGGAACAAACCCTGGAATGGGTATAGGTATTACAGAGTCTATACCTTCTCTCGACGATATAGATGAAGCAGGAAAGGCTTCGTTCAACAAGTCGCTCGAATACATGGGTTTCGCTCCTGGAGAGAAGCTTCTTGGTCATGCTATCGATTATGTGTTCCTTGGAGCATGTACTAATGGACGTATTGAAGATTTCAGAGCTTTCGCGTCGATAGTGAAGGGAAAGAAAAAAGCAGATAACGTTGTTGCATGGCTGGTGCCCGGTTCGTGGGCAGTTGACAAGCAGATACGCGAGGAAGGTATTGATAAGGTGCTTGAAGATGCAGGATTTGCCATCCGTCAGCCCGGATGTTCGGCATGTCTTGCCATGAACGATGACAAAGTTCCGGCAGGCAAGTATGCCGTATCTACCAGCAATCGCAACTTTGAGGGTCGTCAGGGACCAGGGTCGCGCACCATCCTTGCTTCTCCGCTTGTAGCAGCAGCTGCTGCTGTGACTGGTAAGATAACAGATCCACGAGAGTTGATGTAAACGTCTTACGACTGATTGTTGATGATTGAAAATGAAGGTTGAACATTGAAAGAAAGAAAGATGAAACAGAAATTTGACGTAATAACGAGTACATGTGTGCCCCTTCCATTGGAGAATGTGGACACAGACCAGATAATCCCCGCACGTTTCCTTAAGGCGACAGACAAGGAAGGTTTTGGTGACAATCTTTTCCGCGATTGGAGATACAATAAGGATGGTTCTCCAATAAAGGATTTTGTGCTTAACGATCCTACATACGGCGGTTGTATCCTTGTGGCAGGTAAGAATTTCGGTTCTGGCTCGAGCCGTGAACATGCTGCATGGGCTATTGCTGGTTATGGCTTCCGTGTAGTGATAAGCAGTTTCTTTGCTGATATTCACAAGAATAACGAGCTCAATAACTTCGTACTTCCCGTTGTAGTGAGCGAGCCTTTCCTAGCCGAACTCTTTGAGAGCATAAATAATAATCCCAAGACAGAGGTTAAGGTGGATCTCCCTAACCAGACTGTTACCAATATGGCAAATGGTAAGAGTGAGAAATTTGAGATCAACGGATACAAAAAACATTGTCTTATTAATGGATTGGATGACATAGACTATCTGATTCAGAACAAGGACAAGATAGAACAATGGGAAAACCAGAACAGATAAAGTCATACCGCTCCGTGCAGCCATATATAGAGATTATGGACTGCACGCTGCGTGATGGCGAACAGACCAGCGGAGTGTCGTTTTTGCCTCATGAGAAACTCATGATAGCAAGAATGCTTCTTCGTGATGTCAATGTGGATAGAATAGAAGTAGCGTCGGCGAGAGTCTCGGAGGGAGAGAAGGATGCCGTGAAGATGATTTGCCGTTATGCTCGTCAAATAGATAAACTGGAGAACGTTGAAGTTCTCGGATTTGTCGATGGCAACAAGTCGGTTGATTGGATATGCGAGTGTGGCGGGAAGACCATCAACCTTCTTACCAAAGGCTCGCTGAAGCACTGTAAGCAACAACTTGGCAAAACAGTGGAAGAGCATGTGGCAGACATAAAGAAGTCTATAGAATATGCTGTCAGCAAAGGGCTTAACGTAAACATCTATCTCGAAGACTGGAGCAACGGCATGAAAGATTCGCCAGACTATGTGTATGAACTCATGGATGCTCTTGTCGATACACCCATAAAGCGCTTTATGCTTCCTGATACATTAGGAATAATGAATCCGCTGCAGGTGATCGAGTTTTTCAGAAAGATGGTGAAACGTTATCCCAACACTCACTTTGACTTCCATGCTCACAACGACTACGACTTAGCGGTAAGCAACTCGCTTGCAGCTGTGCTCAGTGGTGCTAAAGGCATCCATGTCACTGTCAATGGACTCGGAGAGCGATGTGGAAATGCTCCTCTGTCAAGCGTACAGGTAATCCTAAAGGATCAGTTTGAGGCAAAGACAGGCGTTATTGAGGATAAGCTCAATGATATCAGTCGATTAGTTGAAGGATATTCAGGTATTGCTATAGCACCCAACCAACCCATTATCGGTGACAACGTGTTTACCCAGGTGGCAGGAGTTCACGCTGATGGCGACAATAAGGACAACCTCTACTGTAACGACCTTGTCCCGGAACGTTTCGGACGAAAACGTGAGTATGCTCTTGGCAAGAATAGCGGAAAGGCAAATATAGCGCGCAATCTACAGGAATTGGGATTAGAACTCACTCCCGAACAGACCGCAAAGGTGACAAAGAGAATCACCGAGCTGGGCGATCGCAAGGAGATAGTCACCCAAGAAGACTTGCCATTTATTGTCAGTGATGTCTTGAAACACAATGCACCAGAGGATAATGTTAAGTTGGTCAGTTATATGGTGAGCTCGGCATACGGATTGAAACCTTTGGCAAGTATTAAGGTGGAAATAAACGGAAAGCAGTATGAGGCAGACTCTACGGGCGACGGACAGTATGACGCCTTCGTAAAGGCATTGAGGAAGATATACCGCGACAACTTGAACCGAGAGTTCCCAGTTCTCGCCAATTATGCCGTGACCATTCCGCCTGGAGGCCGCACCGATGCCCTCGTTCAGACCGTCATCACATGGCAGAATGGTGACAAGATTTTGCGAACCCGAGGGCTTGATGCTGACCAGACAGAAGCAGCTATCAAAGCAACATTTAAGATGTTAAACATAATCGAAAATTGAAATAATTAAAACGAAAACAATATGAATTTAAAGATTGCTGTTTTAGCAGGAGACGGTATCGGACCGGAAATCATGGAACAAGGAGTGGCCGTGATGGATGCCGTGGCTAAGAAATTCGGTCATGAAGTAGAGTACAAGGAAGCTCTCTGTGGAGCACATGCCATTGATGAGGTAGGCGATCCTTTCCCTGAAGAGACTTTCAAGGTGTGTGAAGAGGCAGACGCCGTGCTCTTCGCATCAGTGGGAGATCCAAAGTTTGACAACAACCCGTCGGCAAAGGTTCGCCCTGAGCAGGGACTGCTCGCTATGCGTAAGAAACTTGGTTTGTTTGCCAATATTCGCCCAGTGACTACCTTCGACTGCCTCGTACATAAATCTCCTCTTAAGGATGAGATTGTTCGCGGTGCCGACTTCATCTGTATCCGCGAGCTCACTGGCGGTATGTATTTCGGCAAGAAGCAGGAACCGCAGTTAAATGCCGAGGGAGTGGAAGAAGCCCTTGACACTAACTACTACACACGCCCTGAGGTTGAGCGCATCTTACGCGTGGGATACCAATATGCCCGTCAGCGTCGCAAGCATCTCACCGTTGTTGACAAGGCAAACGTGCTTGCTTCAAGCCGTCTGTGGCGCAAGGTTGCACAGGAGATAGCACCCGAGTATCCTGACGTTGAGACCGATTATATGTATGTTGACAATGCAGCGATGCGCATGATTCAGGAACCAAAATTCTTCGACGTGATGGTCACTGAGAATACATTCGGTGACATCCTTACCGACGAAGGCTCTTGTATCACCGGTTCGATGGGTTTGCTGCCTTCTGCATCTACAGGTAGCTCAACTCCAGTCTTCGAGCCAATCCATGGTTCGTGGCCACAGGGCAAGGGATTGAACATTGCCAATCCACTTGCACAAATCCTTTCGGTGGCAATGCTCTATGAGTATTTTGACCTGAAAGAAGAAGGTGCCATAATCCGCAAGGCCGTCGATGCCTCTCTTGATGCCAATGTCCGTACGCCTGAGATTCAAGTGGAAGGTGGAGAGAAATACGGCACAAAGGAAGTCGGTGCTTGGATTGTTGACTTTATCAAGAACAACTAAATCAGAGTGAACAGAAAGACACTTTTTTTAATATCTTTGCTGCTGTCGGGATGTTTGGGCTCTTTCTCCCAAACACCCCAGCAGTGGCGTGACTCGCTTGCAGTTTTAAACAAGCAGATATCCATAACACCTTATTCGTCAGATCTATACCTTAGAAAAGCAGCAGTGAATATTGAACTGCAACAATGGGATTATGCTTTAGATACATATAATGAAATTCTAAAGAAAGACCCCACAAATCTTGCAGCATTGTATTATCGCGCTTTTGTAAACGGGAAGATGCGTCGTTACGACCTTTCCGCATCCGACTACGAGAAAATGCTTACTTTCGCACCGACGAATATAGAAGCACGACTCGGTCTTGCCTATACTTATATCAAACGCGGCAAGCCGACAGATGCATTAGATCAATATGGCCTAATCATCGAGCAGCACCCCGACAGTGCCGTGGCATACGCTTCACGCGCATGTCTCGAAGAGGAGATGCAACGTTATGACATTGCGTTGTATGATTGGGAAAAGGCAGTCGAACTTCAACCGTCTAATAACGACTATATCTATTCCAAGGCATCGCTCCTGGTAAAGATGAACCGAAAAAAAGAAGCCAGGGAATGTCTTGAGGAACTCGTGCGCCGAGGCGTGGCAACAGGAGAGATACACTCTATGCTCATGCAGTGTAAGTAAGGTAGAATTAAATGATATGCAGACAAGATGTATTGACTCAAGGCTCACACCATTTATGGAGCAGCTGCCTGTAGCGTCTATAGCTGAGAGGGTGAATAGCGAATTGGACACTCATCCGCGTCTGATAGTCACAGCTCCGCCAGGAGCTGGCAAATCCACTCTTCTACCTCTGACAATCCTTTCCTCGTTGCCAGATGGAAAGATCCTCATGCTCGAACCACGTCGAATAGCTGCACGTCAGGTGGCAGAGCGTATGGCGAAGATGATAGGCGAGAGGGTAGGAGAGACCATTGGCTATAGGGTGCGTTTTGAGACCAAGGTGTCTGCATCCACACGGGTGGAAGTTCTCACCGAAGGCATCCTAACCCGTATGCTCATCGATGATCCCACGCTCGATGGTGTGTCGGTGGTAATCTTTGACGAATACCATGAACGAAGCCTTGTCTCAGATACCGCCCTTGCGCTTACACATGAGACGCAGAGCTTGATAAGGCCAGATTTGAGAATAGTGTTGATGTCGGCGACAATAGATGCAGACCAGCTTTGCAGGTCGTTCGATGCTCCGCTTGTTGAGAGTGAAGGCCGTATGTATGATGTTGACATCGTGAACTTTGACGATACAGACGCCGTCCGTTGCGCTGACGATGTAGCCTCGGCAGTGATGAAAGCCCATCGTGAACATGAAGGAGACATTCTCGCTTTTTTGCCTGGACAGGCAGAGATAGTTAGGTGTAGCGATCTGCTTGAAGGCAAGCTTGGCGCTACGCGCATATTCCCTTTATATGGAAAACTATCCTCACCAGAGCAGCAATCTGCCATCGATCCGTCGCCCAAGGGAAGTCGTAAAGTCGTGATTGCCACCTCTATAGCAGAGACATCTATCACCATTGAGGGAGTAAGAATAGTGATAGACAGCGGATTATGTAGGAAAATGGTGTATGATGAGAGAAACGGACTGAGCCATCTTGACACCGTGAGAGTTTCCATGGATATGGCACGACAGCGAGCCGGACGTGCTGGTCGAGTAAGTAACGGAATATGCTATAGGTTGTGGACCAAAGCAACCGAGCATCATCTTGATGAATGCCGTCAGCCAGAGATATTATATGCAGACCTTACACCCGTAGTGCTTGATATAGCGGCATGGGGAGGAAGCGACATCATGAAGTTGCCATGGACTACCATGCCTACAACGTCGAAGGTGAACAAAGCCTCCCGTCTGCTTGAAAGTCTCAATGCTATCGACAACAAGGGAATGATAACCGCCCATGGAAGGGAGTTGTCCAAGTTACCTTGTCATCCTCGCATAGCAGAGATGCTTGTGAAAGCAGCTGACGCTAAAGAGAAAAGCCTTGCCGCAGATATTGCAGCTTTGCTTGAGGAAAGAGATATCATAAACACGGAGATCGATAGCGATATCAACACCCGTATCTCATTGCTGCGTGAGATTCGCGCAAAGAGCCGTAAGGGAAGAATAGGAAAGGTGATGATTGTAGCAGAACAATATCTGCATATGATGGGTGTGACTGCCGACAACTGCATGCCCAATCCATATACAACGGGAAAACTACTGGCTTCAGCCTATCCCGAACGTGTGGCAATGGCAATAAGCCACGGTCGTTATCGTCTTGCCTGTGGCGACGAGGTGGCCATCAATAACAGCGACGATCTCATCTCCTGTCAACTCCTTGCCGTGGCATCGTCAGGCAAACGCATCTTCCTCGCTTCCCCATTGTCGGTGAAGGATATTGACGATATTGCCCGTTGGCAAGACAATGTGTATTGGGATAATAAACAGGGTCGGGTGGTGGTACGACGTGAACAGCGAATAGGTGCATTGGTCATCGACACACGTGCGACAGAAAATGTCTCGGGTGAAGACATTGTGCGCGTGATTTGTGAGGCGGCGAGGAAAGACGGACTTAGTATGTTTTCCTTCGACGATGATGTGCAAAGGCTCATCGTACGTATCGCAACCGTTGCAGAATGGCATCCCGAACTATCGTTGCCGGCGATAGACGTTGATTCACTGCTGGACAGTGCAGCCGAATGGTTGCCACTTTATATAGGCAAGGCAACTACTGCGACAGAATTGAGAAAGATAAACCTAAATGAGGTGATTTGGGGAATGTTAGATTACGGGCAGCAGATGGCAGTGGACAGAATAGCGCCTACGCATCTGCAAGTGCCCACGGGCAGCCGCATTCGCATCGACTATCGTCAGGGAGCGTCGGCACCAGTAGTTAGTGTTCGCTTGCAAGAGTGTTTCGGATTGACGGATACACCTTGTGTTGACGATGGCCAACGTCGTGTAGTATTAGAACTTCTATCGCCTGGTTTAAAGCCAGTTCAACTCACTCAAGACCTGCGAAGCTTCTGGCAGTCTGCTTATTTTGAGGTTCGTAAGGAGTTGCGCAGAAGATACCCTAAACATAGCTGGCCTGACAATCCTCTTGAGGCAGAGGCGGTGAGAGGAGTGGGAAGGCCCAAGCCCTGACAGGCCTTCTCTTGTATTTTTTTGTCGTGGTTATTTCCATTCCTCAGCATGTAGGATGTCTGAATAGACAATACCTTTTGCGGGTTTAATATTCTTTTCCTTAAACAACTGTCTTACGGTGACAAACTCAAATCCCCTTTCTTTCAGAACAGGAATGATACGATCTACTGCCTCCACCGTCTGTTCGTTGCCAGGCATGTCGTGAAGCAGATAAATTAGTCCGTCTCGAGCCGAAGCCAGGATGCGTTCCGTGCGTGTGTCGGCATTCACCTGGGGTTCCCAGTCGTTGCAACCCTCACCGCAGATAAACGGAAGTTCCACGGCATCAAACATAGGTTTGCTGACAGCAATATATGGAGGTCTGAAGAACTGCGGCTTCTCTCCAGTATATTTTTCTATCAGTGCAGTGGTAATCTCCACCTCCCTTTTTACAGAGTCAGCAGAGAGCGACGGCATGGAAGCATGAGTGAGGCTGTGATTCTCTATATCGTGTCCCTCATTGTGTGCACGCATCATCACTTTGGCACTTTCCTCATTGATATTTTTCCCGATGACAAAGAACGACGCTTTTACATCATGCTTCTTCAGCACGTCGAGCATCCTTACCGTAGTTCCAGTGTTGGGACCATCGTCGAAACTAAGTGCAACGAGTTTCTTCTGTGCGCTCGTCATCATGCTGACAGAGAGCATGAGAGCAGTAAAAAAGTAGGTTTTCATTTCCATAATATTGGTTCTTGGATATAAAAGTTATCTTGTGAGTTTTCTGAGCAGAGCCTTGTTGATAGCTTGTATTCGTCGGCTTTGCTTTTCAATGTCTTCGCGTACATTATTTATATTAGAGAAGAAGAGAGAAAAAGCGTTAAGCATCTGGTTCGGCTGTCGCGCATCCTCAGTCTCGTCAGGATTGGTAATGATACGTATTCCCTTTTCCTCGATGTGGACATCTATGTCGGTACCTGTCATTATTGGGTCACCGTCGAAGTGTATGGCACCGGGATTATTTCTGTGGATATGGATTCTCTTTGTCCTGAAAGTCTTAATCTTTGAATTCTTGTCTAGCGTGCGGTTCATCATGTCGATGCTTATCTGTGGAGCGTCGAAGGCGGTGAACGGTTCCATGATTATCACGTCCATCAGTCCGTCGGTCATGGTTGCTTTAGGCGCTATGTATGCGTTGTTGCCATATTGCGAAGCATTTGCGCATGCGATGAGGAATGCGTTATACTGTTTCGTTCCCGTCTCGTCCATTACGGTATATGTCTCGGGTTTGTATTTCAGCCCTTCCTTCAGTACGTTCTCAAGATAAGTCAGCGGTCCACGCTTTCCTGCCTCTGCAAATTTGAGGCTGATAAACGCGTCAAAGCCCATGCCGCAGGTGCAGAAAAACGGTAGGTCGTTGATGACGCCATAGTCGAGAAGTTCTATTTTGGCCTTGTTGATTATCTCAATGGCCTTATGCGGTTCGAGAGGTATGCACAGGTGTCTTGCCAGTCCGTTGCCAGAACCACATGGGATGATGCCGAGGGCCGTATCAGAATGAACTATCGAGCGGGCCACCTCATTGATTGTGCCGTCGCCTCCCACAGCCACGACGATATCGACATGCTCCTCTACACACTGCCTTGCGATGTCAGCAGCATGTCCAGCAAATTCGGTAAAGACCACCTTATGACAGAACTTCTCTTTGTCGAGAGTGCTGTCAATCAACGCAGGCATTTGCACTTTGCTGTGAGTGCCCGAATGCGGGTTAAGGATGAATACAATAGTTTTCTTTTTGTTCATTTCAGTGCAAAAATACTTATTTTTCATCAATTTCGTATAGATAATTAGCCTAAAAATGCATAAATGGAACTTTTTTTTTAAAAAAAGCACACTATTTGGCAAAAAATTAGTAACTTTGCCGCCTAATTACAAGAAAATATATAAAGAGACCTTTTATAAAATGGGACAATTACAGGAAAGATACAAGAATTATCGTGAGCCGCAGAAATTTATGGAGGCAGGTGTTTATCCTTTCTTCAGGGAGATTTCTGGAAAGCAGGGAACAGAGGTGGTGATGGAAGGTCACAACGTACTCATGTTCGGTTCTAATGCATATACAGGACTCACAGGCGACCAGCGAATCATAGATGCTGCCAAGGCTGCCCTTGACAAGTATGGTACAGGATGCGCTGGTAGTAGATTCCTTAATGGAACACTTGACTTGCATGTTCAGCTCGAGAAAGAGCTATCAGAGTTTATCGGCAAGGATGATGCACTTGGATTCTCAACAGGCTTCTCTGTCAATGCAGGTGTCATTGCCATGGTTGTAGGACGCAACGACTATGTCATCTGCGACGACCGTGATCATGCCAGTATCGTCGATGGCCGTCGCCTGTCTTTTGCACGCCAGTTGCATTACAAGCACAACGACATGGAGGATCTGGAGAACATCCTCAAGACACTCCCTTACGAGGCAGTGAAACTCATCGTTGTTGATGGTGTGTTCTCGATGGAAGGCGACCTTTGCAAGTTGCCTGAGATAGTTGAGCTAAAGCACAAGTACAACTGTTCTATCATGGTTGACGAGGCTCATGGTATTGGAGTGTTCGGTCGTCAAGGTAGGGGCGTGTGCGATCATTTCGGTCTTACCAACGAGGTTGACCTTATCATGGGAACATTCTCCAAGTCGCTTGCCAGCATCGGAGGTTTCATTGCCGGCGACAAGGACACTATTAATTTCCTCCGTCACACCTGTCGTACTTACATATTCTCGGCTTCCAACACTCCAGCAGCCACAGCAGCTGCAATGGAGGCCCTTCATATCTTGAAGGCTGAGCCAGAAAGAATAGAGCATCTGTGGGACGTTACCAAGTATGCACTCCGCCGTTTCCGCGAGGAAGGCTTTGAGATAGGCGATACAGAGAGTCCTATTATACCACTCTATGTACACGATGTTGACAAGACTTTCCTTGTCACCAAGTTGGCTTCAGACGCAGGCGTGTTTATCAACCCCGTAATACCGCCGGCATGTGCACCTCAAGATACTCTTGTTAGATTCGCACTTATGGCAACTCATACACAAGATCAGGTAGAAAGAGGCGTGCAGATTCTAACTAAGATATTTAAAGAGTTAAATATTATAAAATAATAGATAGTATATTTGCAAGACTCAAAAAAAGTTTGTACCTTTGCACCCGCAAAACAGAAAGGGCGGCTTTTCTTGGGTCTTGCAACCGAGGTGTAGCGCAGTTGGTAGCGTTCCTGGTTTGGGACCAGGCTGTCGCAGGTTCGAGTCCTGTCACCTCGACTTGGAGTGGAGAAAAGTCATGAAAATGACTTTTGAGGCAGACTCAAAGAGAAGTCCTTTTTTGTTTGCAACCGAGGTGTAGCGCAGTTGGTAGCGTTCCTGGTTTGGGACCAGGCTGTCGCAGGTTCGAGTCCTGTCACCTCGACCTTGAGAGAAGAGCCGTTGAGGCTTTTCTCTTTTTTTGTGCATTTTCCATGCTTTTTCTTTTGTCAATTCAAATATATTATGTAACTTTGTGGCCAATATTAGAAGCGTTGCAGTGGAAATGCTTCACACACCAAAACTTATATTTATGAAGAACGTACAAAGAGGATTGACAACCATATTATTAGGGCTATTTTTGCTTTGCCCTATTTTAATTTTTGCGAGGACTGAGAATAGAAGTTTTCGCATCATCAATGCCGCCAATGGTCTGGCTGACAATAGCGCACAGACCATAGACTGTACATTTTCAGGTCGTATGGTTGTGACCAGTCTTGGAGCCATAAACATATACGACGGAGGATACTTCAGTCAGATACCAGATGAAGACATCAACCCCTTCTATCTGTCGAAATATACAGGCAACTATCATCTGTATTTCGACAATATGCATCATATGTGGCTTAAGGACAAGCATAAGGTGAAATGCGTTGACATGATGACAGAGAGGTACATCAGCGACCTTAGTCCCTTGTTTCGCGAGCATGGTATCACTGGCAATGTGGAGGACTTGTTTGTAGATACCAGTGGAAGGTTGTGGATAGTCTCTGGAGATTATCTCTATGCCGAGAAGAAACATTATCAGGTGAGACTAAGACACGGTTTTCAGCTTCAGGACCTTGATGTGAATGGAAATATGCTCATGCTCTTCTATAACGATGGGCGAATGGACTCTTTCAATATGGTTAAAGGTACCCACAGGTCGTCGTCTTACTGTTATGACGCCGAATGTCAAAAGGAATACTCAAATTCCACGGTGCTGAGGCGAACAGAGAATGGTTTTTTCCAGATAAGGAATGGTAAGAACAAGTCAATACTTCTCAAATATGAGTTCAAGAGCGGCAAATGGACAGAGCTGATGCGTCAGGAATACAGCCTCAACAATATGGAGGTGAAAGACAGTATGTTGTATATAGCCAGTGCTTATGGCTATTGGACATATAACATGAAAACCGCCCAACTGGATCATTATGATGAGATAATGCTCAACGACGGACGTGTGCTCCTTACCGATATCAACACGCTCTGTTTCGACCGTCATGGCGGCTTGTGGATTGGTACTGAGAGACGCGGACTGCTGTATTCAAAACCACGTATTTCGCCTTTCTATGTCTATACTTGGGAAAATCCCAGGGCATTGGAACTCTCGTCCATGCTCGACAAATACCAGGAGGAGAACGGAACCTACCCGTATGAGAGTGGCGTAAACTGCCGATACACAGACAGCCGTGGATGGAAATGGAAAGGAGGCCGCAATGGTGTTACATACACCCTTCCGGGCACACAGAAAGAAATAGCTTTAAATGACTCCATAGGTTTGCTTAACCATGTGGCACACTGCATCATCGAAGACGGGAACCATAACATTTGGTTGGGCACAAGTTGTGGCATTGCTGTCTTGCTCATTAAGGATGACAAGATTACTCATGCAGTCAGCTTTGACTCAAACGACAATGTACCCATCGAGTCGTTTACCGACGGGCGCACCATGTTGCTGCCCAACGGCAACATAATGATGCAGTCGATAGATCATGTGATAGAGTTTCGTCCAAGTACTTTTATCACTGATCATGACAATTTTGTCCCACTCCATCCAAAGCTCATCAGGCTTATGGTCAACGGCAATGTCGTTGGCGCTGGTACGGAGGTTGATGGCAGGGTGATCATCGAAAAGGCCGTGTCACGTGTGCGTCATATTGACTTTGACTATCTTGCTACCAATCTCAAGCTGACCTTCTCGGCAATGAACTATTTCCGTCCACTCCAGACCTACTACAGGGTGAGAGTGCTGGGAGGCACTGACGAGAATTGGCGCGTATTGTCATATTTTAATTCCAATGGACTTGTGGATTCCAAGGGACTGCTTCACCTGCCTCTGGTAGGTCTTGAGCCAGGCGAATATACAGTGGAGGTTCAAGCCTCAATGTTTCCCGACATATGGGACACTCCGTCCCAGAAATACACCTTATCCATTCTTCAGCCATGGTGGCAGACCACGGGGCTATATATCACGCTCCTCATTGTAGTTGGGTGTATGATAGCGTACAACGTGAAGAACTACAAGCTCAACAATCGCCTGCACATGAAGTGTAACCTTGGAGAGTTTGAGCTGTCAAAGCTGCTTGGCAATTTCCTCAAGCGTTGTGAAGTGTGTTCTGATGATATACTTATGCCGAGCCGTGACGAGCTCTCTGGCGACGGCAAGGTGAAGATGTCGTTGATGTCCAAGGAATTCGTTAGTTTGGTGCTCGACCTTAAGCCTCATGTGGATGACGAGTCGATTACTCATGATGTGCTGAAAAACGTAGGTTCGCGCCATGGCATGGATATCCTCGAGCTCTATGACCTTGTTGCAAACAATGTGAACAAGAATCCTCGTCTTTTCGTAAGGGCGGTAAGACTTATTCAGGCAGAGAAGTTGGTCGTGGGTTCTGGTGAAGACATGGATGCTATAGCCAGCGAGTGTCATTTCGTTAATACCGACTATTTCGTTAAGTGTTTCACTTCTTACTATGGCTATACGCCTATCGAATACCGTTATGCCTTCAGTCGCGACGAGTGATGATACGACAGTCTATCGTCGCGACGAATAGTCGAGTTGTCTGTATCCCACGAGTTGCCAGTAGCGTCCTCCCTCATCCTTATAGTACACGTAAGCCTGGTATTGGTTTTCTGTTTCGTGAAAGTTGCCTTCAGACTTGAGTGTTTCTGTCGTCCCGTCGCTGTCGATGCAGAGGTATCTATAAGCGTAATAGCCCTGTTTCTGCAGCAAGGTGAGTCGGTAGCATCCCTCTTGTTCGTCATATTTGGCAATGTATTTGTTTTTGTCTGCATGGGTAGTCCATTGCCCGTCGATGATGATGCTTTTGTCTGAAGGCTTGTCGGCATAGAGTTTGTAGTTTACCAGCATGTAGTCGCATGTTGTCTTGTTTTCTATGTTGTCGCTGTTGCGGACATAGAAAGCGCCGTTTGTGTCTTCCTCAAACACGTAGTTGGGTCGTGGTTCGGCATCGTAAGGTGTTGCCGTGTAGTTATGTCCGTCCCATCCTGTGTCGCTAAGTCCCATAGTGGGGTGTGTCAGGGCGAGGGTCTCGTATTGTCGGTATTCGTTTCCACCGTCGAAGATAAGGTTTTTGTTGTGTCTCCATGCCATGCCGTTTATGTTTTTTATGTCGGGTGTTACATTTGTGCGTTGCTGGTGTGGGCTATCGTTTTGTCGGAATATGGTATAAATTTGTCTTTCAGGATAAGTCACGTTGAGGCCGTTATAGTTCAGTTCTAAGGTCAGTTGTTGGTGTGCTTTGTTCACGTCGATGTCTGTATTTGACGACACGCTCATCGCGATGTTAGTCTTCTGGTCCACCACCATGACCCGAGCTTCGAGAAGTTTCTCGTCATTGTCCTCGTCGGTCACTGTTATGATATAGTTTCCGCTGAGTTTCAGTCGGCACTGTTCGTTGGGTATGGTAAAGTCGTAGTGGGTGTATAGCATGGTAGTGTTTATCGAGTTCTCGGCATTGTCTATCACCACATCGTTAAATCCCTCCATCCAGTCGCTTTCTATCAGTTCGGTGGTAGGAGTCCAGTCGGGGTTGCAGTGCGTGATGTGGTAAGTCAGCCGTCTGATGTCGTGCGACATCTCGTCAAACTCTATTTTCACCTTCTGCCCTTTGCCCATGGTGACTACTGTGGGCGAGAGGAAGTCGTCGTCCACGGTCACCTGTAGCGTGTTGACCCTGTCGCTGTAGATTACCCCCTGCGCCATGCCGGTGGCGTAAAGGGCGAGAGCGAGAGTGCAGGTCAGCAGACGGAGTATGATACAGTGTTTCATCATTCGTATATCGTTGCAACAATCCTTCTTTCTCCTCCATAATCCCTGAACTCGCAGAGGTATATTCCCTGCCATGTGCCGAGGTTGAGGCTGCCGTTTGTGATGGGAATGGTAAGGCTGACGCCGAAAAGCGAGCATTTGGCATGAGCCGGCATGTCATCTAGTCCTTCGAGGGTGTGGTCGTAGTAGGGTTCGTTTTCCTTTACCACATGGTTCATGATTTTCTCCATGTCGCTTCTCACGTCGGGATCGGCATTCTCGTTTATCGACAGTGCGCATGAGGTGTGCTGGACGAAGAGGTTGAGCAGTCCGGTCTTTGGCAGTGGTTTCGGCAGATGTTCCATTATCTCCCTTGTCACGAGATGGCAGCCACGTCGTCTTGCCTGTAGTCTGAAAGATGTTTGCTGTATCATTGTTTTGCTGTTTTCTTTTTGATGAGATATTTATTTTTGGCAAAGTTACGAATAAATACTGAAAGTGCAAAGAAAAAAATCAGAAATTCGTATTCACATTGTCATTTCCGTCGATAAAGTATATCATCAGATGTGCTTATCCAGTAAACGATTGTTGTGTTTACCCAGCATACGAATGCATGCTGGGCATAAAGTAGTTTACTCCGAAATAGGTTATGATAATGGTGAGAAAAGCGATGATCACGTACCAGTGATATGCTTTCATCCACCTGTTTTCGACAATAGAGGGCAGTTCCTATAAAAATGCCTATGGCCAATAATGCTACCGCAGGATAAAGTATGAGGCGTGACAATGCCGTAAGCTGATTTCGTCTTCTCTTGTCTTTGAGACACAAACAATGTGCAGAGACACATGCCAAAAAGACAAACAACGTGTATGATACCATAATCTCAGCCACATGATTTTTATGATTTCGGCTGCAAAGGTATAAGGAAATCATAAACGATACAATACCTAAAAAAAGCGTTTTTTCATTAAGAAAAATATGGTTTATACTAATGGGTGGTTAATTGTATAGCAAGTAAATATGATTTTGTTGGCTATACATGGATGGCGATACTGATTATTAAGTATGCGTCCAAGTCCAGTTTAATTGCTAATTAATGCTAATTATGATATATAATCGAGGAAAAGGTGATGAAAAAGGTGGCAGCTTTGTGAAAAACCGCTATATTTGCATCATGGTACAAATGATATGCAGATACATAGTTGAGGCTTTGAGGGCGCTGGCAGACTGGCTGATGCCCTCGTGGTGCCCTGTATGTGGGGACAAATTGGTGAAAAGCAGTACCGGGATATGTGTGGCTTGCAAACTGAGACTCCCCGTCATCCCACGCTATGGTGACATGGAAGACAACTCTATGGCTCGACTGTTTTGGGGACTGGTGCCTGTGGAGAAGGCTCAGACTATTTTCGAATACCGTCCTGGCAATGAGGTGTCAGCCATCGTCGAAGAGATGAAATATCACGGAGTGTATGAGATAGGGATAGAGATGGGACGAATGAGTGCACAACGTCTTGTGGGCCGTGGCTTCTTTGACGGTGTGGATATGATTATCCCCGTCCCGCTGACGAAAAGCAGGAAACGGTGGCGCGGATATAATCAGGCAGAGATGATTTCTAACGGACTGGCAGAGGTGACCGCCATACCTGTTTCTACCGGAAATCTCGTGCGCAAGAGGTTTCATGGTAGTCAGACACGGCTGTCGGCGGTAGAGAGGGGTGAAAACGTGAAAAACTGTTTCGATGTCACCCGTCCAGAAGAGTTGCGTGGCAAGCATGTGCTACTCGTGGACGATGTCCTCACCACTGGCGCCACGCTACGTGAGTGTTGTATGGCCTTGGCCGACAGGGTGGGAGACGTCAGGGTCAGCGTGTTCACCCTTTGCAGGGCGTGAACAACGGAATCCCGTGGCAGCGACGACGATGCTCATCAGCGGACTGAGGATATTGAAAAAGCAATAGGGTAGGTAGGTGAGTGTGGCCACTCCCAACACTGTGCTTTGCGTCATGCCGCATGTGTTCCATGGCACCAGCACCGAGGTCACCGTTACGGAATCCTCCGTGGCACGGCTGAGCAGACGAGGTTCAAGCCCGTTCTTGTCGTAAATCTCCCGAAACACATTGCACGAGAGCAGGATGCCCATATACTGGTCAGCCACAGTGTTGTTTAGCACAAGCCCCGTTGCCACGGTTGACCCGACCGTGGAGATCCGGCCATGAGCAAAGCGGATAAAGAGCCTTGTAATGCCAGCCGTCATGCCGCCAGCCGTCATCGTTGCCCCAAAACACATGGCACACAATATGAGCCACACCGTAGAAAGCATGCCCTCCATTCCCCTTGTGGCTACAAGCTGGTCGAGCATGGCGTTGGAGGTTTGTATTGCCGTACTGCCATACACCGCTCTCATTGCGCCACGGAACAGATCGCCGTCGGCTATCTCAGCCACAATACCTGCCTGAAACAGCAAGGCAAAGACCACCCCAAGCAGTGTGGAGGCAAACATTGTAACCAATGCCGGCAGCCTTTTTGCTATCATCACCACCGTGGCAACAGGCACCACAAGAAGCCAAATACTTATGTTAAACCGTCCCGTTATCGCCTCCTGACATGCGGCAAGATGTCCATTATCGACTGCTGTGTGCGAAAATCCTGCCACCAAAAACACCGACAAGGCTATCAGAAACGAAGGGATAGTGGTAATCATCATAAACCTTATATGGGCAAAAAGATTCACACGGCACACACTCGACGCAAGTACGGTAGTGTCTGACAGCGGCGAGACCTTGTCGCCAAAATACGCCCCGCTGATGATGGCTCCCGCTATCCAGCCTTCGTCGAAACCTTGCGCCTTACCTATGCCCATGAGAGCCACGCCGATGGTGGCGATGGTGGTCCAAGAACTGCCTGTCATCACACTCACCACGGCACTTATCACACATGTAGATACCAGAAACACGCTCGGATGAATAATGTCGAGACCATAGTATATCATCATAGGCACTACACCGCTCACCATCCATGCGCCGCCCAGTGCCCCAATAAACAGCAAGATAACCATTGCCGACGACACCTGCGAGATGCTGTTGGCAATCTGGTTTTCAAACTCACGCCATCTCACCTTTCCCACCCAGATGCCTATCACGCAGCATACTGATGAGGCTGCCAGCATCACAATCTGACTTGGACCTCCGAGCGACTCGTCGCCAAAGGCGCGGACGGTAAACACCAGCATCACCATCAGCAGCACTAATGGTGTCAATGCCAGCCATATTGGCAATATTCTGCTTGTCTTCTTTTCTGTCATATCTTTTGTGTTGGTCATAAAAACAATGTATTATTTGCCCTTCGACATCTTTTCATAATCTGTAGAGTTCGCTTAATTTGTTATTGCGGTGTAAAGGTAAGCTGCATCTCGGCAAAACAATCAAGTAGGCTTGTCGATTTTTCTCACGATTTGCATTTCCCTCTGCAAAGGTAACACTTTTCATGTAAAGGAAAGCATAGTCTTTATACTTTTACAATAAAAATCCACTTTTTCCCGAATAATCCTTTGCCGTTTCGGGAATATTACTAATTATGGCAACAGCAATCAGTGAAATTCCCGTTTTGAAAGATCAGTCTGCCATTGATTTCCTAAACGAGACAGTAATCCAAAGAATTGGACTTATGCGACTACATTTTTATATTTGAGTGATATGCACTATGAAAATGTTATCAAGACACCACAAGGAAACATCGTCCGCCTATCGCCGCCGAAAATCCACCGCAAACCACTGCAGAAATACCGCGAGAAATCGGTGTGCGGTCTTACATAAAGTAAGACCCTACTCGGAGATTAGTGGCGGACAATACCGGAGATTAGCGGCAGATGTTGGCGCAATCAACTCGTCAACTCGTTTACTCGTCATCTTACAAAAGTTACCGGTTAACCGGTAATAAGTTAACTTTTTCACGGTTGTTAACATTCGAGTCTTCTCCCCACACACTGCTTCCACTCTCAAAGGCCATAAGAGGAAGGGGTGGCGAAAGGGTGGCGTTTTGCTACCACGCGAGGAAAAAATAAATTCCACGCGTGGGAGCAATATTTTGGTCGCGGGAGAGGGAAAACGGGGAAAGTTACC
>SAMEA3663036__coassemble_381_pt1 | contig 21372 bp, 17 predicted proteins | sample SAMEA3663036__metabat2_low_PE_037 | metagenome-assembled genome bin SAMEA3663036 (sample SAMEA3663036) | pig gut metagenome | biome: pig gut; feature: pig-associated habitat; material: faeces | place: France | collected 2012
CTCAGTTGGTAGAGCATTGGCTTCCCAAGCCGAGGGTCGCGGGTTCGAGTCCCGTTTACCGCTCCATTCATGGGTTTTCATGTCTTTGATGTTGTTCAGAACCGGGTCATGAACTCCACTACAATCTTGTCTTTTTCAGAAGGTTTCGCCATCGCTCCGTCGCGATAGTAGTATTTCTCGTAGTTGACGCGGATATCGGAAACAAACGGCGTGGCTAGACTAATGGTCAGTCCGCCGGTGATGCGATGACGCTTGTAGTCGGTGATGGTCAGTTTTCCCTCGTCGTTGGCATTCTTTCCGTCGCTATGGTCGGTCATCATATCGTATCTCAGCAGTGGCGACACCTTTTTTACAAGACTCTTTTTATTTTTCAAGTTGATGTCGTAGCATGCGAAAGAGTCAAACGAGTGGACGTTGGCGAAAGCATTGTCGCTATAGTGCTTAAAGAGATATTCCGCTTCCACATGCCATCCCCTTGCATGCCAATACACGCCTCCGTCATACATCATCACGATGTGACGTCCAGGTGTGATCTTCTGTGCACTCAGCATCAGGTTAAAGCCACTGGGAATCAGCACCTGAGCCTTAGCAGAGAAGTTCATGGACTTGGTCCAATAGTCTTTCTGATCGGTCAGTCCCGAACCGTTGAACAGTCCCGCTTCCAGTATCAGCGGACATGCCCCTTTCAGCTTGTAGGCAACGGAAGCACCTACGTCGCGCACGTTGCCCACCTGTTTAGCGATGAACGAGCGGTTGGCAAAATACTGCTGATGAGGCGAACGATGGGCGTCGATGGTGAAAGGCACACGGAACTGTCCGATCTTGAAGTCGAGTCGCTCAGCCGGTGTCACCTTGGTGTAAGCGTCGAGCATCTTTATCTTTCCCTCGTCAGAGAGGTCTATCTCAGCCTTGTAGCTCACGGCGTCGATCACCTTTCCCGTGACGCTTATTCTCGCGTTTCTCACTTCAAAGCGTCCTTCTCCATCTTCTGTCTGGTATTCATATTTTCCGCGTATAGTGCCGTGAATCTCAGGCGTAAGCATTTGTGTCTTAGCCTTGTTGTCGTTCTGTGCCATGGCACTTGTCGTTGCTATCATGGCTATTGCCGCAGTGGCCAGAATACGTTTTCTTTCTTTCATATCAGTTAGTGTGTAAAACAAAAATATTTCGGCTGCAAAGGTACAACCGAAATATTACAACAACGCTAATCTGATGTTACAATTCTGTTACAATTAGGTGTGAGTAAATTATGGAAGTTAAATATTATTTGGAAGTTAAAGAAGTAAAAGATGTATGTTCGAGCCGAGAAAACATCAATCTCCGAAGCGAAAAGACTATCTCTTTAACTTCTTTAACTTCAGATAATAAGTACTTCAGATTTGAATTACAATGCAATGGCAGTCTCGAGAGCGAGAACCATCATCTCTCGGAAAGAGTTCTGACGTTCTTCTGACGACAGTTCGATGTGGTTGATAAACGAGTCGCTGATGGTGAGAAGGCATGCAGCCCTCTTGCCGCACATGTTGGCATTGTGGAAGAGAGCAAAGCTCTCCATCTCCACGCAGTCGCCGCCGGTACGCTCGGCTATATCCTGCCATGATCCTTGTGACGGATCGCCATAGAAGACATCGCTGGAGTGGACAACAGACGGTTTGCATGTGATGCCTAACTCAGCTGCCTTACGTTTGATAAGATCGTTGATGTCCTGGCTGGGTTTGATGGCCTTGTCGTTGCATCCGCCCTGCACCTTAGCGTAAGATGACTCGCTGACAGCAGTCTCGACGAGGGTGACGTCCATGACGTTGAGCCAGTCGCGATAGCTGCCGGCTGACCCGATGCGGATGATGTTTTCCACGCCGTAGAAGCTGAAGAGCTCGTACGAATAGATGCCTATGCTTGGCATGCCCATGCCGCTTGCCATCACAGATACAGGCTTGCCCTTATAGGTTCCGGTATATCCGAGGGTGTTGCGTACGGATGTTACTAACTTCGCATTCTCGAGGAATGTGTCTGCTATGAATTTTGCCCTTAGCGGGTCGCCTGGCATGAGGACGGTCTTGGCGAAGTCGCCCTCTGCTGCGGAAATGTGTGGTGTTGCCATAATAATTTGTTTATGAGTTATTTGTCTATTCTTATCCAGTCGATATCCATAAAGCCCATGACTCCCTTGCCGGCAGGTTCCTCGGCGCAGAAGCCAAACTTTGCGCCTATCCACTTGCCCTCTTTCATCAGGAACTCGTCGCCACACGCCTTGTATCTCTTTCCGTCGATGCTATAAGCAAATGTCATCTTTGCGCCTTCGCTGACTTTGAGTCGGAGATATATGGTGCGGTATATGGCAGGATCGTAGTCTATCTTGTCGGCTGCTGACGGCTGGAAGGTGGCGAGTGTCTTGACGATCTCGGTCTTGCCGTGGTCAGCGCCATAGCAGGTGAGTTGCTGTAGCTGAAACTCGTTGCCGACGCGACGCACCACGAGAGCCGAATAGTCGCGTCCCATCATGATGATGCCGCCATACTGTCCTTCTTTCTTGGCTGCAAAGGTGAGCTTTGACGTTGCGGTGAAAGTGTCAGCCGGCGTCTTCTGCAGCAGCAGGTTAGGTGCTTCCCACAGACTCTTGAAGTCGGGTGAGAGTTTATGTGTGTACATTCGGAAGAAACCGTTAGATGTAGGCATGCCGAACTTCTGTTGGTAGTTGGCGTGCCACTGCCATTGCAGTCCGAGTGTGGTAGAGTCGAACTCGTCGCTCTCTACGGGGTTGACGACGGTTACAGGGGATGCCGTCTTTGGCTTGCGGTAAACGCTGACGGGCTCGCCGCAGAGGTCGCCGTTGCGGTCAATGCCCATCACCGGCCATCCCTTGGTCCATGTCACGGGATTGAGATGAACGACACGTCCATAAGCACCTTTATCTTGGAAATGCAGAAACCAGTCTTCACCCTGGCTGGTGTGGACCCATCCGCCCTGATGAGGCCCGTTGATATTGGTGTTGCCCTGAGCCATGACGGTTTTGTGCTCGTATGGTCCGTAGGGACTCTTGGAACGCATGGCGAGTTGCCATCCGGTAGCCACGCCGCCAGCGGGACACATTATCCAATAGTAACCGTCGTGCTTATAGAACTTCGGACCTTCGGCGGTATGGTGTTCGTTGTTGCCGTCGAAGACAATGACGGGCTGGCTAATGGCGCGAGTGCCATCGGCACTGAGTTCCCTCACGGTGAGCACGCTTTTGAACTCAGCTCTGCTGCCGGCCCATCCGTTGACAAGATAGCATCGTCCGTCGTCGTCCCACAGTGGAGTGGTGTCGATCATTCCTTTTCCCTCGATCACGCATACTGGTGCGTCCCATCTGCCAGCGGGATCCTTGGTTTTTACCATGAACACACCACGGTCAGGATCGCCCCAGTAGATATAATAATAACCATTGTGATATCGTATGCTTGGAGCCCAGATACAACCGCCGTGTTGTGGAGTGTCATTGTCGGGCAGTGAGCTTACGGCATAGTTGATGATCTTCCAGTTGACGAGGTCGCGGCTGTGCAGGACAGGCAGTCCGGGAATGCATTGGAAAGAGCTGGCAGTCATGTAATAATCTTCGCCGCTGGCTCCTACACACACGTCGGGGTCGCTGTAGTCGGCGTTGATTACGGGGTTGGTGAAGGTGCCGTCTCCATTGTCGGGCGACCATACCTTCGACTTGTAGTTGTCTTGTGCGTCAGTTGTAGCGATGAGAGCTGCAACGAAAATGATAGAGATTAGTTTCATAATGTTTTTTATATTAAAGTTTGTCTTGTTTCTTGCGTAGAGGCTTTGAGCCTCAGTTTGAATTTGCCTTCATACACCACCTGCATCACGCCTTCGATATCGTCGTCGGGGGGTGTGAACTGAAGGGCGAGATGTCCCATGGTGCGCCGCAGGTTGATCTCCACGCAAGGGTGCAGCAGATATCCGTTGCCCGTCTTTGTGCCCACAATCATCATGTCGATGCCGAAAGCTCCTTGGTGTCGTGACGTGATGCAGGAGAAGTCGGACGAGCAGACACGAGTGCGGACGGCGTCGAGCAGCGACGGGTCGATATAGCGGGCGAGCATCTCTCTCTTGTGAGTCTCGGTGGCAATGATATTGCCCGAATATGCGCCGTGTGAGGTGGTGAAGATCGACAGTCCCGCATATCTGGCAGTGCCGTCGCCGAGGCTTGTAAACTCCATGCCGAAGTCGATGATTCGGTTGTACATCGGTTCCACCATGATGCCGCCTTGTTTCGCTATTACGTTTGCCGTCCAGTCGAGCATGTGCGGGTCGATGTCGCCATCCACGAATCTCACTCCTCTACCGCTGCTGCTCCATGGCGCTTTCAGCACCGCTTTCCCCTGAAAATCTGCCACATATCCAAGGAGCTCGTCTTGTGTTTCTGCCAGACGCATCTCCCCGATGGTGTTTTCCATGCGGAGAGCCTTAAGCAGATATAGAGCCGTAGATCGGTGAGACATGTTCCTTATTAAGTTGAGTTCGTTATCAGACGGCAGTTGGACATCTTTAGGCAAATGCTGTCTGAGGATGGCTTTCAAGGTGTAGTCCCATCCCCATGGGTCGATGCTCTGGGGAATAGCGTCACGAAGCGATGTCAACTCGCGGAACGTCACGTCGTGTGTCTCCAGTCCAAAAAGTCTTTTTGCCATCATTCTCACCTTGGCATAGGCTCGAGTGGCATGTTGGCAGTCGTCAACCAAAACCGTGTCGCCTTGGTCGGCCCAGAAGGCGGGAATAAAGCCAAGGTCGGCGTGAAGTTGTCTTGCCGCATGCGGCGGTGTGATTCTCCTTTGTCCGTTGGCAAGGGCGATGTCATGCTCGGGATTGAATATGTGAAGTGTCATTTCTCTTGCGTCGTTGATGTAAAAATACGAATTTGAGTGCAAAACTACGACTAAAAAACGGATTATTATTCAAAATAAGAGAAAATTAATACTTTTTTTCAAGTTTTTGCTATATACACTTTGCAAATTACGAAGAAAGTTGTACCTTTGCACCAACTTAGAAAACAAAGTAGAAGAGAGACAAGAAATGGAAGAATTCTTCAGGACACATACATATCTTGTGGAGCATACCAATGCTACTGTCCGTCGCACCCTAATGGATGAGATAGACTGGAGCGACCGTATGATAGGCATCAAAGGTACGCGAGGTGTCGGCAAGACGACCTTTCTGTTGCAATATGCCAAGGAGCATTTCCATACAGGCGACCGTCAATGTCTCTATGTGAACATGAACAATTTCTACTTCCAGGGACGTAGCATGGTGGATTTTGCAGGCGAGTTTTATCGCCGAGGAGGAAAAGTGCTGCTGGTGGATCAGGTGTTCAAGCGTTCGGACTGGAGTCAGGAGCTGCGCCGCTGTTATGACCTGTATCCAGGATTGAAGATTGTGTTCACTGGATCGAGCGTGATGAGGCTGAAGGAAGAGAATCCCGAGCTGAACGCCATAGTGAAGAGTTATAATCTCAGGGGCTTTTCTTTTAGGGAGTTTCTCAATCTCCAGACAGGGCTCTCGATGAAGCCATATACGCTTGATGAGATACTCACAGGGCACGAGCAGATTGCGAAGATGATATTACCCAAGGTGTCGCCGATGAAATATTTCCAGGACTATCTCCACCATGGTTTTTATCCATTCTATCAAGAGCAGCGAAACTACTCGGAGAATCTGCTTAAGACGATGAACATGATGATAGAAGTGGATATACTTCTGATAAAACAAATCGAACTGAAATATCTTACTAAGATAAAGAAGCTGTTCTACCAGCTTGCTGTCGAAGGTACAATAGCGCCCAATGTCAGCATGCTGGCACAAGAGATAGAGACAAGTCGTGCTACGGTGATGAACTACATAAAATACCTTGCCGATGCTCGTCTTATCAATATGATATATCCCGAGGGACAGTCTTTCCCGAAGAAGCCCACGAAGGTGATGATGCACAACACCAACCTGATGTATGCCATTTATCCCATTAAGGTGGACAAGCAAGAGGTGATGGAGACATTCTTTGTGAACTCGATGTGGAAAGACCACAAGGTGAATCAACGTTTGCACGACAACACGTTCGTCGTTGACGGAGACTTGAAGTTCAAGGTGACAGATGCCACTGCCGTTCGCAAGACGCGCGTGTCAAACGACACCTATTATATCAGATACAACACAGAGATAGGCTTCGGCAACCAGATACCGCTTTGGATGCTCGGCTTCCTCTATTGAAAAGAAAAGCGATACACATTATTTATAATATAAGAGACAAGTTTAATTTTTTAATATCAACAACAAATGGCTAAAGAAAAAAAATTTATCACTTGTGATGGTAATGAGGCTGCCGCTCACGTGAGCTATATGTTCTCAGAAGTAGCTGCCATCTATCCTATCACACCGTCATCACCAATGGCGGAGCATGTTGACGAGTGGTCGGCCCGCACACGCAAGAACTTGTGGGGTCAGACAGTTAGCGTACAGGAAATGCAGTCAGAGGGTGGTGCTGCTGGTGCCGTTCACGGTTCTCTGCAGGCTGGTGCCCTGACTACTACATTCACTGCATCGCAGGGTCTGCTGCTGATGATTCCAAACATGTACAAGATTGCTGGTGAGCTGCTGCCATGCGTGTTCGACGTTTCGGCACGTACACTGGCTTCACACTCTCTCTGTATCTTCGGTGACCACATGGACGTGATGGCTTGCCGTCAGACAGGTTTCGCAATGTTCTGCTCTGGTTCTGTTCAGGAGGTTATGGACCTTACAGCCGTTCCTCACCTCGCTACTCTGAAGACTTGGGTTCCATTCGTTAACTTCTTCGATGGCTTCCGCACTTCTCACGAGTATCACAAGATTGAGGTTATGGACCAGGACGACATCGCTCCACTGGTAGATCCAGCAGACATCAAGGCATTCCGCGACCGCGCTCTCTCTCCCGAGCGTCCTGTCACACGTGGTACAGCTGAGAATCCTGAGACATTCTTCACACACCGTGAGGCTTGTAACCAGTACTATGACAAGGTGCCTGAGGTTGTTGAGTATTACCTCGGCAAGATCTCTGAGATCACTGGTCGTGAGTATCACCTCTTCAACTACTACGGAGCAGAGGATGCCGAGAATGTTATCATCCTTATGGGTTCTGCCACCGAGGCAGCCCGCGAGGCTATCGACCACCTGCTCAAGGAGGGCAAGAAGGTAGGTATGATCAGCGTTCACCTCTATCGTCCATTCTCTGTAAAGCACCTCATCGCTGCCGTTCCAAAGAGCTGCAAGCGCATAGCAGTGCTCGACCGTACAAAGGAGCCAGGTGCAGAAGGCGAGCCTCTGTATCTTGACGTGAAGAGCGCATTCTACGATGTTGAGAATCGTCCTCTCATCGTTGGCGGTCGCTACGGTCTTGGTTCTTCCGACGTTACTCCTGCCAAGATTATCTCTGTATTCAACAACCTCGAGTTGCCCGAGCCAAAGAACCACTTCACTGTTGGTATCGTTGATGACGTTACCTTCACCTCACTGCCTGAGGTTGAGGAGATGGCTCTTGGTGGACAGTCAATCCAGGAGTGCAAGTTCTTTGGTCTGGGTGCTGACGGTACTGTTGGTGCCAACAAGAACTCGGTTAAGATCATCGGTGAGAACACCGACAAGCACTGCCAGGCTTACTTCTCTTACGATTCGAAGAAGTCAGGTGGCTTCACTTGCTCACACCTCCGCTTCGGCGACGAGCCTATCCGCTCTACATATCAGATCACAACACCTAACTTCGTAGCATGCCACGTTCAGGCTTACCTGCACATGTACGACGTTACACGTGGTATCCGTGAAAACGGTTCATTCCTCTTGAACACTATCTTCGACGGCGAGGAACTCATCAACTTCATTCCTAACAAGGTGAAGCGTGTATTCGCACAGAAGAACATCAAGGTATATTATATCAACGCTACCAAGATTGCACAGGAGATTGGTCTGGGCAACCGTACCAACACCATCCTCCAGTCGGCATTCTTCCGCATTTCTGAGGTTATCCCCGTTGACCTTGCCATCGAGCAGATGAAGAAGTTCATCGTTAAGTCTTACGGTAAGAAGGGTGAGGACGTTGTCAACATGAACTACGCAGCCGTTGACCGTGGTGGTGAGTACAAGGTGCTCGCTGTTGACCCAGCTTGGGCTAATCTCGCTGATGACGCAGTTAAGGAAGACGACGCTCCAGCATTTGTTAAGGAACTCGTTCGTCCTATCAACGCTCAGGCAGGTGACCTGCTGAAGGTTTCAGACTTCGTTAAGCACGACACTGTTGACGGTACTTGGATGACTGGTACTGCTCAGTATGAGAAGCGTGGTGTAGAGGCATTCGTTCCTGCTTGGAACCCTGCTAACTGTATCCAGTGTAACAAGTGTTCTTACGTTTGTCCTCACGCAGCTATCCGTCCGTTCGTTATGACCGACGAGGAACTCGCTGGTGGCTATCAGGGCGAATCACTCGAGATGAAGGCTCCTGCAGCCATGAAGGGCATGCACTTCGTTATCGAGCCATCTGTTCTTGACTGTCTCGGATGTGGAAACTGTGCTGATGTCTGCCCAGGCAATCCAAAGCTCGGCAAGGCTCTCACTATGGTTCCGTTCAATCCCGACAACGCTGACATGCAGAAGGAAGCTGCCAACTGGACATACCTCACAAAGAAGGTTACCAGCAAGCAGGATCTCGTTGACATCAAGAGCAATGTTAAGAACTCTCAGTTCGCTCAGCCTCTGTTCGAGTTCTCTGGCGCTTGCTCTGGTTGCGGTGAGACTCCATACGTAAAGCTGATTTCTCAGCTCTTCGGTGATCGTGAGATCATTGCCAACGCTACCGGTTGCTCATCTATCTATTCAGCATCTATTCCTTCTACTCCTTACACCACCAACGCCAAGGGTCAGGGTCCAGCCTTCGACAACTCATTGTTCGAGGACTTCTGCGAGTTTGGTCTCGGTATGGTGCTCGGTAACAAGAAGATGAAGGAGCGCGTAGAGAAGCTGCTGGGTGAGATGCTCGAGAGCGACAAGGCTTCTGAGGAATACAAGGCAGCTGCCCGCGAGTGGATTGCTGGCAAGGATGACGCCGACGCTTCTAAGGCTGCAGCCGCTAAGCTGAAGCCGCTGATTGCTGAGAGCGCTGCCAAGGGTTGTCCTGTATGTCAGGAACTGCAGACCCTCGACCACTATCTCGTAAAGCGCAGCCAGTGGATCATCGGTGGTGACGGTGCTTCTTACGACATCGGTTACGGTGGTCTCGACCACGTTATTGCAAGTGGTGAAGATGTAAACATCCTCGTTCTCGATACTGAGGTTTACTCTAACACCGGTGGTCAGGCTTCAAAGGCTACTCCTCTTGGTGCCATCGCACAGTTTGCCGCTCAGGGTAAGCGTATCAAGAAGAAGGACATCGGTATGATTGCCACTACCTATGGTTATGTATATGTTGCTCAGATCGCCATGGGTGCTGATCAGGCACAGTGCTTGAAGGCCATCCGCGAGGCAGAGGCATATCCAGGCCCATCACTCATCATCGCTTATGCTCCATGTATCAACCACGGTTTGAAGGCTAAAGGCGGCATGGGCAAGAGCCAGGCAGAGGAAGGTCGCGCAGTTGAGTGCGGTTACTGGCACTTGTGGCGTTACAACCCACAGCTCGCCGCTGAGGGCAAGAACCCATTCTCACTCGACTCTAAAGAGCCAGACTGGAGCAAGTTCCACGACTTCCTGATGGGTGAGGTGCGTTATCTCTCTGTCAAGAAGGCTTATCCTAACGAGGCAGAGGAGCTCTTTGCTGAGGCTCAGAAGATGGCTCAACAGCGCTACAAGACCTACGTTCGTCAGACTAAGATGGACTGGAGTGAGGAATAATATTCTCTCATGTAAGGTAATAGAGAAAGTACTCTTTTGAAGAGTATTCTAATAATTGGCTGCGTGTCGGATTTCCGGCACGCAGTTTTTAGTGTTTATAGTTTTATGTTTATCTGCAGTTCGATATCGCATTGCGACGACTCATCGATCTGTTCCGCCCCACTTCCGATGGTGTCGCGGTCGAAATATCGTGTTGTGCCTGCCTTTGCTGTCAGCGTAGCGCCTTGCCATGGTTTCCATTTCGTTATCAGGGCGTAGCGCATGCCGTTGCCGTAGTAAGCGGGCATGTGGAAGGTGTAGAGCGGAGAGTGTTCGTTGGAGTAGAGGCGGCTGTCGTAGTCGTTGGTGGAGAAATACTTCAGTGTGGCGGCAATAGAGAATCGTTTAGTATTTAATCCCGTCTCGTTGCTCAATAGTGCGCCGCGAGAGATGATGTCGAAGCAGTGGACAGTGGCGGTGGCCGTGAAGTCAGAATACCATTTCCCTGAGTTCCATTCTCCGCCGACGGTTGTCCTATGTGTTGTCTCCCAGGCGAGAGTTTTCTGTTTGTTGTCCAAGGTGAAGTCCTTTTGTCGGCGTCGCATTCTGTATTTTGCTACCATCGTCCATTTGTCGATGCGTTTCTTTGCGGAGAGATAAGTGTCGAGCGAGTATGCTGATGCCGACACCTTATATCGTGGGAAGGCGAAGTATGCAATGTCGAGATATCCGTCAACGACCAATCCTCCTTTTGTCTCCCACCACAGTCCGAGAAATACACCGCTCTCGTTTTGTGTCTTTCCTCCATCTGAAAATGAGTTGGAGTGTGGCGAGTGGTAGAGGTATGAGAAATAGCGGTGGATGAGTGTGAGCGATAGATGTGGCGTGAGATAGTAAGAGAGGCTGTTTAAGGTGGCAATTTTGCCTTTGCGGTTGGTGGCTGTCTCGCCTGAGAATGTCAGTCGTCGGCGTGTGACGGAGTAGTCGATGCTGGCGTTGAAGAAGTCGTTGCCTTGCGGATAGATGAGTCGGTAGATGGCCGATGTGTTTGGGACGAGCGGCCGGTTGTAGTGTGTGGCGACGGCAGTGACTCCTACATGCAACGATGCAAGGTCGAAGGCAATATGAGCGCCAGCTGTTGACATAGCGGTGTTGTTTCTCTTTTCAATTTCTTTCTCCGTGCGATGATAGCCAGAGGTGTTGATTGTGGCTACCGAACCATCATCGTTGAGTGTGGCGTCGAGATGTTTGTATGAGATAAAGGCGTTGAAAATCAGTGATTTGCTTATTTTGAGGGAGGCTGCTACGCCTTGCATGTAGTTCTGTTCCGAGCGTGAAGAGTGTTGTTTTATTACATTTTTCGAAGGTGTGGCGAAGGTCTGAGTCATCATCATTTTGCCGAGGTTGAATCCTTGGTTGACGACGAGTCCCAGTCCTGAGGAGAATTTGTATCGTCCTACGGCGAGCCGTTTTACCGGTCCTAAGTTGTCGATGAGCAGATAGGCGGAATAGTAGTCATAGCCTTTATTGTTGTAGCGTGAGAAAAACGGTTCGCCGGCATCTTGTGATGCAGTGATGCCGAATTTGATGCTTTTGTCGCACGAGAAGGTGTATTTCAGCCAGTGCTTGTATTTCGGTCCGTAGTATTTGTCGTTATAACCTTTTCGTGTGTATGTAGGGATTTGGACAAAAGTGGTGAGTTCGTTTGTGTATTGGTGATGTTTCTTCTCTGGGAAGGCTGTTGTCGGTTCTTTTGCTTCTCCGATAGTGATGAAACATTCGAGGAGGCGTCGGCGGTATTCGTCGAGCGATGTGATGGCTACGAGTTCTTTTTTCGACTTCATCGCTCCGTATCGTCTGATGTAATTTACAATGTCGTTAGCTTGTATGCTGTTGAGAAAGGGTAGGGCTTCGAGTTGCTCGCATGTGGCGGCGTTGATGTTTAGCGGTTTAGCGATTGTTTCCTGTAGTGCGTCGTGCATGTCTTCCCACGAGTCGGCATTGTCGTCTAACTCTTCTTGTGCGTAGAGTGCAAACCACCGTTCCCATATCTCTTCTGTCGTTTCCGCAGGAGTGGAGTTGGTTTCCTCCTCCAAAGTTTCCACAGGAGTGTTGATATGGATCGCTTTTCGTTTGTCTGAGATGATGTTGTCGGCTAATAAATGTTGGGGAAATGGTGAGCCGCAGAGCGTCAGTAAAAGGAAAAGAATTGATGGTTTCAAGGTAATACAAGAAGACAATCCCCGTGGATATGTTTTCCACGGGGTGTGTTTTTGATAATAGTCAATAGGGCGTGTAGCGCCTGTTAGAAAGGCAGGCCGTCCTTGCCGTCTTCGGCAGCAGGTTCCTGTGCTGGAGGGAAGGGAGCGGCCGACATGTTTGGTGCGGCGGTTGGAGCCACGCCAGGAGCAGGAGCTACACCTGGAGCTGGAGCCACGCCGGCAATGGGTGCCATGCCAACTCCAGGGTTAGGTTGTATGTTTCTGTTCACGCCCCATGCGCGTACATCATTGAACCATCGTCCTTGGTATTCGTGGCAGTCGATGTCGAACGACACCGTCATCTCTTCTCCCATTTGGATATTGAACTGGCTTATCTTGTCTTCGCCGAAAACTCTGAAACAACACTTCTTTGGATATGTCTCATGAGTTTCGATAACATAATCCTGCGATTTCCATGGGTTGCCAGTGCGCTGGGACACACCACCCTGTGCCGGGAGGACGGCAATGATTTTTCCTGTAATTTCCATAAGATTTTATATAATAATTATTGATGTTTTGTCGATTTTCAACGCAAAATTACAAATTAGTTTTAATTTATGCAACTTTTTCGGCATTATTTTTGTCATAATAGCTTTTTTTTGTATTTTTGTAGTCCATTAAAGAACAATAAGAACAAAAACGACAATAAAATTATGAAGTTTACACTATCAAGCACTGCGCTAAGCAACAAACTTTTTGCCTTGGCTAAAGTCATCAACAGCAAGAATTCTTTGCCTGTTCTGGCGGATTTCGTATTTAAGACAGAGGGAAACGTCCTTTTCATTACAACCTCTGATGGCGAGAACACTATGTCAACGACATTGGAACTGTCTGAATGTGACGCCAACGACTCATTTGCCATCGAGAACCACAACCTTCTTGAGGCGGTGAAGGGATTCTCAGAGCAGCCACTTACTTTCGATGTTGACAATAACAGCAAGAACGTAAAGATAATATATCAGAACGGACAATTCTCACTGCCTATCGACGAGGCAGACAACTTTCCTAAGCCACAGACAGTGAGCGACATGGCGCCAAGCATCTCTTTGTCGTCAGCTCTTCTGGCGGAGAATATCACACGCAGCGTCTTCGCTACTGCACAAGATGAGTTGCGTCCAGTGATGAACGGAATATATTTCTGTATTTCTTCCGAAGGACTTGTTGTGGTGGCCACCGATGGTCATAAGCTGGTTAGAAACAGGATATTTGACATAAAGAGCGAGCAAGAGTCGTCGTTCATCTTGCCAAAGAAACCTGCCCTGCTGCTGAAAAACATGCTCGCAAAGGACGACAGCATAGTCTCAATGAAGTTTGATAACGCCAACGCGGAAGTGGTGTTTGGTGACACACGTCTCGTATGCCGTCTCATCGAGGGACGATATCCGAACTACAAGTCGGTTATCCCGCAAAACAATCCAAACACGATGACCATCGACCGCGATACGCTGCTCGGAGCCCTGAAGCGCGTGCAGCCATTTGCTAACGATACCAGCAAGCTTGTCAGATTCCGTATCGACAGCCATGTACTCCAGCTTGATGCTGAGGATTTCGACTTCTCAAAGACAGCCACTGAGCGTATGTCATGCGAGTATGACGGTACGCCAATGAGCATTGGTTTCAAGGGCAACTCCTTTATCGAGGTGCTAAACAATATCGAGGAGAGCGAGGTGGCGCTGAAGTTGAGTGATCCCAGCCGTGCCGGCATCGTGGTGCCTTCCGTTCAACAGGAAAACCAAGACCTGCTGATGCTGCTCATGCCGATGTTGCTCAACGATTAGTAAGTCCAAGTGCCACATCATTATTGAACAAGAATACACACATGAAACTCAATATACAGAAACCATTGGTCATATTTGACCTTGAAACTACAGGACTCGACTTCTGCAAAGACCGAGTAATACAATTGTCATATATAAAGGTGATGCCCGATGGCGAAGAGAAAAGGGTAAACCTCACCATCAACCCTCTCATCCCCATACCGCAGTTCATCACCGAACTAACAGGCATCTCTGACGCTGACGTAGCTGATAAGCCATCGTTCAAGGAGCTTGCCCCACAGCTGGCGGAAGAATTCAAGGGATGCGACCTTGCAGGATACAACTCAAACAACTTCGATATTCCCATGCTCTGCGAGGAATTTCTCAGGGCAGGCATCGATTTCGATTTCAGCAAAAGTCGCATGATCGACGCCATGGCGATATTCAGGAAGCAAGAGCGCCGTAATCTCGCCGCTGCATACAAGTTCTACTGTGGGAGAAAAATGGAAGAAGACTTCGAGGCACACAGGGCTGACCAAGACACCGAAGCCACCTACCGCGTCCTCATGGGACAGCTTGACAAATATAGCGAGGAAAACGAACCAGAGGCTGAACGTCGACTGGTCAACGATATGCAGTTTCTCGCAGATTTCTCTAAGCAGAACGACAACGTGGATTTCGCTGGACGCATCGTCTGGGCTGAAAAGAAAGACGCGCAAGGCAATGTTGTAAAGGACAAGGACGGCAACGCCGTGAAGGTAGAAGTGTTCAACTTCGGAAAATATAAGGGACAAGAGGTAGCAATCGTGCTGCATAACGATCCTGGTTATTACAGTTGGATGCTGCAAAACGATTTTACCAACAATACAAAGCAAGTGCTCACACGCATAAGACTGCGCGAGAGCAGGATGATGTAAGTTGACCAGAAAGATATGCTCAAAGGTAAGAAAATTGTTTTAGGCATCACAGGCTCTATTGCAGCCTATAAAGCATGCCTTGTAATTCGCGAACTGGTGAAGAGGGGAGCGGAGGTGCAGGTGGTCATCACTCCGGCAGGAAAGGAGTTTATCACGCCGATTACACTTTCCACTCTCACTCAGAAACCAGTAGTTAGCGAGTTTTTCTCGCAGCGTGACGGCACATGGAACAGCCATGTCGCCCTAGGTCTCTGGGCTGACGCTATGCTCATTGCGCCATGTACAGCCTCCACTCTTGGCAAGATGGCTAACGGCGTGGCAGACAATATGCTCGTCACCACTTATCTCTCAATGAAGGCCCCCGTATTCATAGCTCCAGCCATGGATCTTGACATGTATGCCCATCCTTCAACTGCCAGAAACATCCAGAGATTGAAGGAATACGGCAATCTCTTTATCGAACCCGCAAGCGGATTTCTTGCCAGCGGATTGGAGGGAAAGGGAAGGATGCAGGAACCGGAGGTCATCGTCGATGAACTCGACAACTTCTTCGAACCAAAAGACCTTGAAGGGAAAGATATTCTCATCACGGCAGGACCAACATACGAGAAAATCGACCCCGTGAGGTTTGTCGGCAACTACTCGAGCGGGAAGATGGGGTTTGCTCTCGCCGAGGAGTGCGCACGAAGAGGAGCTCATGTTCGACTCGTATCTGGACCGGTAAGCATCAAGGCAAATCACAGCAACATAGAACGCATCGACGTTGAAAGCGCACAACAGATGTATGACGCATGTTTAGAGAGATTCGACAAGGTTGACGCCGCCATACTTTGCGCCGCCGTGGCCGACTATCGTCCCGAACATTCAGCCACGGAGAAGATAAAACGCACTGCCGACGACATGTGTCTCAGACTATTGCCAAACAAAGATATCGCGGCAGAGCTGGGGAAGAGAAAAGCCGCAGGGCAGACACTCGTCGGATTTGCACTTGAGACTGACCACGAAAAGATGCATGCCATTGAAAAACTCAAGAAGAAAAACCTCGACTTTATCGTGCTCAACTCACTTCAGAACAAAGGCACGTGCTTTATGAGCGACGAGAATCAGATCACGATACTCTCAGCCCAAGGCTCCACAGAATACGAACGCAAATCCAAGGCCGACGGGGCAAGAGATATTGTGGAACATCTGGTGAAGACCATGTACGACAAACATTGACGCACGCCCATGGTTCGGGTACACCTATCATAATAATACACGTCACGATGAAGAAAAATGTCTATATCATGTTGATAACGGCACTTGTCGCGCTTTTTAATATGAAAGCTGCGGGACAGGAACTGTCAACTAAGGTGGTGATAAACAGTACCAAGGTGGGTGTGACAGACAAAAGTGTGTTCGACAATCTGCAACAGACACTTGAACAGTTTGTCAACGATCGCCAATGGACAGAACTGCAGTTCCAAAAAAACGAACGCATCGTCTGCAATTTCAATATCACTATCGACAAGTATGACAAGACAAATAACATGTTTGAGTGTACCGCCCTCATTCAAGCCAATCGTCCCGTGTATAACAGCCAGTACACCACCACACTCTACAACAACAAAGACGCCAACTTTAATTTTGAGTTTGCGGAGTTCGACCAGCTCAACTTCAACGAGGAGACTGTAGATAACCAACTGACTGCACTCGTAGCATATTACGCCTACCTCATCATAGGACTTGATCTCGATAGCTTCGCACCGCTTGGCGGCTCAGAGATCCTCCAGCGTTGCTACAACCTTGTCAACAATGCGCAGAACCTCAACTTCCCAGGATGGAAGGCGTTTGACAACAGCCGCAACCGTTTTGCCATCATCAACGACTATCTTGACGAGTCGATGAAACCATTCCGCCAACTGCAGTACGACTACTATCGCAAGGGCCTCGACGAGATGGCCAACAACGTGGAACGAGGTAGGACAAACATCAGCGACGCCCTTGTCAACGGACTGAAGAAAAGCCACGACAACAGACCGCTTAGTCTCTTGCCGCAGATATGGACCGACTATAAGCTCGACGAACTGACGAGCATATACAAAGGAAAAGGGACACAGAAAGAAAAGGAAGAAATATACGAACTGCTCATGAGTATCAACGCTTCGCAAGCTAATGAGTGGGAAAAAGTAAAACAATGATTTATGCTGAAACAACTCTATATAAGAAACTTTACGCTCATCGAGCGACTTGACATGACGTTCCGCGAAGGATTCTCCGTCATCACTGGAGAGACGGGAGCTGGAAAGAGTATCATCCTTGGGGCAATAGGGCTGCTCAAAGGACAACGGGCAGACTCGAAACTCATCAAACGCGGTGCTGACAAATGTGTCATAGAGGCGCATTTCGATCTCTCACGATACGGAATGGAGGCATTCTTCATCGACAACGACGTGGAATATGACCCAGACGACTGTATCGTCAGAAGAGAGATTACTGCCTCGGGCAAGAGTCGTGCTTTCGTCAACGATACACCAGTGCCGCTGTCGGTGCTGAAAGAACTTGGAGAACAGCTCATCGACGTGCATAGCCAACACCAGAACCTATTGCTCGGTACGCAAGACTTCCAGATGGAAGTGGTTGACATTATAGCAGACGACCGTCATCTCATCAATGATTATCGGGCGGCATTTGACAAATATAGACTCAAACAGTACCAACTTGATGAGATGCGACGGCAGATAGAAAACAACAAGGCCAACGCCGACTTCCTACAGTATCAGTATGACGAGCTCTCTGCCGCCTCGCTGGTCGAAGACGAACAGAAAGAACTTGAGGCCTTGTCAAACCAGATGAGCCACTACGAGGACATAAAGACCGCTCTCTACCAAGCTGATAACGCACTCTCTGGGGAGGGAAATGGAGTAACTGAGAATCTCCGCACAGCAATCAACGCTCTTCACTCCATAGAGAGTGTAATGCCTAAGGCTGGCGAGTTGGCAAGTCGTATGGATGCCGACTATATCGACCTTAAGGATATAGCCGATGAAGTAGAGGCGCAACTTGACAACGTTGATTTCGACCCAAAGAGGCTCGACAACATCAACGATAGGCTCGATAAGATATACAGTCTCGAAAAGAAATACCATCTTGACACTGTGGAGCAGCTCATCCATATGCGTGATACGCTGAGGAAACAACTCGAAAATATAGAAAACGGCGATGGCGACCTTCGTATTTTGGAGGGTGAGGTGGAGAAGACGCATAAGGAAGCTGAGGCAAAGGCTGCGACGCTTTCTGAGGCAAGGCACAAGGCGGCGAGGAAGATAGAGAAAGAGATAAGCCAGCGTCTCGTTTCCCTTGGCATGCCGAATATTCAGTTTGTCATCTGCCTCACTTCTACGGACCTTACTCCCTCAGGTGCAGATAAGGTGGCATACATGTTCAGTGCCAACAAAAATGTGCCGCTCCAACCAGCCGCCCAGGTTGCGTCGGGTGGTGAGATAGCTCGTCTGATGCTTTCGCTGAAAGCCATGATAAGTGGTGCGGTAAAGTTGCCGACGATAATATTTGACGAGATAGATACAGGCGTGAGCGGGAAGATAGCCGAGCGAATGGCAGAGATAATGTGTGAGATGGGCAATAACGAGAGACAAGTGATCAGCATCACCCATCTGCCCCAGATAGCCGCCATGGGAGCCACTCACTACAAGGTATTTAAGGAGGACAAGGATGATGTCACCGTGAGCACCATGACGATGCTCTCAGCAGAAGACCGAGTGAGAGAGATTGCCCAGATGCTCAGCGGCAGCGACATATCCGAAGCGGCCATAAATAACGCCAAAGCGCTGCTAAAATATAAATAATTGGCCGGAGTTTTCCGGATAATCTGGATAATCCAGAGTATCCAGAGTATCCAGAGTATCCGGAAAATCCGGAAAATCCGGAAAATCCGGAACTCCCGGAAATTCCTAGAAATTCCAGATTACCTGGACACTCCGGAAATAAAAAATAAAATAAAAATGAAAAGACTGATAAACATAATTGTTGCCATGCTCTTCTGTTGCATGGTAGTGGCCCAGCCAAGCAGTTGGGCAAAGAAAGCGGTAAAGTCGCTCTTTACCATAAAGACATTTGATGCTAACGGAGCACTGCTCGGAAGCGGCAACGGGTTTTTCATCGGCGAAAACGGTGAAGCGGTAAGCAACTGCACTCCCTTCATTGGAGCCGCCAAGGCCATCGTCATCGATGCCGGTGGAAAACAGTACGACGTAGATAGGATAGTAGGTGCAAACGAGATCTACGATGTAGCTCAATTTCATGTAAACATTAAACGAAGTCTGCCTCTCTCAGTTGCCACTACTGCAGACGTCGAGAGCGTAGTGTTTATATTGCCTTATGCACAGAAGATTGCGAAACCTATCGAGAGTAAGGTGACAAAGATTGAAAAGGTGGGAGCTGACTATAGCTACTATACAATAACACTTAATGCATTAGATAATGGAGCTGTTTCTGAGAAGGGAAATGGCTCTGTTTTGAATGGTGCTGGTTCAAAGAAAGAAAATGGTTTGGCGGCAGTGAATGCTGTGGGCTCTCCAGTGCTGAATGCTGCTGGCGAGGTAGTGGGGATGCTGCAGGCTGCTATGGATGGAGAGAGGCAGTATGCTGTGAGCGTGAAGATGGCAACGGACTTCAAGCCTTCGCCACTGGCAATAAACGACCCTACACTGAGACAGATAAAGATTAAGAAGGCCCTTCCTGATGACGTGGAAGAAGCTCTCGTCGCCTTGTATCTGGGAACGTCAAATCTCGACTCTCTTGCCGTAAACACTCTTATAGATGACTTCATAACCAAGTTCCCAACGTCAATCGACGGATATGCCTACAGGGCAGACCGTGCTTTTAGGGCTTTTGATTTTAAGGCTGCTGACGACGATCTCCTTGCCGCAATCAAAATGGGAGAGAAAAAAGAATATGCGCATTATAACTATGCAAAGATGATGTTCGACAAACTGGTCTATCTGCCCGAAAAACCTTTCGACGCTTGGACACTTGACAAGGCAAAGGCTGAGATTGACCAGGCTATAGCCATTGCCGATGAGCCAGGATTCGGAAAACTTAACGCCCAGATCCTGTTTGCTCAGAAGAAATATGACGAGTCTGCAAAGGTCTATCAGTCGCTCGTTGACCGTGGCGATGCTTTGGCGGAGAACTACTACGGCATGGCACGATGCAAGGCTATGCTCAAAGACACCACGGCTTGTTTGGCCATGCTTGATAGTGCTGTCGCCACGTTCAGCCGCCCATATCTCAAGGAGGCGGGCTTTTATATCCTCGAACGTGGTAAGATGCTGATGGACATGGGTAAATATCGTCTCGCTGTCAACGACCTGAACGACTACGAGCAACTGATGATAACTCATGTGAACGACAACTTCTATTATCTTCGTTCGCAGGCAGAGGTTAGTGGTCGCCTTTTTAAGCAGGCTCTTGACGACCTTGACAAGGCCTTGTCGTTGAGTCCGGGCAACACTCTCTACCTTTCGGAGAAGGCATCCCTACAGTTGCGCGTGGGGCTTACCGACGATGCGATGGCGACGGCTAAGGAGTGTATCAAGGTCAATCCCGACCTCAGCGACGGTTATCTCTTCCTTGGTGTGGCGCAGTGTGTGAAGGGCATGAAAGACGAAGGACTGAAAAACCTCGAGAAGGCGAAGACTATGGGTGAGCCGCAAGCACAGGCTTTCATCGAAAAGTATTCGAAATAATGGATATAGCATCCGCCTTATTCGGCAAAAAGGGAATATCCGCCTCATTCGATAAAAATGGAATATTCGTCGTATTCGGCGATTGTTTACAAAAAAAGAGTCAGGGGTTAAGGATTCAGTGTATCCTTAACCCCTGACATTTTTTCAATCGTCTTTTTCTGCTTTTTTTTTGAAATAAATACCTTATTTCTTAGCTTCTTCCATTTCGCCTTCTACATAGAGTCGGGTCATCTCAATGACTCCGTTAGTGCGGACAGTGATCGACTTCTTGAAGTGTCCTGGAAACTTGCCAGCTCCGTTGTATGTAACTTTTATCTGTCCCTTTTCACCCGGTTTGATGGGTGTTTTGGGATATTCAGGCACAGTGCATCCGCAGCTTGCTATGGCCTGATTGATGATCAATGGAGCGTTGCCAGCATTGACGAAGTTGAAGACACATGTCACCTTTGGCGACGATTCAGAGAATTTCCCGAAGTCGTGTGTTATTCTTTCAAACTGAATGTCAGCCTTAGGTTGTTTCTTGTCTGCCTGCTGTGCGAAGCCTGCCATAGTGCAAAGCACCATCAGCGTCATAAGTAAAATTTTCTTCATCTTTTTTCTCGTTAAAAATTAATCTGCCGCAAAGGTACAGATTTTTTGAATATTACGCAACCCTCTGCGGTAGTTTGTAGTATAAAACATGTTAATTCTCGTGTATATTTCGCTATTTTGTGCAAAAAAAATCGCTCAAGAAGCATAATTAGCCACCGAGCGAACAATCACATTTATGAAAAACTTTTTTTGCGTAGTGGATAGGGGAATCGAACCCCTATGCCAA
>SAMEA3663036__coassemble_392_pt1 | contig 20996 bp, 14 predicted proteins | sample SAMEA3663036__metabat2_low_PE_037 | metagenome-assembled genome bin SAMEA3663036 (sample SAMEA3663036) | pig gut metagenome | biome: pig gut; feature: pig-associated habitat; material: faeces | place: France | collected 2012
CGACAGACCTCACAGACCGAACGTCTCGACATTGAAGACGCAAAAAACAATCCCTCCACCACGGGCAACGCCGTAGAGGAACTGATACAACAACAGGCCGGCGTGTCGTCACACGACGAGATGTCGTCGCAGTATAATGTGCGTGGTGGCTCGTTTGACGAGAATGCCGTGTATATCAACAATATCGAGGTCTATCGACCCTTCCTCGTCAGAAGCGGACAGCAAGAGGGACTCAGCGTCATCAATCCCGACATGGTGGGCTCGATAGGCTTCTCTACCGGAGGCTTTGAGGCAAAATACGGCGACAAGATGTCGTCGGTGCTCGACATCACCTATCAACAGCCGAAAAGAAACGAGGCAAAGGCTCAGCTGTCGCTACTCGGCGCCAGTGGTTTCGCCGCCCTCGTGGGAAAGAAATGGGCCATGAGCCACGGCTTAAGATACAAGACCAACAAGTATCTCCTCGGTTCTGTGGATACAAAAGGTGAATACAGACCCGACTTCCTCGACTATCAGACTTTCATCAGCTATCGCCCCGACTCGCTGTGGAAGATTGACTTCATCGGCAATATCTCAGAAAACCACTTCAACTTCGTGCCCGACAACCGCGAGACGTCGTTCGGCACACTCGAAGAGGTGAAGAAGTTCAAGGTGTATTTCGACGGACAGGAGAAAGACCTTTTCCGCACTTTCTTCGGAGCACTCGACATTACAAGACAACTGGGAAAGAACACCTCGCTCTCGCTCCTCGCCTCGGCATTCTACACCAAAGAACAGGAGACATACGACATACAGGGACAGTATTGGCTCGACGATGTAAACCAAAATACGAATATCGCCGTAGGCACCTACCTCGAACACGCACGCAACTACCTCACCGGACACGTGGAAAACGTCAAGATGCTCCTAAGACACAAGACACGCAAGCACGAGAGCGAAGGAGCGTTGGAAATAAAATTTGAAAACGTGAAAGAACGTGCTACAGAATACGAGATGCGCGACTCCAGCGGCTATTCCATTCCCCACACTCCTGACCGCCTCGACCTTATCTATTCGCTGCGCTCGGTCAACGAGATGCGCTCAAGACGCCTCGAAGGCTACATCATGGACACCTACCGATTCCAAAGCAACGCCGAACGTCCCTCTTACTACACACTCAACTACGGACTGAGGTTCAACCACTGGTCGTTCAACCGCGAGACAACCGTTTCGCCAAGGGCGTCGTTGTCTATAGTACCTTCGTTTGACGACAATGCCACCATTCGACTTGCCGCCGGACTCTACTATCAGGCCCCGTTCTACAAAGACGTTCGCGACACCACCACCGTCAACGGCACCACAATAGCCACCCTCAACAAAAACATCAAAAGCCAACAGTCAATACAGTTTGTGGCAGGCTTCGACTATCGCTTCAAGATGCTCGGAAGAGCGTTTAAGTTTTCAGCAGAGGCATACTACAAGCATCTCTCCAATCTCATCCCTTATAATATAAATAATGTGAAGGTGACATACTACGGCGAAAACATCGCCGACGGCTATGCCACGGGATTAGACATGAAACTCTATGGAGAGTTCGTACCCGAGACTGGATCATGGGTAACCCTGTCGCTGATGAAGACAAAGCAAAACATTGCCGGCGTCAGCGTGCCACTGCCCACAGACCAACTATGGGGCATCAACGTACACTTCACCGACTACTTCCCAGGTATGCGCCGACTGCTGGTGTCGCTTAAACTCGCGCTCATCGACGGACTGCCGTTCGGACCTCCACACAAAGGACTCGAGGCAATGCAGTTCCGTGCACCAGCATACCGACGCGCCGACATAGGACTCAACTACCTGCTCATCGACAGGAAGAACGAGAGGGGAGCTACGCTGAAAAGACTATGGCTGAGCTGCGACGCGCTCAACCTCTTTGGCATCAGCAACGTCAACTCCTACTACTGGGTAACCGACGTCAGCAGCAACCAGTTTGCCGTGCCAAATTATCTCACCGGCCGACGCTTCAACGTGCGTGTTTCGGTGGAATTGTAACTTAAAACAATTACAAGATAGATATTTATAAGCTATAAATGCTGAAATTAACAATATTTTCAATACAATCTTTGTCAGTATTCACAAAAATAACTATCTTTGCACGGTTTTTTAAATGAAACATTATACAATTTAAATACAAATAACTATGAAGATTTCTCATATTGAGCATCTGGGCATAGCTGTCCAGAGCATCGAAGAGGCACTCCCATACTTCGAGAATGTTCTCGGTCTGAAGTGCTATGCAGTGGAAGAAGTGGCTGACCAGAAAGTGAAGACAGCCTTCCTCAAGTGTGGTGAAGTAAAGCTCGAACTCCTCGAGCCAACATCGCCTGAGAGCACTATCCAGAAGTGGCTCGACAAGGGCAACAAGGGTGTTCACCACGTGGCTTTCGCCGTAGAAGACGGTGTGGCTAACGCTCTCGCCGAGTGCGAGGAGAAGGGCGTACGTCTCATCGACAAGGCTCCACGCAAGGGCGCTGAAAGCCTTAACATCGCTTTCCTTCATCCAAAGTCAACAGCAGGCATCCTTACCGAGCTCTGCGAGCACTAAGAAAAGAAAGAAGTTCTGACAAATTCATAAAAACAACAATTAATAGCAATGAGCAAGCAATTAGAGAAAATCAAGCAGCTTATCGCCAAGCGTGAAGAAGCACGCATCGGAGGCGGTGAGAAGGCTATCGAAAAGCAGCATCAGCGTGGCAAATATACCGCTCGTGAGCGTATCAATATGCTCCTGGACGAGGGTAGCTTCGAGGAATATGACATGTTCAAACTCCATCGTTGCACCAACTTCGGCATGGAGAAGAAGCAGTATCTCGGCGACGGTGTCGTAGTAGGTTCAGGTACCATCGACGGACGTCTCGTGTTTATCTTCGCCCAGGACTTCACCGTCAACGGCGGTTCGCTCTCTGAGACCATGGCACAGAAGATCTGCAAGGTGATGGACATGGCCATGAAGATGGGTGCTCCAATCATCGGTATCAACGACTCGGGTGGCGCACGCATCCAGGAGGGTATCAACGCTCTCGCTGGCTATGGCGAAATCTTCGAGCGTAACATCCTCGCCTCTGGTGTCATCCCCCAGATCAGCGGTATCTTCGGTCCTTGTGCCGGCGGTGCAGTGTATTCACCTGCCTTGACCGACTTCACCCTGATGATGGAGAACACGTCATACATGTTCCTCACTGGTCCAAAGGTAGTGAAGTCAGTGACTGGCGAAGACATCGACCAGGAACACCTCGGCGGTGCCAGCGTACACGCATCAAAGAGCGGTGTAACTCACTTCACAGCTTCTACCGAGGAGGAGGGTCTGGAGATGATCAAGACCCTGCTGAGCTACATCCCTTCAAACAATATGGAGACAGCACCACGCAAGCAGTGCAACGACCCTATCGACCGTCTTGAGGACACTCTCAACGAGATCATCCCTGACAACGGCAACGAGGCTTACGACATGTACAAGGTGATTGGAGGCATTGTTGACAATGGCGAGTTCTTCGAGATACAGCCAAAGTTCGCACGCAACATCATCATCGGCTTCGCCCGCTTCAACGGTCAGAGCGTAGGTATCGTGGCCAACCAGCCATCGGTATATGCCGGTGTGCTCGACGTTAACGCCAGCCGCAAGGGTGCCCGCTTCGTTCGTTTCTGCGACGCGTTCAACATTCCTATCGTCTCTCTCGTCGATGTACCAGGATTCCTCCCAGGCACAGGCCAGGAGTACAACGCTGTCATCCTCCACGGAGCACAGCTGCTCTACGCTTACGGCGAGGCCACAGTGCCAAAGATCACCGTCACACTGCGTAAGAGCTACGGCGGTAGCCATATCGTTATGGGCTGTAAGCAGCTCCGCGCCGACCTCAACTACGCATGGCCTTCTGCCGAGATCGCCGTTATGGGTGCATCAGGTGCCGTGGCAGTCCTCTGCGCTAAGGAGGCTAAGGCAAAGAAGGAAGCAGGCGAGGACGTGAAGGCATTCTTGGCAGAGAAGGAGGAGGAATACAACGACCTCTTCGCTACTCCATACCAGGCAGCGAAATACGGCTACATCGACGATGTCATCGAGCCACGCAACACTCGCTTCCGCATTTGCCGCGGACTGGCGCAACTCGCCACCAAGCGTGAGAGCCTGCCAGCCAAGAAGCACGGCAACATTCCAATGTAATTAAAATCATTATTATGGCATACGACAAAAATGTGTACGCTGCCATCGCTCTTGCTCTTCATGAGCATCTTGGCAATAATGTCCACGACAAAGTGTCGGGCGTGATCACTATCAACGAGCGCGACACCCAGTGGAACGGATTTGCACTTAGCATGACTGAGCGTCCATAATTATTTTTCAAGTTATGAAAGAGTATAAATATACTATAGACGGCAAAACCTACGAAGTGACTATTGGCGACATCGCCGACAACATCGCTTCTGTCACTGTCAACGGCGAAGACTTCAAGGTGGAGATGGAACCTGAAAAGGAACCAGAGAAGCCAAAGGTGGTACGCCCCGTGGCAGCACCAGCCGCAGCTCCTGCCAGCTCTCAAGGCAGCAAGGCCGTAAACTCACAAAACGCTGTCAAGGCTCCTCTGCCAGGCACTATCATCGAAGTAAAGGTGAACGTGGGCGACGAGGTGAAGGCCGGCGACGTCGTTGTGGTGCTCGAGGCCATGAAGATGGCTAACAACCTCGAAGCCGAAAAGGGCGGAAAGGTAACAGCCATTTGTGTACAACCTGGTCAGAGCGTGATGGAAGACGAGGCTCTCGTAGTTATCGAATAATTTATATCATATTTAATTCAAAGTCCTTTGCATGGCCGATACCGTGTCAAAGGACTTTTTTTTGGTCTATTTTGAAAAAAGTGCGTATTATATTTGGTGGAGTGGAATAATATGTGTAACTTTGTCGAAAATAAAAAACATGTAACTATGACACAGATTACGCAAGATAACTTTGATATGGAATACCAGGACGTCATCGAGATAGAACGCATAGACAAGTTCGTCAGTGACGAGATGGATCGACAGATGCACCGATACATCAAGGCGTATCATGGTAGCAAGGAGATAATGGACAAGTTCATCCAGCGCCTCAAGGGAATGACTGTCGAGCAGAAAGAGGAAGCCATCGCCGCTTATATCGACATAAACCGCAAGGCTGTCAGCGGACTTGACCTGCAGATAGTGCTTGCACGCGCCATGGCCAACTATTGCGACACCTACTTCTATTTCAAGAAGATGCTCGCCGACAAAAAGAAGTTTGACTTCTATCTTAATCGCATCAAGGAGAAATACATACGTCTTCACGAGGTGTTTGAACAGGACGGGAAGTTCGGCATCAAAAACTATCGGGGCGACATCATGCTTCATCCCCGCTACGACTTCATAAGACGTGTCTTTACCAATGTTGACGACCGTGCCAACATGCCGGTGATAGCGCAACGCGACGGCAAGATGGGACTTGTACTCCCCGACGGCAACGACACCGTAGTGGCAGACTTCATCTACGACGACATCAGCCTACGCGACGAGTATCCTTACTTCGAGGCAACCAAGGACGGAGAGACCGTAATACTCGACAATTAGTTCTCCCATGCAAGTATAAATATAAATAGGTGTCCAGTCATACTCTGGTTCACCTATTTATTTTTTTCTTATATCATTAGGCTATTACTTTGACTAAAGCCTAAGCAGTCAACATAAATAGTTAAACTACACGACAAAACACTTGTCACGTCACATGACATGTGAACACTCGTGTGTCACGGTCGTACCACAGGCAGTGACACGACTGTTCCATAGCCTTGGAACAACTGTGTCACAGCCTGTGGTACAGTTGTATCAAACGTAGTCTTAAACGCCATGTGAATAGAGGGTTGACTAAACGCTATCAGTCTCTATCCTTAACCTCTCATTTCCCTTGGTCAGAAGGCTTATCTCACCCTTATTATTCATTTCTCAGACCGTAGTATATTACTATTTTATCTACCAATGACGTTTAAGTGATACTATTTTGACTTTTTTAAGAAAAAAAATGCGTTGTTTTTATTGTCCATTCACGGTTTTTTGCTATATTTGCACCCGTAAAGGGGATGTTGTATATCATTCCCAACAGAGAGTAAACAACCAAATACATCCAAAAACGTATTTGCAATAGAATAAAATTATAAACTCAATAGAAAATGAAAAAACTAATATATGGAATGGCGGCTGTAGCTATAAGCACAGTCTTCGCCAACTGTTCGAACCAAGAAGTAATACCAATGACTCAGGAGGAATTGGTAAAAGCTGACTATGAGGCAAAATTCATTCAGAAATTCGGAAAGCCTTCACCAGACCAGACATGGGGCTTTGGTAAATCATCTACAAAATCTGTAGCTTCTATCGGTACTCGTGTGGCTAATCCTAATGGTAACGAGTGGGCAAAGGATTGGACTGTTCTTCAGCCTCTTACCGCGGCACAGAAAGACAAGGTGAGAAGATATTTCCAAACTCACAAGGATCCTCAGAACACCCCTGTCAACTACACCAACTTCTGGGTACAGGACGTTTATAAAGGAGGTACCAATACAGAAGGTTCAAAGTCAACAGAGAAATATACTGCTGCTAATGGTGATGTATTTATTGGTAGCGAAAAGATGGATAAGCTGACTGCAGGTTCAGATAATCAACACATCAACAACTACAACAATGGTCAGTGTTCTCCAAACGAAAACATTTGGGATGGCAGCCTGCGCGATCCTTCTAATCAAAATACAAAGATTTTTCATACTGATAAGCTTATGCTGATGCTAGATTCTAAGACCGACTGCTTTGGTTTCAAAAACTCACTGCAGGGTGGTAACCGGTATAACAAAAACTACGTTATCGTTCCTGGCGACGTGATTATGCAATGGGAATCTGCAACTACAGCTAATGGTGAGAACTCTGATGTATCAGGCATGTACTTCGTTGGTTTCGACTATGATGCAAACTTCGGCAATGGGCATACTGATAGGGCGAACACAAACACATATATGGTAACAGAAGTGCCTGAAGGTACCCCTGGTGCTTTCCATATTCCGAACACAAGCGATGAAAGATGGTATATTGCTGGTGCAGCCGATGGTTACTATTCAGACTGGATTGTACGTGTTTGCGAGGCAACTCCTAAACCTGACTATCGTATCATAGCCGAGGACTTGAGCGTACAAGATGCAGCAAGTGACTTCGACTTCAACGACGTTGTGTTCGACGTTAAGATGAACTATCCAAACAATGGAGTACATACCATTATCCTTCAGGCAGCAGGTGGTACGTTGCCTCTGAAGGTAGGTGACAGTGAGGTTCATGGACTTTTCGGTGTATCCACTACTACTATGGTAAATACCGGTGCGGGTGTATCTAAGGCGCCTGTTACATTTACATACGCAAAACACATAACAAACGTAAATGAGATTCCAGTAAAGGTTCAGAAGAATGGCCAATGGATTGAGTTAGAGGCACTGAAAGGTAAAGTTGCAAGTAAGATTTGCGTAGAGCCAAGATACGTTTGGTGTGCTGAGCGCAAAGACATAGATACAGTTTATCCTAACTTCAGCCAATGGGTACGAGGAGAACACGATGACCTTTGGTACTAAGAAACAATGATGATTAATTGATATGTGAACAATGATTGTCCCCACCTTTGCTTTTTGTGAGCGAGGGTGGGGCTTTTTCGTGCCCTAAAACTAAGCTATTCTCTGACAATTTGGACAAATAACATTCGGGAAAATAAAAAAATGGTGTTTTATTTTGTAAAAACGATAATTATTGTTACCTTTGCACCTAATTTACTAAAGTAAACTCTACCCCCGCTTGTTTAGGGGACAACAATAATAAAAATAACAATAAAAAAACTATGAAAGTATTGAAATTCGGCGGAACATCCGTAGGTTCCGTAGAAAGCATCCTGAGTCTGAAAAGCATCGTTGAAAAACAGTCTCAGCCTGTGATTGTAGTGGTCAGTGCCCTTGGAGGCATAACAGACAAGTTGATCGCCACGTCAAAACTCGCCCTCAAAGGCGACGAGACATACAAGGCGGAGTTTGACGCCATCGTAACGCGTCATCACAACATGGTCAACACCATTATCACCAATACCACAGAGCGAACACGACTCCTCAACATCGTTGACAGCCTTCTCGAAGAACTCCGTTCCATCTATTACGGAGTGTATCTCATTCGCGACCTCAGCCCAAAGACAAGCGCAGCCATCGTCAGCTATGGCGAACGTCTGAGCAGCAATATCGTTGCCACACTCATCAACAATGCGGCATGGAAAGACTCGCGCGAATTTATCAAAACAGAATACAAGTTCGGAAAACATATTCTTGACAGCGACCTCACCAACCAACTCGTAAGAGAGGCTTTCGCCGAACTGCCACAGATAACCGTAGTACCGGGATTTATCAGTAGCGACAAGTTCTCGGGCGAAGTGACAAACCTCGGACGTGGCGGCAGCGACTATACCGCTTCTATCATCGCGGCGGCTCTCGACGCCGAGGTGCTCGAGATATGGACCGACGTTAACGGATTTATGACTGCCGACCCACGCGTCATACATTCAGCTTATACCATCAACGAACTGAGCTACGTCGAGGCCATGGAGCTCTGTAACTTCGGAGCCAAGGTGATATATCCTCCTACGATATATCCCGTATGCGTGAAGAACATACCTATCAAGGTGAAGAACACGTTCAACCCCGACGACCCCGGCACTATCATCAAAGACAAGATCGACAACGACCGCAAGCCTATCAAGGGTATATCAAGCATCAACGGCACTACGCTCATCACCGTGACGGGTCTGTCGATGGTGGGAGTGATAGGCGTCAACCGCCGTATCTTCACCGCTCTCGCCGACCACGGCATCTCGGTGTTCATGGTGTCGCAGGCTTCGTCAGAGAACTCTACCTCTATCGGCGTGCGCGACGAGGATGCCGACGAGGCAGTGAGAGTGCTCGACTATGAGTTCGCAAAGGAGATAGAGACCGGAGCCATGTATCCTATGCACGCCGAAAGCGGTCTCGCCACCATAGCCATCGTGGGAGAGAACATGAAGCACACTCCTGGTATTGCCGGAAAGCTCTTCGGCACTCTCGGACGTAGCGGCATCTCGGTCATTGCATGTGCCCAGGGCGCATCGGAGACAAACATCTCGTTTGTCGTTGATTCAAAATTCCTCCGCAAGTCGCTCAACGTGCTGCACGACTCCTTCTTCCTCAGCGAATACAAGGTGCTCAACCTCTTCATCTGCGGTGTAGGCACAGTGGGAGGAAACCTTATCTCACAGATACACTCACAGTATGAGGAACTCATGCACACCCGACGACTGAAACTCAACGTCGTGGGCATCGCCAGCAGTCATAACGCCATCTTCTCACGCGAAGGCATCGACCTCGGCAACTATCGCGAACAACTGGAGAAGTCGGCTCCAAGCAATATCAACCACCTGCGCGACGAGGTCATCGGCATGAACATCTTCAACAGCGTCTTCGTCGATTGTACCGCCAGCGGCGAGGTGGCAGCACTTTACCAGACCTTCCTCGAACACAATATCAACGTGGTGGCAGCAAACAAGGTGGCTGCTTCAAGCGACTATGCAAGCTACGCCAAGCTGAAGGAAACAGCACTCAGACGCGGCGTGAAGTTCCTCTTCGAGACTAACGTCGGTGCAGGACTGCCCATCATCGGCACCATCAACGACCTGCGCGACTCAGGAGACAAAATACTTAAGATAGAGGCTGTTCTCAGCGGAACGCTCAACTTTATCTTCAACGAGATAGCAGCCGACGTGCCATTCTCCGAGACAGTACGAAGAGCCAAGCAGCAAGGATATAGCGAACCAGACCCACGCATTGACCTCAGCGGAAAAGACGTGGTGAGAAAGCTCGTCATCCTCGCACGTGAGGCAGGATATAAAGTGGAACAAGACGACGTAGAGAAACATCTCTTCGTGCCCGACGAGTTCTTTAAAGGAAGCATCGACGACTTCTGGAAAAACCTTCCTTCGCTCGACGCTGACTTCGAGGAAAAACGCAAGGTGCTCGAAGCGGAAAACAAACGATGGCGATTCGTGGCCAAGATGGACCACGGTGCCACACGTGTCTCGCTCGAAGCCGTCGGTCAACACCATCCGTTCTACGGACTCGAAGGCTCAAACAACATAGTGCTGCTCACTACCGAACGCTACAAGGAATATCCAATGCTCATTCAGGGCTACGGAGCAGGAGCAGGAGTGACAGCTGCCGGCGTCTTTGCCAACATCATGTCGATAGCCAACAACTAAACTACAATAATGAAACACTTGATAATTCTTGGAGACGGCATGGCCGACCATGCCGTTGACCGACTGGGAGGAAAGACCCTTCTTCAACACGCCGACACACCATATATGGACCTGTTGGCAAAGAAAGGGAGATGCGGCAGACTCGTCACCGTCCCCGACGGATACAGCCCAGGCAGCGAGGTGGCAAACACCGCCATACTGGGCTACGACCTCGACAAGGTATATGAGGGTAGAGGTCCGCTTGAGGCTGCCAGCATCGGATATGAGATGAGACCCGACGATATGGCCATACGCTGCAATATCATCACTCTTGCCGACGGGAAGATACTTAATCACCATGGAGGCCATCTCTCGACAGAAGACGGCACCGTGCTCATTAACTATCTCAACGAGCAACTCGGCGACGACCGCGTGCAGTTCATCCCCGGCATACAGTATCGCCATCTACTCGTCATACGAGGCGGCAACAAGCACATCACCTGTTCGCCTCCTCACGATCATCCCGACGAGCCATGGCAACCATTATTGGTAAAGCCTGAGAACACAGGGACAGGTCACGCTTCTACAGAGAACACATGCGAGAAATGCCAACAGAGTGTCGCCCGACTCTCTCCCGCAGAGACTGCCGACCTCATCAACGACCTCATCCTCCGCTCGCAGTCGCTCCTTGAGAATCACCCCATCAACAAAAAGCGCAAGACAGAAGGCAAGCCGATGGCAAACTCCATCTGGCCTTGGAGCCCAGGCTATCGCCCCTCGATGCAGACCATAGCCGAGATGTATCCCGAGGTGAAGACCGGAGCCGTCATCTCTGCCGTGGATCTTATCAGAGGCATAGGACATTATGCTGGACTGAAGATCGTCGTGGTGGATGGCGCTACCGGACTCTACAACACCAACTACGAGGGAAAGGCACAGGCAGCCATCGAAGCCCTGAAGAACGACGACTTCGTCTTCCTGCATGTGGAAGCAAGCGACGAGGCAGGACATGACGGCGACCTCGACCTCAAACTGCGCACCATAGAATATCTCGACAGGCGCATCGTGGAACCTATATATAATGAGGTGAAGACATGGGACGAACCAGTGGCTATAGCACTCTTGCCCGATCATCCCACACCCGTGGAGACACGTACACACGTGAAGGAACCAGTGCCCTTTGTCATCTATCATCCCGGCATCGAAGCCGACGGAGTGAAAGAGTTCGACGAGGTGAGCTGCGTCAGCGGAGCCTACGGACTGCTCCAAAAAGACGAGTTTATGAAAGTCTTCATGAATGATTAAAGACACCTTATATTAGTAGATAAAAGACAACAATGAAATACTACAGTACAAACAAAAAGGCTCCCATGGCTACCTTGCACGAGGCGGTAGTAAAGGGACTGGCGGGCGACCGCGGCCTTTATATGCCCGAAAGCATAAAGCCTCTGCCAAAGGAGTTTTTCGACAATATCGACAAGCTGACGTTCCAGGAGATCGCATTCACCGTGGCAAAGGCTTTCTTCGGAGAAGACGTCAATGAAGACGACCTGAAGAACATCGTTTACGACACCCTTCAGTTCGACTGCCCAGTAGTGGAGGTGAAGCAGAATATCTACAGCCTCGAACTCTTCCACGGACCGACACTCGCATTCAAAGATGTGGGCGCACGATTCATGGCACGACTGTTGCAATACTTCATCCGTCAGGAAGGCAAGGAGCAGGTGAACGTGCTCGTTGCCACCAGCGGCGACACTGGCAGCGCAGTAGCTAACGGATTCCTCGGGGTGGATGGCATCCACGTGTATGTGCTCTATCCCAAAGGAAAGGTGAGCAAGATACAGGAGAGCCAGTTCACTACACTCGGAAAGAACATCACCGCCGTAGAGGTGGACGGAGTGTTTGACGACTGCCAGGCTCTCGTGAAAAGCGCATTCATGGACGACGAACTGAACAAGCACATGAAGCTCACTTCGGCCAACTCTATCAACGTGGCCCGATTCCTGCCTCAGGCCTTCTACTATTTCAACGCCTACGCCCGTCTGAAGGCTATGGGCAAGGCTGACGAGATGGTGGTTTGCGTACCAAGCGGAAACTTCGGCAATATCTGCGCCGCACTCTTTGGCCACCGCATGGGACTGCCCGTGAAACGTTTCATCGCCGCCAACAACGCCAACGACATCTTCTACAACTATCTGCAGACAGGCAAATACGAGCCAAAGGCAAGCCGACAGACCATTGCCAATGCCATGGACGTGGGCGACCCAAGCAACTTCGCCCGCATCTACGACCTCTATAAGGGCGACCATGACGCCATCACCTCGCTCATCAGCGGCGCCACATATAGCGACGAGCAGATACGAGAGACGATGAAGGCATGCTTCGACACTACGGGATACACACTCGACCCACACGGCGCATGCGGCTACCGCGCACTCTCCGAACAACTGCAGGAAGGCGAGACGGGAGTGTTCTGCGAGACGGCTCATCCCGCAAAATTCAAGGAGACAGTCGAGAGCGTCATCGGAGCTGAGGTGGCAATACCTGAGCGCCTTGCAGCCTTCATGAAAGGCACTAAGCAAAGCGTGGAAATGTCAAAGGAGTTTGAAGACTTCAAGAACTTCCTTCTAAAGCGTTAAAAAATGCTTAATTGTTTTGTCTGCTCAGAAAAATGTAGTAATTTTGAACGCTCTAAGAGTAACAAAATGCGTCAGAATGGCTAAAAAGGGCCTTAAACGGCATTTTTCTCAAAATATGACGAGTAGAAGACAACAATTAAAAAGTTAACATAATAAACACGAATGGATCAGACATTAGATCAAGACAGAATCATTAAAATCAACATCGAGGAGGAGATGAAGTCATCTTACATCGACTATTCAATGTCGGTGATTGTGGCTCGTGCCCTCCCTGATGTTCGCGATGGTTTCAAGCCTGTTCACCGCCGTATCCTCTACGGTATGATGGGCGTTGGAAACACCAGTGACAAACCTTACAAGAAATGTGCACGTATCGTCGGTGAGGTGCTCGGTAAGTACCACCCACACGGCGACAGCTCTGTATATGGAGCTCTCGTCAGAATGGCACAGGAATGGAACATGAGATACACACTCGTTGACGGACAGGGTAACTTCGGTTCCGTTGACGGCGACTCGCCTGCTGCTATGCGTTACACAGAGTGCCGCCTCTCGAAGATGGGCGAACATATCATGGACGACCTCGACAAAGACACGGTCGATATGACAAGCAACTTCGACGACTCGCTCATGGAACCCACCGTCATGCCTACAAAGGTGCCAAACCTCCTCGTCAATGGTGGTAACGGTATTGCCGTGGGTATGGCAACAAACATACCTACTCATAACCTCGGCGAGGTAATCGACGGTTGCTGCGCGTATATTGACAACCCCGACATAGACACCGACGGACTGATGGAGTATATCAAGGCTCCTGACTTCCCTACAGGTGCTTATATCTATGGCATCCAGGGCGTGAAAGACGCATACGAAACAGGACGCGGACGTATCGTCATGCGCGCAAAGGCTGAGATAGAACCCGGAGACACTCACGACAAGATAGTAGTCACCGAGATTCCTTACGGAGTAAACAAGGCCGACCTCGTAAAGTATATAGCTGACCTCGCCAATGAGAAGAAGATCGAGGGTATAAGCAATGTGAACGACGAGTCAGGACGTCAGGGCATGCGTATCGTGGTAGATGTGAAGCGAGACGCTAACGCCAACGTACTGCTGAACAAGCTCTTTAAGATGACCGCTCTACAGAGCTCATTCTCCGTGAATTGCATCGCACTGGTACACGGTCGTCCAAAGCTGCTAACACTTAAGGAATGTATCCATCACTTTGTGGAGCACCGCCACGACGTGACCATTCGCCGCACACAGTTCGACCTGAAGAAAGCACAAGACCGTGCACACATCCTCCAGGCTCTCATCGTGGCTTGCGACAATATCGACGAGGTGGTACACATCATACGCGCATCGAAGACTCCTCAAGAAGCCATCGACAACCTCATGAAGCGTTTCGACTTCGACGAGGTGCAGGCGCGTGCCATCGTGGATATGCGCTTGCGTCAGCTCACCGGTCTGCAGATGGATCAACTCCACAACGAGTATGAGGAACTGCAGAAACTCATCGCTTACCTGCAGCAGATACTCGACGATCCTGAGCTCTGCAAGAAGGTAATGAAAGACGAACTGCAGGAAGTGAAGGCAAAATACGGTGACGAGCGCCGCACAGAGATAAAGTATTCGAGCGAGGAATTCAATGCCGAGGATTTCTATCCAGACGATCCCGTGGTCATCACCATCAGCCATCTCGGCTATGTCAAGCGCACGGCACTTTCCGAGTTCCACCAGCAGAGCAGAGGTGGAGTGGGCAGCAAGGGAGCCACATCACGCGACCAGGACTTCACAGAGTATATCTATCCCGCCACGATGCACAATACGCTGCTCTTCTTCACACAGAAGGGTCGCTGCTTCTGGCTGAAATGCTACGAAATACCAGAAGGCGCAAAGAATGCAAAGGGACGCGCAATACAGAACATACTCAATATCGAGGCCGACGATGCCATCAACGCCGTGCTGAGAATAAAGAAGTTTGACGATGAGGAATTCGTGAAGTCTCACTACGTGGTATTTGCCACAAAGAATGGCCTTATCAAGAAGACTTGTCTTGAGGCTTACAGCCGACCACGTGCCAACGGCGTGAACGCGATAAACATACTCGAAGGCGACCAGGTAGTGGCAGTAAGACTGACCAACGGCAACAACGAGATCATCCTCGCCAACCGCAACGGACGCGCCATACGCTTCAACGAAAGCCAGGTACGCGCCATGGGACGTGTATCTACCGGTGTAAGGGCAATGAAACTCGACGGAGGAGACGACGAAGTGATAGGAATGGTGTGCGTTAACGACCCAGAGACAGAAACCATCATGGTTGTAAGTGAAAACGGCTACGGAAAACGCAGCGACATCGAGGACTACCGCACCACATCGCGTAGCGCAAAGGGTGTGAAGACTCTCAGCATCACCGAGAAGACTGGACGTCTGGTGGCTATCAAGGTGGTAACCGACGAGAACGACCTCATGATCATCAACAAGAGTGGCATACTCATTCGACTCAAGGTGGCCGACGTGCGTGTCATGGGCCGCGCTACTCAGGGCGTGCGTCTCATCAACCTCACTAAGAAGAACGATGTGATAGCAAGCGTATGCAAGGTCATATCTGACACGTCTGAGGAAGATATCGAAGCCATGACACCAGAGGAGGAATCTCTCCCTGACACAGAGGCCATGGCATCTGAAAGCCAAGGAGATACAGAAGACAATATCACTCCTAATGAATAATAAGTACAATCTCTAATAACTACGTTTATGAAGAAAATTATGATGATGGCAGTGGCTTTGGCAACAGCGGCAACTGCCTTTGGCCAGGACGACCTGGTAAAGCAAGCACTGAAGCAGAAAAGCAATCCTGCTGAAGCAGTGAAAATCCTGACACCTGCACTGACATCTGCCGAGACTAAAGACAAAGCAGCTGCATGGGGTGCCATGAGTGAGATTCAGTATCAGTTCTATTCCATCGCGTATGACGCAATGGTACAGAACCAGTTCAAGACAGAGAAGACTCCTATCGACACCGTTGGCATGTACAATGGCGTGGCTGAGTCTATCAAGGCAGCCATCAAGTGCGACGAATTTGACATGCAGCCTAACGAAAAGGGCAAGATCAAACCACGCTATCGTTCAAAGAACGCTACACGCCTCGCAGCAGTACGCAATACACTCATCGACGGCGGTAGCCACTTCTACAACGTTAAGGACTATGCAAAGGCTGCACAGTTCTGGGGCGCTTTCGTTGAGTCGGGCGACGCTGCAATGTTTGAAGGCAAGGTACAGAAAGACACCTTGTACTATCAGATAGCTGACTACGCAGCCCTCGCAGCTTATCTCAGCAAGGACTACCAGAAGGCTATCAGCTACGCAACAATAGCTCTCAACGACGCGAAGCAAAAGGCTGAAGCAATGAACATTATCGTTTCTTCGCTCAAGGGAACCTGCAAGACTAAAGAAGACTCTGTAGCTTACTTCAACAAGCTGAAAGAGATACGTGAGAAGAACATCGACGACCAGTCTGTTCTCTTCGCCATCAACGAGTATCTCTCACAGCCAGGACGTAACGCCGAGAAAGAAGCATGGTGTGCCGAAGAGGTGAAAAAGCAGCCAAACGACAAGTTCCTCTGGGCATTCCTCGGTGAAAGCCAGATGAACCAGCAGAAGTATGACGAGGCTGTGGCTTCATTCAAGAAGACCATGGAGATCGATCCAAACTTCATCGAGGTGGAGTATAATATCGGTGCCAGCCTCGTGTTGAAGGCTACAACGATGAAGGACCAGCTCTCAGGCACAACAGGACGCTTGACTCCTGCTGATGCAGAGAAGGTGAAGGCCGTATATACCGAGGCACAGAAGTATCTCGAGCATGTACGTTCGGTTGACCCAGACCGCAAGAAGGTGAACTGGGCATACACCCTCTATCAGGTTTACTACGGACTCGGCGATGCTACCAAGACCGCAGAGATTGAAAAATTAATGGGAGGCGAATAAATAATGACAAAGAAGCTTATCGCTATAACGCTTCTCATATTGACAATAATACCGTGCTTGAGAGCTCAGCGCAAAGAGATTTCTCAAGCGCGGTCTTATATTAAGAGTGGCAAGGAACTGGCTAAGGCCGAGACGATGCTTAGAGACGCAATAAAAAAAGACTCAAGCAGCCGTCAAGACCCACGCGTATATGCTTCCCTGCTACAGGCAATAGAGAAACAGTATGCCGAGGGCAACGAAAAACTTTATCTCAAGCAAAAATACGACACCACACAGCTCTTCACGCTGACAAAGAAACTCTTTGACGTGGCTCTGCAACTCGACTCGCTTGACGCCTTGCCTGACGAAAAGGGTAGGGTGAAAACAAAATACCGGGAGAAAAACATAGTTATGCTCGACCGTTGCCGACCGAACCTCTTCTTCGGCGGTACGTTCCATCTCAGAAAAGGTGACAACGAAAGGGCTTTTACACTTTTCGACACCTATATATCATGTTCAACACACCCGATGTTTGCCGCATACGACTATTCAAAAAACGACAAACGAATGCCTGAAGCAGCATATTGGGCAACTGTCTGCGGACATAACGCTGACAACGCGGAGATGACACTCCGACATGCCGAAATTGCAGAAAATGACACGGCAAGGCTCAGCTATACGCTCATGTATGAAGCCATTGCATACGAAAAGACAAACGACACGGAGAAATATTTCGAAACATTGAAACGGGGATTTAACCTCTTTCCTACATTCAGCTATTTCTTCCCGCACCTCATCGACTTCTATACCAAGAACGGGGAAATGGAAGAGGCTCTTGCCACTGCCGACAAGGCTCTGGAAACAGACTCCACCAATATCCTCTTCCTCTATGCCAAGTCGAATGCACTTCTTAACCTCGGACGAAACGACGACTGCATAAAAGTAGGGGACAGGATTATTGAACTCAACGACTCTGTCGCTGAAGCATACTATAACGTGGGAATGGCTTTCCTCAACAATGTCGTCATAGCAGAAAAGGGGTCACAGACAACTAAACGGAAAGAGGAGATAAAAAAACTCTATATCCAGGCAAGACCATATCTCGAACGATACAGAGAGATGGCACCCGAGGCAAAACAAAAATGGGCTCCAGCACTCTATAGGGTATATCTGAACCTGAATCTTGGTAATCAATTTGAAGAAATTGACAAGATAATCAATGAACTTTAGGCAATAATTCCCGCCTTTAGCAAAAATTAACGCAGTCAACATGACAATTGTTGATTAAAAGTATTACCTTTGTGGTGATTTAGAGAATAAAAACTTAAAACATAATTTTATGGACAACAACTCACAGCTTATCGCACAATGCGAAGAAAAAGCCAAACAGTGGCTTTCACCAGCTTTCGACGAGGAAACACGAAAGCAAGTACAAGAGATGCTCGATAACGAGGATAAGACAGCCCTCGTTGACGCTTTCTACCAGAACCTCGAATTCGGAACTGGCGGTCTGCGCGGCATCATGGGTGCCGGTACAAACCGCATGAACAAATACATCGTGGGTATGGCAACACAAGGCTTTGCCAACTATCTGCTGAAGGCTTATCCTGAAAAGAAAGATCTCGCCGTTGTAGTGGGACACGACTGCCGCAACAACGGACGTATGTTTGCAGAGACCGTAGCAGATATCTTCTCAGCCAATGGCATCAAGGCTTATCTCTTCGAGAGCCTCCGTCCTACACCTGAGATCTCGTTCGCCATACGCCAACTCGGCTGCCAGGCTGGTGTCAACGTGACAGCAAGCCACAACCCACGCGAATATAATGGTTATAAGGCTTACTGGGGCGATGGCGCACAGGTGCTCGCTCCACACGACAAGGGCATCATCGACGAGGTGAACAAAGTGACCATCGACGACGTTAAGTTCACTGGTAACAAGGAACTTATTGAGATCATCGGCGGCGAGATGGACTGGGACTATGTATCTGCAGTGAAAGAAGCAATGGTAGATCAGGATGTAATCCTGCGACAGAAAGACCTCAACATCGTTTATTCTCCAATGCACGGCACTGGACGCGTCATCGTTCCTCTCTGTCTGCGCTCATGGGGCTTCCAGAACATACACGTGGTGCCAGAACAGATGGTCATCGACGGCGATTTCCCAACAGTCGTTTCTCCTAACCCAGAGAATGCAGAAGCCATGACCTTAGGCATGAAGCTCGGAACAAAGCTCAACGCCGACCTCGTCATCGCTTCTGACCCAGACGCCGACCGCCTCGCCATCGTTTGCCGAGACAATAAGGGAGAGTGGATCATCATCAATGGTAACCAGACCGCTATGATGCTCTCTTACTATATCATCGAAAACAAGAAGAAACTCGGCAAACTCAATCCTTCTGACTTCATGGTGAAGACCATCGTGACAACAGAGGTGATTGCAAAGATAGCCGAGCGCAACGGCGTGGAGATTCGCGACTGCTACACTGGCTTCAAGTGGATTGCCAACGAGATCGCCATCTCAGAAGGCAAGCAGAAGTACATCGGAGGCGGAGAAGAGTCGTTCGGCTACCTGCCATACGACAAGGTTCGCGACAAAGACGCACCTGCCTCCATCTGTCTCATCTGCGAAATTGCTGCTTGGGCTAAAGACAACGGACGCACTCTCTACGACCTGCTCATGGACATCTATGTTGACTATGGCTTCTCACGCGAGTTTACTGTCAACGTGGTTAAACCCGGAAAGACTGGTGCAGACGAGATCAAGCAGATGCTTGCCGACTTCCGTTCTAATCCTCCAAAAGACCTTGCAGGCAGCCAGATCACCGTATGGAAAGACTTCCAGACTCTTGAGATCACCACAGCTGAAGGCACAAAGAAACTCGACATGCCAACTACGAGCAACGTGCTCCAGTGGTTCTGCAGCGACGGCACAAAGGTCAGCGTACGTCCTTCAGGCACAGAGCCAAAGATAAAGTTCTACATTGAGGTTAAGGACGACAGCATGAAGACTGCAGCCGACTACGACCGTTGCGTCGAGGCTGCAAACGCCAAGATTGAGGCTATCAAGAAGTCACTGAATCTGTAAATAGAAATTCAATTCAGCATAGAGGTAGGTATGGCGACATGCCTACCTCTCTATATGTAATCAGGTTAATTTTTTCAACTGACAAATTCTGAATATCCATCATGAAAAAAGTCACACCGAAGGTTTACATCTATTCGGCAGCTGCTATTGTGGTAATAATAGCCCTGCTGCTATTCTACTTCTTCTTCACCGCTTTTTCGAAGAAGAGCTCTACTGAATATGTATATATCGACAACGACGATACTTTAGACTCTGTTATCGTCAAACTACAACCGTTGGGCAAAGAGCACTCAATGACCGGAATGTCAACACTCATGAGACACTGGGGATATAACAACGACAAGATACGTACCGGACGCTATGCCGTAGAAACTGGTGTAAACACCTTCACACTTTTCAGACACCTAAAAAACGGACTGCAGAGTCCACTCAGGCTCACTGTCCCCGAGGCGCGAACCACCGAACGCCTCGCAGCCATCTTGTCGAAGAAGCTGATGATAGACAGTACGGAGATAGCCGAACATCTCGCCGACCAAGCATACTGTTCAAAATATGGCTACGACACCGCTACGATCATGGCGATGTTTATTCCAGATACATACGAAGTGTATTGGAACGTGAGTATCGACAAACTGATGGACAAGATGGAAGATGCTCACGATCGCTTCTGGGACAACCGCAGGAAAAGAAAGGCCGAGACAATGGGGTTGACACCTGTTGAAGTGGCAACCATGGCAAGCATCATCGACGAGGAGACGGCAAACAACGGCGAGAAGCCGATGATAGCAGGCATGTACTACAATCGTCTGAAGACCGACATGCCACTACAGGCTGACCCGACCATTAAGTTTGCTCACAAGGACTTTGCACTTCGCCGTATCTACAACAAACTTCTCACCATCGACAGCCCATACAACACATACAAGAACACTGGTCTTCCACCCGGTCCTATAAAGATAGCATCGGTGGCTGGTATCGACGCTGTG
>SAMEA3663036__coassemble_399_pt1 | contig 20849 bp, 23 predicted proteins | sample SAMEA3663036__metabat2_low_PE_037 | metagenome-assembled genome bin SAMEA3663036 (sample SAMEA3663036) | pig gut metagenome | biome: pig gut; feature: pig-associated habitat; material: faeces | place: France | collected 2012
TATTGGTATCTACGACGCGGAATCCCACCTTATTATATAATAGTTCAGCGCGAGGGTTGCCTGTATCCACGAGGAGGCCTGTGGCAGGCAGGTTCATCTCTCTCGATTTCTGTATCGTAGCCTCAAGCAGCTGCTTTGCTATCCCCATTCCCCTGTATTCTGGGTCCACGGCAAGCGAGTCGATATAGAGTTCTCCTGCCTGTGTCTCGTCTGGCATATTACTATGATCCATTCCCCATCGTTCCCATGCCGTGTCGATGAAAGCCTTTCTCAGCTGGTGGAGTAGGGCACCGTCATAACTTGTGCATACACCCACAATATTGTCTTTCTCGTTAACGGCGCAAAGAGTGTTGAGATAGCTGTATTGCGAGTCGGTGCGCAATGCGAGCGTAGTCATCGCCTCATGAAAGTCGTCAATGGTCTGTTTTTCTCCACAGAAATAGAGACAGCATTCTTCTGTCATGGCCATGATGATGAGAGACGCTATACGCGATGCATCATCTGGCTTACCTTTACGAATTGTGATCTGAGAATTTTTCATATTGTAGCATTAACTTATTGTCTATTCATCCGAAATCGGGTCCAAAGTTATTGCAAAATTGGCTTAATAGCAAGTTTTTTGCCACCAAAATAATTAAAGATACTAAAATAATAATCAAAAAATGCTATAAGTCATGCGTTTTTCTTGTTTTATCGAGATATTTGTAGTAATTTTGTATTCGGAAATAATAAAAAAATGAATATACGATGAACTATAACAACTTTCAGATTGATTCTTTAGCCCGCGATCGCGAGCTAATGTTGTCTCAGGCATTCCCTGTATTAATGCGCAAGGTATATGTATGGATGACCCTCGCGCTTGTCCTCACCGGTGTTACAGCATATGGTGTGGCCACCAGTCCTGGCATCCTAAATGCATTGGTCACAAACAAGGCTCTCTTCTTCGGACTCATCATTGCCGAGTTCGCGTTGGTCTTTGGCGTCAGCGGAGCTATCAACCGCCTCTCGCTTGCCACCGCAACACTGATGTTTGTGGCATATAGCGTCATCAACGGTGCTCTACTATCGTTCATCTTCCTTGCATACACCATGGAGTCTATCACCAGCGTCTTCTTCATCACCGCAGGCACCTTTGCCACGATGGCTGTCATAGGCTACACCACAAAGAAAGACCTCACGTCGATAGGCCGCATACTCTTCATGGCCCTCATCGGCATTATCATAGCCACCATCGTCAACATGTTTATAGGCAGCACAGGACTTAACATGATCATCAGTTATCTGGGCGTGCTCATCTTTGTAGGTCTCACCGCATACGACTCACAGAAGATAAAGCAGATGCTTGCCGTATCAGGCGATACTGGCGAGACAGGACAGAAGCTTGCGCTCATCGGCGCCCTCACGCTTTATCTCGACTTCATCAATCTCTTCATTTATCTTCTCCGCATCTTGGGTTCGAAGAGAGACTAATCCATTTGCCCTTATATATATAAATAGGTATGAAAAAGATGCCGAGACTGATGAAGTTCATGCAACACGCGCTATGGCTTAGGTATGTCGTAGTGGCGGCGGCTGGTGTGGCACTCGTGGGATTTGTAGGCGAGAACAGCATCCTGGCACACATGAACAACAAGGAGCGCATCAGCGACCTTCAGAAAGAGATTGATGAATATCGCGGACAGTACGAAACCAACATGTCCAAGCTGCGCCGACTGGAGACAGACCCGAAGGCGATAGTGGAGATAGCCCGTGAGCGGTATTTCATGAAGGCCGACGATGAAGACATCTTTGTACTACGTGACGACTCACAAGAAAGCACTGAAAATGAAACAACTGAATAAGGTAGAAAACATCATCTTTCTCATGGGAGCAGTGATGATTGTCGTGGGCAGTATTGCCAACGTCATGCTGCAACCATGGGCTCCCTATATCTTCGCCATGGGAACGGTCGCCTTCGTCTTGATGCAACTAAAACAAAGCTACGAAGGCAACAATGTGGTAATACGCCGCCTTCGCCGCATGGTAGTGGCAAGCGACCTGTTCTTTGTCATCACAGCAGTCTTGATGTTTGCAAATATAAATAATCTCTTCGGTCTCGACAGGTTGTCATATCTCCAATACGTTAGAAACAACTGGGTAGTGACGCTACTCATTGCGGCACTGTTACAGCTCTATTCAAACCACAGACTGGGTAAAGAACTGTCAGAAGAGCAAAAAAAATCATAAAACAAGCGATAATTGTTTTAAAACTAATAAAAAAATTTCCGTACGTCATGATAACATCGTACATTTGTAAGTGAAATTTTAAGAAAAAGAGAAAAAGCATGAAGAAAATCACATACGCATTAGCCATGGCGGTTAGTGTCTTCGCCTCTTGCACTGGCTCATACAACGTGCAGGGCTCATCGTCGGTGTCGGCACTCGACGGAAGTAAACTCTACCTCAAAGCCATTAAAAACAATGAGCTTAAGAATATCGACTCTTGTGACGTCGTGCACGGGCAGTTTAACTTCAACGGCACTCTCGATACGGTGAGAATGGTCAACCTCTTTATGGACGACCAGAGCATCATGCCTATGGTACTGGAAGAAGGAGAGATAACCATAAAGATAGACAATGCAAGCCAGAAGGTGAGCGGAACGCCTCTTAACGAGAAGCTCTACGACTTTCTCGACAAGCATAACCGCCTCGACAACCAAATGAACGAGCTTGCACACAAGCAGAGCCAGATGATGCTCGACGGCATCGACGAGAATGAGATAAACCAGAAGCTCTCTATCGAAGCCGCACAGATAGCCAAGGAAGAGGATAAGCTCGTCACCTCGTTTATCGTAGATAACTTCGACAATGTGCTCGGTCCAGGCGTCTTCATGATGATCACAAGCGGCTATCAATATCCCATCCTCACTCCTCAGATTGAGGATATCATGAGCAAGGCTACAGACAAGTTCAAGAGCAACCCATACGTAAGCGAATATTATAAGATAGCTTCTGAAAACGAGGCAAGAATGCAGGGCCTTGAGCCCGACGGCACTCCTACGCCCACACAAGCACAACTTCAAGAAACTATCGACTCCATATCAGCCGGGCAGCAAGTCAACAACTCTCCTTTTTCTCAAAAAGTGCTGACCGACTCTATTAAGAAATAAACACATATCTATCATCAGGCAGAAATGACAACTCTAATAAAGAATGTAACCGTCGTAAGCGATGGTAAGTCGCTGAAGACCAACGTACTTATTGAAGATGGCTTTTTTGTGAATGTGGATGCAGACAACGAGGCTCTCCCATCTGATGTCGATGAGACACTGGATGCGGAGGGTTGTTTTTTGCTGCCCGGCATCATCGACGACCACGTACACTTCCGCCAGCCAGGACTGACGCAGAAGGCAGACATGGCTTCCGAGAGCCGTGCAGCTGCCGCCGGTGGCGTCACCACCTTCTTCGACATGCCAAACACCGTGCCACAGACAACCTCCTTGGAGGCACTGGAAGAGAAATTCGCCATCGCTGCTACTGATAGCATTGTAAACTACTCGTTCTTCTTTGGGGCTACCAACGACAATGCCGACCTCTTCGCACGTCTCGACCCTCACCGCATACCTGGAATAAAACTCTTTATGGGGGCTTCCACAGGAAATATGCTCGTCGATCGCCGACAGTCGCTCGACCGAATCTTCTCCACCGCCACCATGCCCGTCATGACGCATTGTGAGGATACGGCGATGATTAACTCCAACATGGCTGAGGCCAAGCGACTCTATGGAGACGATCCTGACGTTACTCATCATCCCGACATACGCAGCAGGGAGGCTTGCATAGAATGTACGAGACTCGCCGTCGAACTGGCAAGGCAACACCACACCAGGCTGCACGTGGCTCATATCTCCACCAAGGAAGAGTTGCAGCTATTCGAACCGCATGACGACAACATCACCGCCGAAGCTGTCGTAGCCCACCTGATGTTTTCTGCCGAGGACTATATAACCAAAGGGACACGCATAAAGTGTAATCCTGCCGTAAAGACTGCCGACGACCGTGAGGCGCTGAGACAAGCCATCGCCGACGGACGTATCAGCGTGATAGGCACCGACCATGCCCCACACCTCTTGGCTGACAAACATGGAGGATGCGCCAAGGCTGCCTCTGGCATGCCGAGCATACAGTACTCTCTATGTTCTATGCTGGAACTCGTTGACAAGGGTTATATCACGATGACACGTCTCGTTGAACTCATGTGCCACAATCCCGCACGTATCTTCGGCGTGAGTCGTCGTGGATACATACGTCCCGGATACAAGGCAGACTGCGTCCTGGTGAGGAAAGGCACTCCATGGACAGTGACCGATGGAGATGTGCTGAGCAAATGCGGATGGACTCCGCTGACAGGACACCAGTTCTCATGGCGTGTGGAACGCACCATCTGCAATGGAAAGACAATATATGCCGACGGAAAGATACAAGACACCACTGCTGGCGAAGCAGTGAGGTTCAGGGAATAAGCATCACAAGGAAAGAAATGCAACGACGCGTCCTCACATACTATCTTACCGACATAGAGCCATATATCAATTGGCTCTATTTCTATCATGCATGGCAGGTAAAAGACAGTCAAGAACAACAGCGACTGCGACACATGGCAGAAGAACGTATAAAGACCTTTGCCGACCGTTATCACACTCATGCCATCGTCGCCCTTGCCGACGCCAATGGCGACGACGACGACATCATCTTTGACGGTCATCGTATCCCTTTGCTACGCCAGCAGAATATTGTCGATGAGTCACAACCCAACCTCTGTCTGTCAGACTTCATCCGTCCTGTTGGTCAAGGAATAGCCGACCGAATGGGACTCTTTGCCACCACCGTCGATATGGGGCTTGAGACAGATTTCCAGAACGATGATTTCGAACGAATGATGATGCAACTCATTGCCGACCGCCTTGCCGAAGCAACAGTAGAAAAGATGCACGAAGAGGTGCGACGCACTTATTGGGGATATACTCCCGACGAGTGTCTCTCAGTCAGCGCCCTACACTCAGAACGTTTCGTAGGCATACGTCCTGCCGTAGGCTATCCATCGCTGCCCGATGCCAGCATCAACTTCGTCATCGACAGCATCATACATTTCTCAGAGATAGGCATCAGACTGACAGAGAGCGGTGCGATGAAGCCTCACGCCAGCGTCAGCGGTATGATGATAGCTCATCCCAAGGCACGCTATTTCGCCGTTGGCAAGGTGGGCGACGACCAGCTGGAAGACTATTCCCGACGTCGAGGCGTACCCATAGAACTGATGAGGCGTTTCTTAGGCCGATAGACAACAATATTTCAGACACTTACAATGATTACCAAGATATTCATTCCCATCCTGATAGCTATTGTCTTGCCCGACATATATTTCTACCTGCGCTACATACGCAAAAGAAAAAATAAGGCAAGACGTCTTGCTATGCTTTTACTCCCGTCGATAATGATGGCAGTGGCAACAGTCGGACTTGTCACCTCACGAAACTTTGCACCCAAAGACATGTCGGTAATGAACACTTACCTTCTGCTTCTCGCCCTTCTCGTCGTCCCAAAGTTGGTATTTTTCCTATCTTCGCTCTTCGGCACGCTATGCAGCAGAATCGTTAGGACACTGTTCAAGAAAGCAAGACAACACCCAGCACGCAACTACGGCAATATCACCGGGTGGATATTTGTCTTACTCATCTGGTATATATCCATATATGGCTCAACTGCAGGCTTCCATCAGCTCAACGTAAGGCACGTAGAGTATATATCAGCCTCTCTGCCAGCCTCGTTCGACGGCTATAAAATAGTTCATTTCTCAGACGCTCATGTGGGTACATACCAGTCCTGTACCGACATCCTTCGCGAGTATGTGGATAGCATCAATGCCCAGGATGCCGACGCGGTGATGTTTACCGGTGACCTCCAGAACCGTGAGCCTCAGGAACTTTATCCCTGTATCGACATTCTCTCGACGATAAAGGCGAAAGATGGTGTCTATTCCGTACTCGGCAATCATGACTACGCCAACTATATCCATGCCTCACATTCAACAAAGGTAGCCAACGAGCGCGAAACGGTAAGACTGATACGCCAGATGGGGTGGCATCTTCTCGTCAACGACCATGTGGCAGTGCGCCGCTCGTCAGACTCTATAGTAGTAGCGGGAATGGCTAACGACGGCGACAGCATCCACTTCCCCCGTCTCGGCGACATACAAAAGACGCTCAACGGGGTAAACCCAGAGGCTTTCGTGATGATGCTCGAACACGACCCTTCATCGTGGAGACGCAAGATATTGCCCGAAAGCCATGCACAGCTCACCCTGAGCGGTCATACCCACGCCATGCAATTTGCCCTCTTCGGTTGGTCGCCTGCTTCGCTGATTTATGACGAGTGGGGAGGAATGTTTTTCGAGGGCGACAGAGCCATCAACGTTTCTACGGGTCTCGGCGGTTTCATCCCTTTCCGCTTTGGAATGCCAAGCGAGATAGTGGTCATCACACTAAGAAAGAAAAGATAAAACAGTAAAAATACAAACAACAATGAAATACCTTTATTATATCTATCAGCTCTTCGTGGCCTTCCCGATAGTTATCGTGGCCACCATCATCACCGGCATCGTCACCGGAATAGGTTGTAGCATCGGCAACGGACACTTCTGGGGGTATTTCCCTGGTCACTGCTGGGGATGGGTCATCACTCGTGCCTTTCTCCTTCCAGTGAAGGTTGAAGGACGTGAAAACCTCGAAAAAGGTCACTCATATGTCTTCGTTGCCAACCACCAGGGAGCGTTCGACATCTTCCTCATCTACGGTTTCCTCTGCCGAAATTTCAAGTGGATGATGAAGTACCAGCTCAAGAAGATCCCGTTCGTGGGCTATGCCTGTCGCAAGTCGCACCAGATATTTGTTGACAAGCGCGGACCAAGTAAGATAAAAAAGACTTATGACGATGCCCGGAAAACGCTCTCAAGCGGTATAAGCGTTGTCGTGTTCCCAGAGGGAGCCCGCTCGTTCACCGGCCACTTGGGACAGTTCCGCAAGGGTGCGTTTATGCTTGCCGATGAACTGCAGTTGCCCGTGGTGCCAATCACGCTCAATGGCCCGTTTGACGTCATGCCCCGCACCCGCGACTGGCATTTCGCCAAGTGGCATCCTCTCTCTCTCACCATCCATCAGCCCATCTATCCCGTAGATAAAGGTCAGCGTAATATACAAGCCACCATGCACCAAGCTTACGACTCAGTGATGAGCTCGTTGGAAGAGAAATATCAGGGATATGTGGAGAATCCGGATCAGTAAAATCCGGACTATCCAAAAAATCTGTAGATTCCGGAAAATTCGGAGTTTCCGGAAAAAGCAAATACTGGAGTTAAGACTTCAGATATAAAGAAGAAAAGAAACACTATGAATATTATCGAAGTGACATCACTTAACGAGCCAGGACTTGATGTTTACAGTTCGCTCACCGAGGCACAACTGCGCCAGTCGAAAGAGGCGGAGGGTGGGGTGTTTATTGCCGAAAGCCCAAAGGTGATACGTGTGGCACTCGACGCTGGCTACCAGCCTCTGTCGCTTCTGTGCGAGCGACGGCATATTGACGGCGACGCAAGTGAGATAATCAGCCGTTTCCCTTCCCTCACAGTCTATACCGGCGACCGACAGCTCCTTTCACAACTCACTGGCTATACACTCACCCGTGGCGTGCTCTGCGCTATGAATCGTCCGTTGTTGCCCACGGTGGAGGAGATATGCAAGGATGCACACCGTGTGGTGGTGATAGATGCTGTATGCGACACCACAAACATTGGAGCCATATTCCGTTCGGCAGCAGCACTCGGCATTGACGCCGTCTTGCTCACACCCGACTCGTGCGACCCCTTCAACCGCCGTTCGGTACGCGTGTCGATGGGCAGTGTCTTCCTGGTGCCGTGGACGTGGCTCGACACACCCATAACGTCTCTTGCCAAACAAGGATTCAAGACAGCCGCCATGGCATTGTCTGACGACTCCATCCCCCTCAACCATCCTGTGCTGAAGACCATCGACCGCCTTGCCGTCATCATGGGAACAGAAGGCGACGGTTTGCCAGGGGAGGTAATCTCCTCCTCCGACTACGTAGTGCGCATACCGATGTCGCACGCCGTCGATTCCCTCAATGTGGCAGCAGCTGCAGCTGTGACGTTTTGGGAACTGAGGAGATAGTTAGTCCATCGACATTTTTCTGAGAATGTCGTTGAGGTAGTCAATCTTTCAGAAGTTTGTCAAGAAAGTCGTTGAGGTCCTGATCGAGATCCGCCATGAGTTCAGGGTCAAAGATCACCGTGTCGCCGTCAACGACAAACAGCTCAGCCACATCAGACTTTTCGTCGTCTTCCAACACGAAGGAGAACGGCTTTATTATCGACATCTCCTCCACTATGTTCCGTTTGTGTTCTATACACTTCCTTATCACCGACGTGATGTTCTCATAGAACTTCTCGTCGGTATTGCCTATCCACTGTTCGATGACAGCACGTGTTATCTCGTTGTCATCATCGTCAAACGCGACAAGTTCTCCCGTCTCCTGGTTTGCCCTAAGGTGAATGTCGGTCAGTAATGTTGCCTCGACGTTTGATGGAAACTTGTCTGCCACCTTGCAGATGGCACGTTCTACCTGTTTGATTGTCTGTTCTGAAGCTTTCATTGCTTTGTCATATTATTAATTCTTCGGCAAAGTTAGTAAAAAAAAGTGTCTTTGCAAACGATTACGAATGTTTTTTGCAAAAAAGGACGTTTTTTGTTGGTTAGTTCGAAAGATAGTAGTAATTTTGCAGTGCAAAAACAATATTTCAGTCAATGAGACGTCTTTTTACATAGATGAATGACAAAATAAAACATAATGGCACGGTAGTTAGCATCGACCGTAGTAAGGTCTGCGTGCGCATCTTGCAGACCTCGGCATGCAGTGCATGTAAGGTAGCGAGTCATTGTAATGCCGCCGAGTCTAAGGAGAAGATTATCGAAGTAAGTACGGCAGCATCCGCCGACTATGTCATAGGCGACACCGTGGTGGTGTCAACATCGCCCTCGGCTGTGAGTCGTGCCATGACGATAGCTTTCGTCTTTCCTTTTCTCGTCATGGTGGCGGCAGTGCTCATAGCCCTTTGGATCACCTCTGACGAGATTCTCTCCGCCCTCATCGGACTTGGAGTGCTTGTGCCATACTACCTTATTATATATTTTCTTGGCGAACGCGTCACACGTGGCGTAAGTTTTGAGATAGAGAAGACAAACGAATAAAAACGATAATATTAATAAAACAACAAATAGAAAATGGATTTTATCATTATCGCAGTTATTGTGCTTGGAGCCATAGGTCTCGTAGCTGCAGCAGTGCTCTACGTGTGCTCCAAAAAATTTGCTGTGAAGGAAGACCCGCGCCTCGCTGAGGTGGCTGCTCTCTTGCCGCAGGCTAACTGTGGCGGATGTGGATTTCCAGGCTGTTCGGGACTGGCTGACGCCCTTGTAAAAGGTGCCGATGCTGGAAGCATCGACGGACTGAGCTGCCCTGTAGGCGGACATGAGGTCATGGAAAAAGTTGCCGACCTCCTTGGCATGGCTGTTGCCAATACCGAGGCGAAAGTGGCAGTAGTGAGATGTAACGGCACTTGCGAGCATCGTCCGCAGGTGGCAGAGTATTCAGGCTTGCGCACGTGTGCCGCCATGCATGCCTGCGGTGCAGGCGAGTCGGCATGTGGATTCGGCTGTCTTGGCTGCGGCGACTGTGTTGCCGTATGTTCGCTCGACGCCATTCATGTCAATCCCGAAACGGGTATCGTAGAGGTTGACGAGGAGAAGTGTGGCGGCTGTGGTGCCTGTTCAAGGGTTTGCCCGCGCCATGTCATCGAGATCCGCAAGAAGGGTCCTAAGGGACGTCGTGTCTATGTAAGGTGCGTCAACCAAGACAAGGGTCCTGCCGCCAAGGCCGCCTGCTCTGTGGCTTGTATAGGTTGCGGCAAGTGTGAGAAGGAGTGTCCGTTCGGTGCTATCACCATGAATGGGAGTCTCGCCTATATCGACCACGAGAAGTGTCGCGTATGCCGTAAGTGCGAGAAGGTATGTCCGCAGCACGCCATCGTGGCTGTCAACTTCCCTGCACCCAAGCCAAAGCCAGTAGCCGCTCCATCTGAGGGCGAAGGCGAGAAAGAGACAAGCATCAACTAAAACATTATTACTAAACAGCTAACAGTATGAAAATAAGAACATTCCGCATAGGAGGTATCCATCCGGAAGAGAACAAGCTCTCGGCAGAGTCTGCCACCGTTGTGGCTCCGCTGCCCAAGCAGGCTATCTTCCCCCTCTCGCAGCATATAGGCGCTCCTGCAAAGGCTGTCGTCAAGCGCGGCGACAAGGTGAAAGTGGGTACACTGATAGCCGAGGCCGGTGGCTTCGTCTCGGCACCTATATATTCTTCCGTTTCCGGCACTGTGGCAAAGGTGGATACCGCCTTCGATGCCACTGGCTACCGCAAACCTGTAATCATCATCAATGTCGAGGGCGACGAATGGGAAGAAAGCATCGACCGTAGCGATAATCTCGAACTGCTCAAAGACCATCCCGAGCTCACTCCCGAGGAGATCGTCGAGCGCATCAAGGTGGCAGGTGTCACCGGTATGGGCGGTGCCGGCTTCCCCACATTCATCAAGCTCTGTCCGCCTCCAGGAGCCAAGGCCGAGTGTGTCATCATCAACGCAGTGGAGTGCGAACCGTATATCACCTCCGACTATCGTCTGATGATGGAACATGCCGACGAGATCATCGTGGGTCTTGAGCTCCTCATGAAGGCAGCCAAGGTGGAGAAAGGATATATAGGTATAGAGACCAATAAGCCTCAGGCCATACGCCTTCTCACAGAGAAGACGGCAGGCGATCCGCGCATCGAGGTGGTTCCGCTGAAGCAGCGCTATCCACAGGGCGGCGAGAAACAGCTTGTCGATGCCGTCATACGCCGTCAGGTGCCAGCTCCCCCTGCCATCCCCGTCAACGTTGGTGCCATCGTGCAGAACGTGGGCACTGCCTTCGCCGTCTATCAAGCAGTGATGAAGCAAAAGCCTCTCTTCGAGCGTTACACCACCGTCACGGGTAAGAAGCTACAAAGTCCAGGTAACTTCCTTGTGCGTATGGGAACACCTATGCGCAACCTTATAGACCTTTGTGGCGGCATGCCCGAGGGCGACAACAAGCTGCTTGCTGGCGGCCCAATGATGGGTAAGGCACTGACCACTGCCGACGTACCTGTATGTAAGGGCACTAACAGCGTCACCATTATCAGCGACGATGAGGCACGCCGCAAGCCCATGGATCCTTGCATCCGTTGCGGCAAGTGTGTCAACGTGTGTCCGATGGGTCTTGAGCCATATCTCCTCGCCACCATGTCGGCAAAGAAGATGTGGGATAGGGTAGAGGCGGAAGACGTCACCTCGTGTATCGAGTGCGGCTCGTGTCAGTTCACCTGCCCGTCGCATCGCCCCATCCTCGACAACATCCGTTTCGGCAAGCAGACGGTGATGGGCATCATCCGCGCTCGCAACGCCAAATAGTGTTCACCCTGGTGGTGACATGCCGTCGCCACCTTATTATATATAACCAAGCTAAGCTCCACGGAGCAAAAGCAAATAATTAACGTCTCCAAAAAGAAAAAAATGGGAAAACTAATAGTTTCACTTTCGCCCCATGCCCATGGCACCGACTCGGTAGAGCGCAACATGTATGGCGTCATCATTGCCTTGATGCCCGCCCTCATCGTGTCGCTGGTGCTCTTCGGCATCGGCTCTGCTATAGTGTGCGCCACCAGCGTCCTCGCCTGCGTCGTCTTCGAGTGGGCCATAGCCAAATATATACTTAAGAGTCAGCGCACCACGGTATGCGACGGTTCAGCCATCCTTACCGGTCTGCTGCTCGGCTTCAACCTCCCGTCAAACCTCCCCGTGTGGATCATCATCATCGGTGCCCTTGTGGCCATCGGCGTGGGAAAGATGTCGTTTGGCGGTCTTGGCAGTAACCTGTTCAACCCCGCCCTCGTGGGCCGTTGTTTCCTACTCGTCAGCTTCCCAGCCCAGATGACCTCATGGCCACAGGCCGGACAGCTCACCTCTTATCTCGATGCTGAGACAGGCGCCACGCCTCTCTCGGTTATGAAGTGGGCGATAAAGAGTGGCGACGCCAGCGTCCTTGAACAGCTTCCCGGCAGTCTTAGCCTCATGATCGGCATGCCTGATAGCTGCCAAGCTGGTGCTGGTTCGCTTGGCGAGGTGTGTGGTTTGGCCCTTCTGCTCGGCCTTGCCTTCATGCTCTGGCGCAAGATCATCACCTGGCACACCCCTGTGAGCGTCCTTCTCACGGTGTTTGTGCTCAGCGGCTTGCTCCATCTGTCTAATCCGGCCTATGCCGACCCTATTGCCGTGCTGTTCAGCGGCGGTCTGATGTTGGGTGCCATCTTCATGGCCACTGACTATGTCACCTCGCCCATGTGCGGTCGCGGACAGATCGTCTATGGTGTGGGCATCGGCCTGCTGACGGTCATCATCCGCAACTGGGGAGCCTATCCAGAGGGAATGTCGTTTGCCATACTGATCATGAACGCCTTTACACCTCTAATTAACACTTACATCAAACCAAAACGTTTCGGGGAGGTAACAAAGAAATGAAAAAGCTCGAATCTACACTCGTGAATATGGTGGCTGTACTCGTAGGCGTGGCAGTCATCACCGGCGGACTTCTCGCATGGGTAAACCATGTCACCGAGGGACCGATAAAGCTACAGGACGAAATGGCACTTGCCAATGGTATCAAAGAGGTGATGTGTGCTGACGACCTCAAGGTCACTGCCGACGATGAGATCTCACAGACTTTCGACGGCAAGGAACTGAAGTTTGTAGTCCACAAGGTGGCAGACGGCAGCGGCAAGTTCTTGGGCGCAGCCGTAGAGAGCGTCACCATGGGTTTCGGCGGCGATCTGAAGGTGCTTGTTGGTTTCGATGCCGAGGGCAAAGTGCTCGGATACACTATCCTTCAGGCATCAGAGACCCCTGGGTTAGGCGCAAAGGCCGACAAGTGGTTCCAGGCTGACGGCAAGGGATCTATCATCGGCAAGAAAGCCGACAATCCTCTGAAGGTGAAGAACGACGATGGCGACGTTGAAGCCATTACCGCCTCTACCATCACTTCGCGCGCCTTCCTCAAGGCTGTCAACCAGGCATATCAGGTGTATGCCGGACAAGACCGCGGACAAGACACCGACGGCTCTTCAGGCGCAAGTCAGCAGGCAGGTAAACATCACCAAAATCCAGAGGATTGACATGGTGAGAGTCTCCTCTCATATTTCAATAATCCATATTTTTATATTTCAATATTTCAATATTTAAATATCAAAATAATATTATGCAATACATTAAGATACTTACCAACGGCATTGTAAAGGAGAACCCAACGTTTGTGCTTCTCCTTGGCATGTGTCCTACACTTGCCACCACCACGTCAGCCATCAATGGCTTGTCGATGGGTCTTGCCACGATGTTTGTGCTCATCTGCTCCAACATCGTAATATCACTGATAAAGAATCTCACGCCCGATAAGGTACGCATACCTGTCTTTGTTGTGGTCATAGCCTCTTTCGTCACCATCCTTCAGATGTGCCTCAAAGCCTATCTGCCAGAGATAAACAAGTCGCTAGGACTGTTCATACCGCTCATCGTGGTCAACTGCATCATCCTTGGCCGTGCAGAGGCATTCGCCTGCAAGAACGGTCCTGTGGCAAGCCTCTTCGACGGTGTCGGCATTGGCCTCGGCTTCACCCTCGGCCTCACGCTGCTCGGCATGGTACGTGAGCTGCTCGGCGCGGGCTCGCTATTCGGCATCGCCCTGTTGCCCGAGACCTACAACATCCTTCTCTTCATCCTGCCTCCGGGAGCTTTCATCTCCTTGGGCTATCTCATAGCAATCATCAACAACATTAAGAAGGCATAGCGTTATGGAATACATACTGATATTTATCTCGGCGATATTCGTCAACAACATTGTCCTCTCACAGTTTCTCGGCATCTGTCCATTCCTCGGCGTGTCGAAAAAGGTCAGCACAGCTCTCGGCATGAGTGCTGCAGTGGCATTCGTCATGACCCTTGCCACAATCGTCACCTATATAATACAGAAGACCGTCCTCGATGCCTTCGGACTGCAGTACCTGCAGACTATAGCGTTCATCCTCGTCATCGCCGCCCTCGTGCAGATGGTAGAGATAGTCATGAAGAAGGTGTCACCCGCACTCTATCAGGCTCTCGGCATCTTCCTGCCGCTCATCACCACCAACTGTGCCGTGCTCGGCGTGGCAATCCTTGTCATCCAGAAAGACTTCTCGCTCGTGGAGAGCATCGTCTATGCCTTCTCCACAGCCATCGGCTTTGGTGTTGCGCTCACGGTATTTGCCGGCCTGCGCGAGCAACTCGAGTTCTCCAACCTGCCAAAAGGCATGCAGGGCGTGGCCATCACGATGATCACCGCTGGACTACTCAGCCTCGCCTTCATGGGCTTCTCTGGTGTCGATGGAGGACTGAAAATAGTCTTCGGATTGGAATAAAAGCTTCATAAACAAGCCTAAAAAGGGGAAAAAAGTGGCGTTTAACTGAATTTATACGTCACTTTTTCTTTTATATAAGAAAAAATCATTAATTTTGCAGCGCTAATCAATAATTTAAAATAAAAAAATCTTAATATGAAACAGACAATACTCGTCACTGGAGGTACAGGCTTCATCGGTTCACACACCACCGTGGAACTGATCAATGCAGGATACAAAGTAGTGATAGTCGATAATCTGTCAAACTCACAGGCAGACGTCATCGACGGTATAGAGAAGATTACAGGCGTGCGTCCTGCATTCGAGAAGATGGACTGCTGCGACCTCGACGGCATGGACAAGGTGTTTGCAAAATATCCTGATATTGAGGGCATCATCCATTTTGCCGCCAGCAAGGCAGTTGGCGAGAGCGTCGAAAAGCCGCTGCTCTACTATCGCAACAACATCGTCAGCCTTGTCAACCTTCTTGAACTCATGCCAAAATACGGCGTCAAGGGTATCATCTTCTCATCAAGCTGCACCGTCTATGGACAGCCCGCCCCTGAGAACCTCCCCGTGACGGAGGATGCTCCCGTAAAACCTGCCGAGAGCCCTTATGGCAACACCAAGCAGGTAAACGAGGAGATAATACGTGACTTTATCAATAGCGGTGCAGACATCAAGGCCATCCTCCTCCGCTACTTCAACCCAATAGGCTCTCATCCCTCTGCCATCATCGGCGAGATGCCTAACGGCGTGCCAATGAACCTCATCCCTTACGTCACACAGACCGCCATGGGAATACGCGAGCAGCTAAAGGTGTTTGGCAACGACTATGACACTCCTGACGGCACATGCATACGCGACTACATCTATGTAGTGGATCTGGCCAAGGCCCACGTGAAGGCCATGCAGCGCGTGCTCGATACCGATAGCGACAAACTCGAGGTGTTTAACGTTGGCACGGGCAAGGGCGTGAGCACGAAAGAGATTGTTGACGCCTTTGAGAAATCGACAGGCGTGAAGCTTAACTGGACCTTCGCTCCCCGTCGTCCGGGCGATATCGAGAAGGTGTGGGCTAATCCTGAGAAGGCCAACAACGTGCTTGGCTGGAAGGCAGAGACAAGCCTCGAAGACACTCTGAAGTCTGCCTGGAACTGGCAGGTGAAGCTTCGCGAGAGAGGCATCCAATAGAATATTATGACAATTATTTATCATGAATTTCTGGTTAATCCAGAATAATTTTGTGTTTGTGTTGTTGTTATCCCTCGATGTGAATCGGGGGATAATTCTTAATACGGCATCAGTAAGTTAACTATAAAACCATTTGCATATGATACTTGACATAACATTTCGACTCGTAGCAGCCATGTTCCTTGGAGGAGCAATAGGCATAGAACGGGAGTTCCGCTCCAAGGATGCAGGCTTCCGCACCCACTTCCTCGTGGCGCTCGGCAGTGCGCTCTTCACCGTTGTATCGCAGTATGGCTTCGGCATCGACCTCAAGGACTCGTCGCGTGTGGCGGCTCAGGTTGTGTCAGGCATAGGTTTCCTTGGAGCAGGCACTATCATATTCCAGAAGAACATGGTGCGCGGACTGACCACGGCGGCAGGCTTATGGGTCACGGCAGCCATCGGTCTTGCCTGCGGTACGGGACTGTTTGCCGTGGCAGCCATCACCACAGGTCTTGTCCTCATAGGCCTGGAGTCGCTCCACACGCTCCTTCCTCAGCTCGGCAAGGCAGCCGTACAGCTTGGCTTCACCACAGAATCAAAAAAGACGGTGAGCGAGGTGCTCAACCGTCTTAAGCAAGAAGACATCTCAATCAGTTCGTTTGAGATGAAAATTCGTTCGACGAAATACGGCGAAGTCTTCGACGTCACGGCCGACATAAGGATAAAGCGTGGCGGCCATAACGAGCGCATCCTCAATCTCATCAACGAGTTTGACGACGTCACCATCTCCCATTTGGAGTGACCGCCTCTGACGCTCCACCTACTTTACCGCCTCTACACTGTATCCAGCTTCCTTCAGTAGCTGCAACACACCTGTCTTTCCAGGCAGATGGCCTGCACCCACGCAGAAGAGGGTAGAGTGGGCAGCCATGATGGCAGGCATCTTAGTGATCCAGTCGCGGTTGCGGTTGTTGAATAGCAGGTCGTCTTCCTCAGGTGTAGCGTCGCACTGGTTGTTACGCTTTTCGTTTACTAAATCATATAGTTTCTGCAAGTCCTTGGCATAGTAAGCCGCTATCATGTTGTCGGACAGCAGGTTTTCGTATTCGGGATTGTCAACAAGACACATCAGCACCTCCTTCTGGCGTTTGAGAGTCTTGCCGAGAAAGAGTGTCTTGACCTGAAAGTCGAATGTCTCAAGGCCGAGCACTGGCTTCTGCTTCTCTAAGGCATATTTCTGGAACGAGTCGTCGAGCAGGTCTTGAGGGTTGAAGCCTGGCATGCGCCTGGCCACCATAAGAACCGAAAACTGCTGCCCGAGGGCCATTGGAGTCATCTTGCCAAGCTGCTGCATCACCATCGGATTGGTGAAATCCACCGTAAGCAGCGACTTGGTGAAAGCGTTGAGACGTGTCATCTCCTCGGGGGTGAAGATGTCGTTGACGGTTTTTCCTCCTTCCAACATCATTGCCTCCGTCATCTTCTGAAGGTTCTCCGGCTGCTGCATCTCGCTTGTCACGAGTTCGCCACACACCTGTTCCGCCTCTTCCATAGCGGCGCGCAGTCCTGGTATGGAGTCGATAAACGACGACTGTGCCAGATGGAACGTGCCCACGATGTAAGAAGGTTTCTTAATATCCTTACCGCTAATCTTGTATAGCAGTTGTGCGTTGATAGCTAAGACGTTCAGCAAAAACGTCAATACGATAATTACAATTCTCTTGATCATAATGCAAAAATATTATTTATAAGTTAAAAATTTTATTCATCAGCCATGTCAGAAACAAAAATCCGGGCGACTATTTCGCTCTTTCTATATTTGTAGTACAAATTGTCAACATTCAAGTCGCGAAGATACGCATTTTCAGCGAAACCGCCAAACGTTTTCCCGTTTTTTTCTTCTTATACCTCCGATACTATTGTCTTGTCCGTAGCTTTTGGATATTGCACGAAAACCGGCGCAGATGAAAACCAAGTATCTAAGAGACAAAAGAAAGGTTGCCAATCAGATAGCCAATGGTCGGCAAAGTTTGCCATTTTTCTAATCCAACGGAGATAAGATGCCATTGCCAATTTGCCAATTCGCCTGTATATGTAGGCGATTGGCAGATTGGCGAAAATCTCCGCAAAAAACAATAGAAAGTATGAACACATATCGTTTTGTTTTCGAAAAGAATAAGATGGGCGGAAGCACAAAGCACGTCTGCCCAAGCTGTGGCCCTTACCTCCTGTAGATTTCTCTGCTCCTCCTTCCTGGTTATTTGGTGCAACGTCAGGACGTACTATCCCTAACGTTGCGCTTATTTATCCGCAACGTTACGCTTCTGTAAACGTAACGTTGCGTTTCCGGAGGTTCCGGGGGAAGCGGGGTTTCCGGATATTCCGGAGATTCCGGGAGTTCTGGAGACTCCGGAAGTTCTGGAGATTCCGTGAGTTCTGGAGATTCCGGAAGTTCCGGTTTTCCTGCTACTTGTCGCTAAGCAGGAGGTTGATCTGCTTTACGAGTTGGTCGTTGGTGCGGTTCATTCTCACGAGGATGCCTATGCCTACGCAGAAGCCGATTACGCCTCCTATATACATTCCATAGGTCATGGCTTGGCCTTGCGGACCCTCGAAGTAGCTTGAGAACCAAGCAAAGAGGGCTACGGCTATGGGAAGCGATACGGCTACCTGTATCCAGCGGGCACGCTTCATGCGCACGAGCTTAAGGCTGGTGGCCACGAGGTTTTCGTTCTCCCAATCGTTGTCGTTGATGCGGTTGATGTAGAAGTCGAGACCTATCTGTATGGCGAGGAACACGAGGATGGCTATGATGGGCGCCCACGACATGTTGGGGATCATAAACTTTAGGAAGACGAAGTCAAGGATGCACAAGGGGAGGATCACGAGGAGTTCGATCCAGATGTATCGCCTTATCCACGACATCTTTCCCTTCATGGCTGTGCGTATGTGTTCGTCGTTGATGATGGTCTGACGCTCAAGTTTCGATTTGAGTATGTTGAGTTGCGCCTTGAGGTCTGCTAACTCTTGGCTGTTTTCAATGTCTATCATAAAAATATTTATTTAAGGAGTTTCTTATTTCATGTTTTTCAATTGCTCACGTATTCGGTAGAGCTTCACCGATACATTCTTTGTTGAGATGCCCACGATGTCGGCTATCTCGTCGTAGGGTATGCCTTCGAGCCACAACAGTATGATGGCGCGGTCGAAGACGCCCAGCCGGTTGATGCGTTCGTAGAGTTGTTTCACTTGCCGTGTATCGCTGTCGTTGTCATCATAGAGGTTGATGTCCATCGCCAGGGAGTCGCTTTTCTTACGGCGTTTCTTTTTTCGGTCGAGGGAGATACAGGTGTTCAGGCTGACGCGATAGACCCACGTCTTGATATCGCTTCGTCCCTCGAAGCTTTGGAATCCTTTCCAGAGTTTGATAAGGATTTCCTGAAAGAGATCTGCCACCTCGTCGTTGTCTTTCGAGAACATATAGCACACGGTGTAAATCGTGGACTTGTGTTCGCGGACGAGGTTGGAGAAGAGTTGTTCACTATTGTCCATTGTTGTGTTTAATTGTTACGAACGTTTGACTACGGTTAGGGTTGAAAAACTACAGATAAATCGAAAAAACTCCTTAAATTAAAATGAAAATTCGCCGCAAAGGTAGCAGACGGTCGCCGAAAATCCAACTACAATCCGCCGTTGTCGGCGGGCAACGGCGGATTGTAGGCTGGTAAGGGCAGTCATGTTTTATATCATAATCCTTCGATTTCCTCAAGCCAGAGTTGGCTGGAGGCGTCGGATGGCATGCGCCAGTCACCTCGAGGACTGAGGCTGACGCTTCCCACCTTTGGCCCGTCGGGTAGGCAGGAGCGCTTGAACTGCTGCGCGAAGAAGCGGCGGAAGAACACTCTCAGCCAATGCTTTATGGTGTCGTCGTCATAGCTGCTGACCGACGGCTCGTGACCGTTGAATGCTGCCTTTGCCATGACGAAGAGCTTCGACGGACGATAGCCGAAACGGAGATAGTTGTAGAGGAAGAAGTCGTGGAGCTCGTATGGTCCCACGAGGTCTTCTGTCTTCTGACTGATGTTGCCCTGCTCGTCTGCGGGGATGAGCTCGGGGCTGATTGGTGTGTCGATGATATCGAGCAGGGTGGTGCGCGAGAGTTCGTCCACCTCGTTGTCGGCCACGTAGCTTACCAGATGGCGTATGAGGGTCTTGGGTATGCTGGCGTTGACGCCATACATCGACATGTGGTCGCCGTTGTATGTGGCCCATCCGAGGGCGAGTTCGCTGAGGTCGCCGGTACCTACCACCATTCCTCCCACCTTGTTTGCCACGTCCATGAGTATCTGGGTGCGCTCGCGTGCCTGTCCGTTCTCGTAGGTGACGTCGTGGGTGGCAATGTCGTGGCCAATGTCCTCAAAGTGCTGTGTCACGCTGCGTGCTATGGATATCTCGCTGACGCTGACGCCTAGCGACTTCATGAGGTTGACGGCGTTGCCGTGGGTTCGGTTGGTGGTGCCGAAGCCAGGCATGGTGATGCCGTGTATGCCCTTACGGTCGAAACCGAGATAGTCGAACGCCCTGACGCACACGAGGAGGGCGAGTGTGGAGTCGAGTCCGCCGCTGATGCCCACGACGACATTCTTGCAGTGGGTGTGGTCGAGACGTCGGGCGAGGCCTAAGGTCTGTATGTTGAGTATCTCCTCGCACGAGCGTTTCATGTCGTCGCCTTTGGGAATGAACGGGGTGGGGTCGAACTGTCGTGTGAGCACGAAGTCGCGCATCGCCGTTGGCTTAGCGTCGATGAAGTCGGCATTAGCCTTGCGCTGTGCTATGGAGAAGGTGGTATTGAGACGTCGTTCGCTGCGCAGGCGCTCAATGTCTATCTGTGTGATGGTGAGTTGCGGTTCGAGCGAGAAGCGCGACGCCTCGGCGAGTACATGTCCGTTTTCGGCTATGATGGCATTGCCTCCATACACAACGTCCTGTGTGCTCTCACCATATCCGCAGCTTGAATAGACATAAGCCGATATGGTGCGTGCGCTCTGCTGCGAGACGAGCTG
>SAMEA3663036__coassemble_408_pt1 | contig 20615 bp, 13 predicted proteins | sample SAMEA3663036__metabat2_low_PE_037 | metagenome-assembled genome bin SAMEA3663036 (sample SAMEA3663036) | pig gut metagenome | biome: pig gut; feature: pig-associated habitat; material: faeces | place: France | collected 2012
ATTAGATTATAAAGTTCCTCCAAGAAAACAATTTGATAAGAATACCATTTCTATTGGGTTTGTTGGAGCCCCACGTTTCGATTCAATATATAATTTTATTGACGTGTATTGCAGAACTTTTCCACAACATGTATTTCATATTTTTGGAGGTCCTGTACCAACACAATTTGAAACTCTTAAGAAATACAAGAACTGCATATTCCACGGTTTTTTTCATAATCCTGACGATCTTCCAGAAATATATAGTAAGATTGATCTTGTTCTTTCTACTTATGACACAAAATATGAGAATGTACGTTTTGCAGAACCGAATAAAATATACGAGTGCATGTATTTTGAAACTCCCATAATCGTTAGTTCCCATACGTTTTTGGCTGAAAAAACTAATCGCTTAGGCATAGGTTATGATATAGATGCAATGGACGACAATGCTATTGTATCTTTAATAAATCGTGTATCTGAAAAAGAATTACGACGTATGACGGATAATGCATATAAAATAAATAAGAAAGATTTAATAAACAACAATATGACACTTTTTGAAAAACTTGATTCAAACTTGATAATGCAGTAATGATTGTAGCTTTGTCATAACAATAATTGCCATGCCCAAAAGGAGTGGAGAAGGAAAAATCTTTGTTAAGACCAAGCTACAAAACAAAACTAACTACATTATTACTTTTTGTATTCTTCTAATCCTCTCATCATACATATTTCCGCGTAAAGAGAAGGAACAAACAGCCTTATCTTTCGTAGCACCCAACTGATGGGATATTTATGCGGGATATTACGCTTAAGAAACAATAGATAGTCATGGTCGCCATGCACCGGATTATTTACATATCGGTATCTTTCCCTGAGCGACATCTTTCTGAAGTCGGCTATCACCTCGCCACCTTTCTTATGGTCATATTCACATTGTCCGCACACCTTCTCGGTAATGAATGCCGAATAACCATGGCGAGCCACCATCATGGCATAGTCGTAGTCTGCGCCACCATGAATATATCCTTTATAAAATATGCCTACATGACATACAATCTCCTTGGGCACTAAGAGAATGTTGGCATTGGTGATATCCACCTTGAGCGGTTTCCCATCAGGCATGACCTTATGATACTGACTCTTCGACGTATCGACATATACCGACCCTGAATAGGTTATGCGTGTCACATCATTGACATCAGATATCATTCCGCTGTATATTCCCGGCTTGCCAGTATTTTTCATGACATAACGATGAGTGGCAAACAGCTCATCAAATGCGTTGTCTCCAATGGTCGTGTCATCATTGAGCAAGAGGAAGAAGTCGAATTCTTCTTGATTTTTCAAGGCCTCGCCCCATGCTAAACGCATTCCTCCTGCCCAATAGCAACTGCCGTTGCCATTGAGGATATGTAGCTCCTTTCCTTTGCATACAACTCTTACCGCATCTGCAGTACCGTCAGTGCAGGCATCGTCAGTAAGGTAAACAGAAATGCACAATTCTTCGCTATCGTGTGACAGGTTGTATTGATTCTCTGCCCTGAACAAACTGTCCAGACACTTCACCGTCTTTTCCCTGCGGTTGAAGCATGTTAGTATTGCTGCTATCTTTATTGCCATTATTATCTATTTTGCACAAAAGTATAAAATAAAAATCACTTATTGGCAAATGAAACATCGTTTTCCCCTTATTTTAATTTTTTTTATCTCTTTATTTGTCGTAATCATTGCTTTTTTTTATAATTTTGCAGAAAAATAATATATATGAAATCCATTGCATTAGTTGTAATTGCATATAACAGAAAAGACTCTCTACATAGACTTCTGCAGTCATTGGACAATGCCATATATGACGAAGTGAGCATACCATTATATATTAGCATCGACAAAAGCAATACTGATGAGGTGGAGCGTTTTGCCGATGAACATTCATGGCGTCACGGCAAGAAGACTGTGGTGAAACACGAGCGCAACCTTGGCCTGAGAGCCCATGTACTTGAACAGGGAAGGCTGCTGGATAAATACGACGCTATAGTCATCCTTGAGGATGACCTCGTAGTATCTCCATATTTCTGGACATATACCCAGCAAACTGTCGAGAAATATTTTTCTTGCGACAATGTGGCGGGCATCAGCCTCTATTCCTTTGCTGTCAACTACCACCTACGTTCTCCCTTTATTCCGCTGCACGACGGTCATGACGCATACTTTATGAACTGCGCCATGTCGTGGGGACAGGTATGGATGAAAAGACAGTGGAAGGAGTTTGAACAATGGTACAAACAGCATCTCGATTTTCCTTATATGCCCACCTTACCCAAGAGTATTTGTTCGTGGAGCGAAAAGTCATGGTTAAAATATCATACTCGTTACTGTATAGAGACCAACAAATTTTTTGTATTCCCATACGTCTCATACACTACAAACTTCAGCGAACCTGGTACGCATATACGTAAGACCGACACAATATTTCAAGTGCCCATACTAGCTGGCGACATGAAGAATCTCCGTTTACCGGATATCGATGACAATAGCATCAAATATGACGGATGGTTTGAGAACAAGGCATTATACGACTGTCTCCAGCTGAATGAATCGGAATGTTGTCTTGACCTCAACTCCACCAATGGCAATACGATGAACAAACGCTATTGGCTCACTACAAGGCGACTGCCGTATAAAGTGTTGGCTAACTTTGGATATACACGCCGTCCCATAGAGACGAATGTATTGGAAGGCTGCCAAGGTCTCGGTATCTACCTCTATGACACCACGGTCAAGAGCCACTATCCTCAGAACCTGGGCAATCCAAGCTACCTCACCACCCATTTCATTCAAAATTCATTCCTGTTCATACGCGACTATGGATTTAGGAATTTCTTTAATGACTTCATCCAACTCTTCAAAGCAAAATATTTATGAATATTCTCTTACAGACAGCAAGATTTCTCTATACGTATCTTAAGCACCATAAGGCACTCAGATTCCAATACACAAGTGTCGTGGGCCGCCATGCCGTCTTCGAAGGCAATAACAGCATCGGGTCCCACACCAGCTACACGGGACACATGGGGCGTTGCAGCTATATAGCCCAAGGCTCCGACCTTTATGCCAAGATTGGCCGATACACGTCGATAGGAAGCAATGTCAAGAGCATTATGTATCGCCATCCCGTCAGCTATCCGTTTGCCACCACCTCTCCCGCATTCTATTCCACATTGGGGCAATGCGGCGGCATTAATTATGCCACCGAAACAATATTTGACGAGAGGATAATGGCAGATTCCAAGAGCGACAGCGCCATCATTATCGGCAATGACTGCTGGATTAACTCCGACGTCAGAATAATATCCGGGGTGACCATAGGTGACGGAGCCGTGGTGCTTGCGGGAGCCGTCGTCACTCGCGATGTTCCCCCATACGCCATCGTGGGTGGTATTCCAGCCAAGGTCATAAAATATAGATATAATGAGGAGGACATCAAATGGCTTCTCGACACAAAATGGTGGGACAAGCCAGAGATTTGGCTCAAGGACAACTGGCGGTTGTTTGCCAACATCATTGAATTAAAACAGGCGCTTAACCCTTGACGTGATATATCCCCGCTCTTTGGCATTGAGGCACACTATATACACTATCGCCAACACCAATAGACCCTCGACAAGCAAGGCAAGCATACCATGAAGCGGTAGGCCTGTTATGCACAGTGGCGCAAACAATGCCACGGCTATCAAACTGGGTATATACACACTTTTCCAAAGCACCCCAGTGTCAAAACCATATTCCAGTCTCATCACATACTGACGGGTCATGAGGATGAACAACGAGAAGATGATATACACTACCAATAGCCACCAAGCCTCGGCACCAAGCGACAACACCACATAGGCTGCAGGTATGGAAAGCAGATAAAGTGTATTGACAAATATCTGATAGCGGCGTATTCGGCCACCAGCCATCACATATTCCGAGATACCGCTATTAAGCGAGTCAACAAGCATATTGACCACAAACAGTCGAGAAAACAGAACGCTATATGGAGGAACCTCGCCAAGCCACAGACCAAGGATATAATCCATTTCGCAAAACAACGGTGCGCCGACTACAAAAACGACAATAAACGACATCTTTGCCGACAGCACCACAAGGGTGTTACATCTGTCCATGTCGCCGCTGGCGTATGCTTTGGTAATCTGCGGGGAAATAGGCTTTGTTACGTTCTGCGCTATTAGCATCACCATCTGCAAAACATAATTAGCGATGCCGAGAGCGGCGTTCATCATGGTGGAGAAAAACGCATTGACAAGCATTGCAGCAGCCTGAGTACGGCCTACAATTGCCACTGCTCCATATCCGATCCATGCCGAGAACGATAGTATGTCTATATATGGCTTCCGATTCCTTACAATCCTCACCCTTGTTATCTCGCTGAAGCATTTGTGACAATAGGCCATGAACAACAATGTGGGAAAACCTGCCACAAATGCCAGAAGGTAGGTATATACCAACAGTTTGTCTGAGAAATGACTTATGAGCATGTATGTCACCACTACTTTGACCAAGTTGCATATCACGTCGGTGAGACAAAACACGAAAAATCTCTCCTTGGCGATCAACAAACCGTTATACGGCACGCCAATGAATGCTATTATGGCTCCAATGATATTGATGTCGTAAATCTTTATCACCAAGTCAAGCTGGCCATCGTATTGCAGTATGTTGTAAATATAGTAATGTCCCAAGGGATAGGAAAGAGCCAACGTGATCAGTGCTATTGCAATGTGAATGACAAGACATACATTGAACGTGCGGTTGATCTCTTCCATATTACCCTTGCCTATGGCCACGGCAATAAAACGATTGGAGGCGGAAACCATCGTAGTGTTGACCACACTCATAAATGTTATTACACTCGCCACCACTGCTACCAGTCCGAAATCGCTCACTCCAAGAGCCTGAAGGGCATAACGGGTGGCAAATACGGAGCAAAGCGTCGTTATGCCCAGTCGGGCATAAAGCAGCATAGAATTGATTACTATTGTGCGGTTGGCGTTTTTTTCCATATAATGAATTTTGTTCCTCTCTTTTCCTTTTTTTTCTTAGATATTGCCTGTTGCGAAATGTCATTGTAGTTATACCCCAAACCCAATAGCAGCAAGATGAAGAAATAAGGCACCATCTCCATCAGCATCATCACCATCAAGGTGACTATGCCGAATCCCAATATGACAGCCATACGCTCATCTGACTGCCACAGCCTACGCAGCGACAAGTATGACAATGCTATATATAGGCCTAACAGTATTATTCCTCCATGGATTAATGACGCGAGGACGATGTTGTGGGGTCCTGTGGCAAACGACTCCATGTGCTTGATATACCAGTCGGAATCAACCATACCATGGCCTATTATTGGAGAATCGGCTATGACCTTTAGAGCCTGGTCCCACATCAGTGTACGATGGGTGAATGTTATGTCTTTCTCCAATACGTCAACCACAATATACACAGCCAGCTGATTGTTCTCCAGTCCCTTGCCGCTGAACACGACAAACGTCTGGAACAATATTACCACCGTCATCACCGACGCAAAGGCAAACCGCTGAAGCTTCTTCCAAGGTATGACGCAGAATACCAAGAACATAATAATACAGCTCAACGATGTCATGCTCCTGATAATGGCAAGCGGAATGATACTGCACAATATAACTGGTATCACATTCAGGAGCCACCACTTGGAATACTTCAGGCATAGTATGGAGCAGACTGCCGCCGTTATCAAACGGCATCCCATCTGATTGTAGTTGTTGCCAAGCAGATAGCCTGTTGAAAACTTTTCATTATCAAACGACCAAAGTTCAGGATGAATAATCAAGTGAATGAAGTTTGAATATACACATATAGATAACCCTATAGCACTACCTATTACAACAACCTTAAGCCTATCCCTATAATATCTCAGAAAGAGGAAGATTCCACCTATTTCCACCACATTGTATATGGCACCCTTTATTCCTTGGGCATTGATGATCGTGCTGCTTAGTAACATTATCAAAAACAAGAATATAATAAAGCCATACCTGCTCATTTCTTTTTCATAAAGATATGCCACCAAAATCGACACAAAACTGAGCAATGTCATACCATAACATAGATACGACATTGTGCCCATTCCCAATTCAGACAACGACATAGATACCATGACGATTATCGCAACCTGCATCAGTATGGGAATAATGGTCAGTTTTTTTAGATGTATGACTAAATCCATCTTGCCCTTTAGTTGAATTTCATCTATCAGCTTTGGTTATTAATACCTTTCTCGATAGCCATAGTGCCATAACGAACGTGGAAAAGAAGAGCATACCTGCCACAAAAATCATTCTTTTGGGTCCTGCCGGTTTAATGGGCACTGTAGCAGTCTTGAGTGTGGTGAATGCCGGGGTACGCTCCTGTAGTTTGGCTTTCGTCGCTTCCAATTGGGTACAAAGTGCAGTATATGTATTATATTTCAGTTGCATGTCAGCCTCTAACTTGTCTCTTTCCGAGATAGATGTCTGAAGCAGAATATCCTGATTGGCATCACAATATGCACTGTATTTTGCTATAGAGGCGTTGTATTCTTTTCTTGCCTGTAAAACCAGATCTTCATAGTGAACAAGGTCAAGTCTTGCTTTGCTGGTTCTATATTCGATAATGAAATCTTGAAGACGTTGTTTTACTGAATCGGCAAGAATGGCACTTACTAAACAATCTTGATCCCTTACTGTTAGTGTTACCACATCTGTTTTCTTGTCAACATCACATGAAATATTCGTTTTCACTTTTTCCACAAGATTATAATCACGTTCAGACAACCTGAAGGCGTCAATTTTCTTCCTGTCACCATAGGGCTTTTTCTTATCAGAAAATAAATTTACAATAGCATTCTTTGCTTTGTTGAATGGCTCTTTCAACCAATTCTTTTTTTGATGTTTTGTCAAATAGGTATAATAGTCGGTATCTACTGTGCCATCATCGGTTTTCACCCTGATATCAAACAGACTGACAATAAAATTATTAGAACCTAATAGGTCGGGATACAATAACGGATAGATAGCATCACTACCATTGCCACCCAAATTAATTCCAAACGACGAAGCCATAGATGCAATACCACCTACAACATCTTCGCCATTCGACTCGGGAGCCAACGACACACTACAATCATAATACCTTGGTTGTGGAATTATCCACAGTATAGATAATACTGCCACAATTGGCCACATGATGAAGAACTTCTTTCGTTTTTCATATAGTGTCTTGACTATCAATCCAAGGTCTATTGCATCTCTTTCTTTCTTTTCTTCCATAATAGTTTATTCATTTATTATTTCAGCTCTAACAAAATCAAGGCAATCGTATGGTTTTTGTTTTATACTTATTTCAGTATATTTGCTATGGTGGCTATCATGGCGGCTATGGAGGCTGTGCCTGAGATGAGCGAGATGGATTCGGCGGTGGACATCTTTGACATCGACTTCTGAGGCACTACAATCTCACAACCTGGCTTTACCTTTACTCCGCGACCTGCCTTAGCTACGTCGCCGTTCATATAGATGATATAGGTGCGGCTCTTCTTTGCCTTGGAACTGCAGCCTCCGGCAAGGTCGATATAGTAGTTTACACCTTTCCCTTCTTTGTATGCTACAGTATTGGGGTACATCACCTCACCGTTTATCTTCACCGTTCCGTTATATACAGGCACCGTCAACTTGTCGCCTTCACGAAGTACGATATCGGCATCAGATCCAGGATTAGCTAACGCCTTGTCAAGCTCAATGCCTACTGGATAGAATTCGGGTATGGCATTCTCGTCGGTGGCGGCCAACTGCTTTAGGTCGGATAATGACTTGCCAGACTTAATGGCTTGTGCCCTTAACTCATCTTCTCGTTGCTCGCGCTGAATCTTCATTATTTCTTGCACTCGCTTGCGTTCGATGTTTGTAAGACGTCGTTCTAGACGTGCTCCTTGTGGATATGCCATGTTGCTGAGTCCACCGGCTTTCTTAACCACCTCACTTATGCGTTCGTTTTTCTTCGAAAGGGTATAGGTGCCGGCAAACATCACTTCACCTTCCAACATAACATTTTGCTGCTTGTAGAAGCCTGGCGATCTACGTACGTATATCTCATCGTACGGCTTGAGCAAGAATCCTGGCTCGCCATCAATGACGAACCCGTCCTTAAGGGCAAATGTAAACGTGTGGGCAATGGTGTCAGAGGATTCCGTCTGACTCGGGTTGACAATACGACGTGCCACATCTACCTTCATGATGGAAGCCGTCTCTTTTAGACCGCCTGCTTGAAGCACAAGATCTTCAAGGGTGGAATTGTCGGCATACTTGTATATACCAGGATACATCACTTCACCATGTATGGTAAGTGTCATGTCTTCCTGGAGTTCTCTCTTGCTTGGGATGTATAATACGTCTTCGTTACATATGGGAATATCTGCCACACGTCCGCTCATGATGCCGTCAACATCTACCTGTATCACCTGGAGGGTGCGGTCGGATTTCATCCTGTGCATCACGGCATGGGCAGTGAAAGCATCTTCGGTCACTCCTTCGGCATGCTCTATGAGCGAACGTACTGAGTTTACCTCACCGCTCACCTGATACATGCCTGGACGAAATACGGCTCCACGGATCTCTACCATATTGGAGAAACGGGGGATGACGGAGTCAATGCTCACGCTGTCTTCATCTGCCATACGGAACGAACTGGTGTCAAACTCACCGACATTATATACGGAGTAGAGACTGCCAGACTTTCTTACCACGCGGATAGACTTGCGGTAAGCGTCGCCAGTGAATCCTCCTGCATATTTCATTAGCGAGGCGAGGCTCTCGCTTTGCTTCATCTCGTAGTACATAGGGCGTTTGACCTTTCCAGTAATTTGTACAAGACACTCGTAGGGGCCTACAACGATGACGTCGCCTTCTGCCAAACGGATGTTACCTGTCATCTTGCCGTTGAGTATATAGTCATAGATATCGACAGTGGTGACTTGCCTGTTGTCGCGGAACACCTTGATGTTTCTCAATGTACCAATATCACTGGTTCCACCTGCCATGTACAAGGCATGAAATACCGTGGCAAAAGCTGATAGGGTATAGGTGCCTGGTGTGGCTACTTCACCCATCACATTCACAGAAATGGTCTTTGTCTGTCCAACGGTGAGTTTTATGCTTGAGCTTTTATATCGTGCTCCGAGTGTCGTCTTGAGCTTGCGGTTTGCCTGATCTACAGAGAGACCGGCGAGTTCTATTGGACCATACCCCTCGATGACAATGGTCCCATCAGGAGTTATGGTGCTTTCTACAGACTTCTGTGAAGCGCCATATATGTCAACAAAGACTTTGTCGCCAGGGCCGAGACGATAGTTCTGCGGCGTGGCTATATTCATGTTTGGCTCAAAATTGAGTTGCGGATTGTTGAAGATGTCGCGTCCGAAGACTTTCTTCTTGTTTTTTTGCATGATGCGCTCGTACATCTCTTGCTCTGCCAAAGAAGTGGAGTCGGGCATAAAAGAATTGAGTTCGCCCTGCATCATCATGTATTCGGCATCATTGCTGTCATAGGTGTGTTGCAACTGTCGTTCACCAGCAATTTGGTATTTAGACACTTGTTGTGGATTGACGGGCTTGGTCTGAACGTCATTAGCACGCATGCGGTCAGTATTACCTGTAATGTCCTTCGCGCCGAGCCCTTGTGCGCCTTTTTGTCTTTCAACCTTATCCCTTACCTTCCTGATCTGTTCGATAGTCACTCCACGTTGCATGAGTTTTGTTACGATCTGTGCCTGGGAGGTGCCTTTCTGTTGTTCGCTAATGACGAACGAGATGATTTGTTCGTCGGTCATAGATGATTGTGCGATGGCATTTCCTGCCATCGCCGCAATCATCGTTATTGTTAATATAAGTCTTTTTAATCTGTTTTTTTGCATAACGTTATGTTTTATATATATGTATAAACTGCCTTTTGCGACAATTATTGTACAAAGTTATGCAAAAATTCTCAAAGAAGAAAATAAATCTGGGAAAAATATTCTTTCAGGCTTTATTTAATACCTTTTAATGATATTTTTTCCCCGTTATTAAGTGTTTTAACATGAATAGTGACACCTTTTGCGTCATTCTTGCGTGCCACACCTGCTGCATCATACATAGTGGTAGAGACCACCGTAGTGTCATCGGTGACATTACCGGAGATACCTGTATCGTTGCTGTTAATAGCCTCAACGATAGTGCCGTCAGCATTGTGGTATGCGGGATAGTATTCTTTTACTGACGACTCAGCGTCTTTATTACCCTCTATCATAATTGTCTGCACGAGACTATTTAGATAGACCTCAACGTTGGTGTACCATTCCTTCTGTGAGTCGATGGTAGTGAGCTGGGCATCTTCCGCATTGTTTGGATCGAGACCATTGGCCACCTCCCAGTCGTCGGGCATTCCGTCACCATCAGTATCAAACCCTGTGGTGCGTTCTTCCTCACGAAGGATTGGGAAGCTTGCCGTGGTTGGGTCTTCTGTTCCAGATGGGTCATTGATGACATCCAGAATTCCAGCGCGTTTTGCTACAGCCCCTTGATAGGTGGTGGTTCCGTTAGTGGCTTCCTCCACATATCTGTTGTCGCATTCGTCGCGAACGAGGGAAGCGCCTCCGTATTTTAACACCTTCTTGAAAGCAGTCTGTGCCTTGTGGGTTGTCACCTCGCCCGCGTCAATCGGTTCGTCAAGTTTCAGGCGTATGCAGTCGACTCCGTTTGTATTCTTCAAATATGTTTGGTTTTCTCCGTAGTAATGATTAGGATCGGCAATATATTTTTCACTATTTATAGTATATAGACCGGAGTCATAGATAACTCCCTGCCAATCGTAATTCTCAGGAGAAGAAGCTGCTGTCACGTAATTACCATTGATATAGTATCGTGAGGCATAGCCGGGGAAGAGATTGTCGCCGCCATTTGAAGCGTCAGACACCGACACCTGGGTGACTCGAGTCTTGTTTTTTGTTCCAGGACCTGCCTTATAGTAATTGTTTATCATATTGATATATCCACCGCCAGGACCACCGTAGCATCCGTTGCCATCACCCCAGTTGTACATCACACAGTTGCGGAAGTCAACGCGCTCTGCCTGAATAGAGTTCTCATAGAGTGTTTTGTCATATCCATCCCAGTTGTATCGTGCACCATTGAATCGGGGTGCACGATTCTGAACGTGGGCGATGAAGTTGTGGTGGAAGGATGCGTCCTTGCCTCCCCAGATGCCTCCATAGCTATGGGCGCCTTTGTTGTGTCCGGTATTTGCCAGACCCTCAGTAATGTTACACCACTGCATGGTGAAGTTGCAGTTGTCGTAGAACGAAGCGACCTCGTCGATGCTCCAAGAGAATGAGCAGTGGTCGATGATGATATTTTTGTGTTTACGTCCCCATGTGGTATCGGCTCCGTCGTTGACATCTTTCACTTGTGAACGACGGCAACGGATGAATCGAACAATGACATTATCGCATTTGCCGAAGTAGAGGGTATAGTAGCGAAGAGTGATACCGTCGCCGGGGGCTGTCTGTCCGGCAATAGTAGTGTTGGAGCTAACATTAAGCTGCGACTTCAAGTCGATATAACCACTAACGTCGAAGACGATGGTCTTAGCGCCCGACTGGGACAGAGCCCAACGTAGTGAGCCTTCGCCAGAATCATTAAGGTTTGTAACGTGAATAATCTTTCCGCCACGTCCTCCGGTAACATAACGTCCGTGTCCTTCAGCTCCCGGGAATGCCGGAGACTGTGCGAGGGTGGGGGAAAGAGTCCCCAAGAATAATGATAGTGATAGTAGAGTCTTTTTCATGTCATTTTGTTTTGATAAACCGTGGAACAGCCATCTTGTCGTTGACGGCTATTCCACGGTGATAAGCGTTTGAATGATTTTATTTAACTATTTTCTTGTTGCATATGATATAAACACCCTTTGAGGCCTTGCTTACGCGAACGCCTGCCAGTGTGTGTATTTCGGCAGAAGTGTTGCTGTCGGCATTGAGAGAGTTGATACCGGCGCCAGGGCTTGCTACTGCTGGAGTGCCAAAACCACCCATCTCGTTGGCTGCACGTACTGCGTATTCGGCTTCTGGGTTGTCAACGACATAAGATGTAGTGTTGGCATCAACGATAGCCTTAACCTTATCATCAGCAACGATCGCATAAGCCGAAGCACCCTCTACAGCTTTCCATGAGAGCTTACCGTCTGCTATAGAAGGTGAGCTTATCTCAACTTGTGAGGCAAGAGCAGCTGGAGTCCAGTCGGTGAGCACCTTGTCAAGACTATATGAAGCAGCTTGCTCAGAGGTGATGATGGTTTCCATCTCGTTGCTCTTGCTGTCTTTTACAAACTTGACAATATTTGTAGCAGGCGATACGACAGTGCCTTCAGCATTTACGGAGTTATACTCAACAAACTTGTCAGCAACAACATTCATGCCGCTTGCCGTGAATCGTGTAGCGGCAATTTCCGATGGCTGGTTGAGTGTGGTGTTAAGGAATGCCAAGCGAGGCACGCCGCCCCATGCACGTCCAAAGTTGAATTTCGATGCCTTGTTCTCGATAGTACATCCATCGAATACATAACCAAAGGTATTGCTTGCATCTGTATATGGAGCGGTGATTGTTGCTTCACCGTTCTTTTCGTCTTTCTTGCGGCTTTCGCAAACGAGAATACACTTATTGAAGAACACATCGCCATTGCCACAGATGAAGTCAACGGTTCCATGGATCTCTGATGTCTCCCAGTAGAACTGTTTGTTGGCATTGCTGTAATATGTGTCTTGATAAGACAGCATCTTAACGTTTTTACAGATTGTTCTTGCACCTTTGTCCTGAAGACATACCGCACGGCCTGCGCTGGCTGCAGAATAGTAATCGAGGGCATTCTGGAGAGTAAGGTCTTGCAGATATGCATTCTGGCCAGTGATAAGTATGGTAGCTGTAGTTCCGATGCCTTCATTGGCAACTTCGGGAGCGTTGACGATGATTGTCTTGTCCATTCCCTCACCGATGAGAGAAATGTTGTTGCCAGAGATTCGTGTGAGACAAGTCTTGCCAAGGTCGTAAGTTCCTGCAGGAACGAAGATCTTTGTACGGCTATCAGCTGAGGCCTGTGCATTGGCTATCTCTATTACTGCCAACAGATTGTCAGCATCTCCAGCCTTGACCGTGAAGTAACCATTGTCGTCCTTCTTGATGTTGGAGTTGGCATCATTGATGATCAAAACGTTGTGAATATATGCTGTTGCGCTGAATGTGAGGGTGAGAGTAGTGGCGTCTCCTGTATATTCGTATGAGCCACTTTGTCCGTCAGACTCCACTTGTGCTGCCATGGTTTTGAGTACATTTCCTGCGGCATCGGAAATAGTGATGTCGCCTGCAGAATATCTACATAAGCCAAGGTTGATGTAAGCATGACCGCCAACAAGAAGGTGCAGCTTGTCGCCTTCACCGAACACCCATCCGTGAGTACCGTCGTGGAACTTGCCGTTTCCTTCCGGCATGAACGCTTCATGATCGTCAGCATAAAAATACTGGTCAGCAAGGTTATAGCTGTATCGGGCGTCAGGACTCATTGTCTCTTTTGGTGTGACAAGAGCATATAGAGCAAAATCAGCGGTCACTACATCTGTTGTGGCAAAGCGGCGGCCACCGTCAGGTTTTGCATACCAGCCGCGGAAGGCATAGCTTGTCGGGATCTCCTCATTGTAATCGCATGAGAAGTTGCCGATGGCGGCATCCTTTTCTACGGTCTGTGTTCCAATTACTGAGCCTGATACACCATAGTAAGTAAGCGTAAAATCAGGTTTATAGACAACTGTCAGCACATAAGTAGCTTCAGCGCCGTTAGCTTCAACAACAATAGTGACAACAGCGTTGCCTTTGTTGTCTGAAGAATATTCTGTTGACTTAATATTGCCATTACTTGCTGTAACGTCTGTGAGAGGATTGCTCTCGGAAATCATTTTCTGAAGCTTTGAAATCTCAACCGTAGCGGCAAAAATTCCGTCTGGCTGTTCGTCGAAGATATCTGCGGCTGCATATACGGCGCCGTTTACGGTGATATTGCCGAGAGAAGGAGTGAGCGACATGTCAACCATTCCGTAGATATCAATCTCCATCATGTAGGCATTCTGCGAGGCGTTGAGATTAGTCCAGCGTAACTGCACGTTTGTACGGTTGACTTCTACATCAACGTCGGTACCTTGCTGTGTGGTAGCAACAGCGTCAGATAATACTACCCAGTCTTCATCGCCGTCGCCCTTTGCTTCAAGTTTCCATCCGCGGTTGCTTCCAGTGGCACCATGAAAGAAATGAACTTTTGATATTGAGGCAAGTGTAGATGTGATGATATAAGGATCTGCACTCTTTGCTGCCATCAGCATACCTCCATTCCAGTTTGGGAACTTACCGGTATTGAAGTTTGAGGAACTTATCTGAGTGTTGTAAATAGAGAAAGTAAGTTCTTCATGGCTGTACTTTGTCTGCCATGTCACCTTTGTCTCGCTGGCTTCAGCCTTTTTCTCATAGTCTTTCCATTCGGTGAAGTTGGTGGAATAGATACATTTTTCCTGAAGTGGCGACACCTGCAGCACCTGTATTGAATATAGGTAGCTACTTCCAGTGCCAGCAATTTCCACGTAGCCCTGTGACACTTCGGCAGTTGTTGCCTTGTGGTTGACCTCATCAGCGTCAGCAGCTATTCCGCCTACTGTATAATAGTGATAGCCGGGATAGCTCACCACGGTGACGATGTCACTTGTTGACTTTACAGGCACACGGATGAGAGTGCCGCTATTGAACTGCGCATCAGTTCCGCGTCCTTTGAGTTTTCCGTTAGTGGCATCGACAAACAAAGCGATTCCCTCTACGGTAGAAGCCACTTCTCCTGTTGTACCTTGGATATTGGTGGCATTATTGATACCAGCCGGCAGGTCGTTCTTAAAGTCCCACACGGCAGACACATCACCTGCTTTTGCGGCAAGTGAGAATACAAGCAACATGCAAAGTACTCCAATTTGTTTTAGTTGGTTCACAATTTTAAATATGTTAGGTAAATTAATAATTTAAACGTTCATACTCAAGTGAAGCCCAAATGAACGGTCCTACTCCTTTAGCATCGTTGTCTCTGATAGGTTCGCTAAGATAATAGTCGTAAGATCCGTCGCGACGTTTGTTCTCCCTTACGTTTGGTGCGGCTTTCTTCACAGCCTCGCTCATACCAGGACCGAGTCCAGCCACTGAGCAGCATTGTGTGAGTGAGATGGTCTTGTCGGCATTGACACGGATGAAGTTCTTGATAATACCCTCATATGCTTTCTTTCCTGCATTAAGATATTTTTCGCCTAAATATCCTTTATTGTAAGCCTTCAACAAGGCGTACGCAAACATTGAAGAACAAGTTGATTCAAGATAGTTTCCCTCGCGTTCTGGAGAATCCATCACCTGATACCACAGTCCAGTCTTCTTGTCTTGCCATTTTATCACAGCGTCGAGGTCTTTTTTCAGCAGTTCGATTACCTCGCCGCGGCGATTGTAGTCTTCTGGCATAGCGTCGAGTAGTTCAATGAGAGCCATTGTGTACCATCCTTGCGCCCTTCCCCAGCAGTGTTGCGACAATCCAGTATTCTTGTCAGCCCAAAACATCTCGTGTGTCTCATCCCATGCATGGCGGTTAAGTCCCGTTGCTGGATCGAATGTGCGCTCATAAGTCTTGCTAATCTGATTGACGGCATCGTCGTATATCTTCAGTGCTTTCTTTGGCTTGAGCAACATGTTGGCAGTCAGGGCACGATAGGGCAGTCCCATAAATATTCCGTCAAGCCATACTTGATAAGCATAAATGGCTTTGTGCCAATACACGCCTTCTTTGGTACGAGGCTGCTTGTCGAGCTGCTTCATCAGAGTCTTCATCGCCATGAGGTTTTTCGCTTCGGGAAACAACTGATACGTACGAGCCACGAAATGTCCGGTACGTATTTGGTCGAGATTGTAGTCTTCGAGCTTATATGTTCTTATTTCACCTTTCTCGTTTATCATCGTGTCGGTATAGAGTTGGCAGTATTTTTTTATGTCATCACCACCATATTTAATATATGTGTCGAGCATTGCTTCCAACTCTATACCCATAACATAACTCCATCTTGGCTTTTTGGCGAAATCGAGCATGTAAGACTGAGGCACACGTTTCATCTCTGAATATGTGAGCCACTGACTATAGTTGTCATAAGGTTTTTTTTTTAACACAAGGCTGCCGTTGATGAAAAGATTTTCGAATTGTACATTTCGAGTTTGTCCACTTTCGAAGTTTCCATCTTTGACCCCATTGAAATGGCAGTCCTTGACGTTTATGTCATACACATTGCATACGGAGTCGAGAGCGATGATCTGAACTCCGTACTTGCTTTTTTGGCAAGTAATGTTCTCGATGTTGATATTACGTACTGTAGGCGCATATCCTCTACAGCACTTCTCCTTTGGCTCATAGTCGAGATTGATCTTCAGCACAGATTCTCCACACTGGCCCACTTCAATATTTCGGGCGTAAAGATTTTCTATAATACCTCCTCGGCAAGTATTTGTCTTAATGCGGATTACGCGATCCAGGTCTGGACTGTCCATCTTGCAGTTCTCGGCAAACACGTTACGGCAACCGCCAGAGATCTCACTTCCTAACACTACGCCACCATGACCGTTCTGCATCTCGCAATTACGTATGATGATGTTTTCGCTTGAGCGTCCCCAAAGGCGCCCATCGTTGTTGCGTCCACTCTTTATGGCAATACAATCATCGCCAGTGTTGAAATAACAGTTCTCTATAAGAACGCCGTCGCAGGATTCTGGGTCGCAACCATCCCCATTCGGGCCATCGTTGTTGATGTGAACGCCACGTACAGTGATATTCTTTGACAGCAGAGGGTGTATCACCCAGAAAGGAGAACGCAACAAGGTGACATCTTCAATGAGCACACCATCGCATTGGTTGATATTGATGAGCTGAGGGCGTAATCCATCTTCAGGACCAAACTTTCGTTCGTTCATATCCACGCCATCTTCAGCCAGTTGTAGCAGACGTGCACGACTGCCGCAGTTCTGACCTATCTCACCAGGTTTCCATCCGTAACGGTCTTTTCCGCACCACTTCCACCAGGTGGCGTTTTCACCGCCGCCGTCAATAGTGCCTTTGCCAGTAATGGCGATATCGGTCTGTTTGTAAGCGTAAATACATGGCTGTAGGTTCCAGCAGTCTATTCCTTCCCATCGTGTAGGAACAATAGGATATAATTCGGGTTGGAATACGAACTGAAGCACTGCACCTTCCTTAACATGAAGGTTAACTTTGCTAAGAAGGGTGATCGCGCCTGTGTGAAACGTACCTTCAGGAACGACGACCTGCCCTCCGCCGCCCTTTGAGCAAGCGGCGATAGCCTTGTTGATGGCTTTCTGATTGTCAGACGCTTTAGCCTTTGTGCTTGCGCCATACTTTGTGATGTCGTAGCACTTGTCTTTGAATTCGGGTTGTCTGATACTCTTTTCGATTTGTTTGTACTGCGTCTCCCATGCATCCGCCACTACTGAGAGCGGCAATAGCAGGAGCGCTACCATTAAGTTGATATACTTCATAAATTGTTTGTTTTTTATATTTGTTTTCAGTTATGGTTGCAAAGATAATAAAAAAACGACAATATCCAAACCTTTTTTTCATTTTATTGAAATAAAAGTGTAATTTTGCCCATTTTTCCTTATTTTATACATGATTTTGCCACTACAAATGCCATTGTCCATGCAGCCTGAAGATTAAAACCGCCTGTTATTGCATCTACATCCAATACCTCACCGGCAAAGTATAATCCAGGATATTTTTTGCTTTCGAGTGTCGATGGATTGATGTTTCCCAATGCAACACCTCCGCAAGTGACAAATTCTTCTTTGAAGCGGTTTTTCCCATCGATGACGAACTGTTGGTTAGTGAGAGTGGCTACAAGTTTGTTCTGGCCTTTCCTACCCAGCTCCGCCCAGCGTAGCATAGGATTTAGTCCGCTACAATGAAGCAGGTAAGACCACAAACGACTGTTGAATCTTTGTGGATATACATTCTGCAATTGCTTGTGTTGATTATTGAGGGCAAGAGAAGTAAGTTGTTCGCAGACAGAGGCCTCGTTGTCTTTGTGAAACCAATTTATAGCAATGTTTGTCTTGTAGTCGCATTCTTGTAAATATCGTGCACCATAGGAAGACAATTTCAATATTGACGGTCCGCTCAGTCCCCAATGAGTGATGAGCAATGGTCCTTCAGCCTTAATTTTTGTCCCGACAATCGATGATGTGACATTCTCTACAACCGTGCCTGTAAGTTCTGTTATAGGATTGTTTTTCAGGCATAGGCTAAAGAGCGACGGTACAGGTGTCACAATGTCAAATCCGAGATCTTGAATCATGTCAAGTCCGCTGATTTTCGGACTTCCTCCAGTGGTCACAACAACAACATTATAAGATTCCGTATTTGTCTTTCCCTCCTTGTCGATAGTGAATACGTCATAGCCTTCATTTCCTCCTGTTGCAATCTTTGTCACCTTCTGCTGCGTACGAATCACGACTCCATGCTTATGCATCAACGACAGCAGTGTGTTTACAATTTCCATTGCGTCTTGTGACACAGGAAACACACAGTTGTCTTCCTGTATGGTGAGTTTTACTCCGGCATTTTCAAACCACTCGAATGCATCTTTGTGGCTGAACTCCTTCAGAAGTCGTTTCATAAGCCTGGCACCCCTTGGATAAGCAGTCTCAACGCTGGGAATGCCTTCGAAGCTATTTGTAAGGTTACACCGTCCGCCTCCCGTGATGGCGACCTTTGCCAAAGGGCGTTTGCCTCTTTCATAAACGGTTACCCGCGAATGAGGCATACGTCGTTTTATTTCTACTGCTGCAAAGCACCCTGCAGCTCCAGCTCCAACAATTGCGATGTCCATAATAATAAATAGGAAATAATATTAAATAGGTGGAAAATATAATAAGGCGGAAAATAATAAATAGGAGGGAAATATAAATAGGAGGGAAATATAAATAGGAGGGAAATATAAATAGGTGAGAAGAACTGGAAAGTGTGACGAACAATGCTGGAAATCAGAAATGCCGCAGACACCCGTTTGATGATGCCTGCGGCAAGTTCTATTTGAGTCTTGCGATCATTTTATTTACCAAGGAGAATGTTCATCATTTCAACAGCAGCTTTAGCTACCGATGTACCAGGTCCGAAGATGGCGGCCACGCCAGCCTGATAGAGGAAGTCGTAGTCCTGGGCTGGGATGACACCGCCCGCTATGACCATGATGTCCTCACGACCCAGTTTCTTCAACTCGTCGATAAGTTGAGGAACGAGAGTCTTGTGACCTGCAGCCAGTGAGCTGACACCCACAACATGCACATCGTTTTCAACTGCCTCACGAGCGGCCTCGGCTGGAGTCTGGAACAATGGTCCCATATCAACATCGAATCCGCAGTCAGCATAACCTGTTGCCACTACCTTTGCTCCGCGGTCGTGACCATCCTGTCCCATCTTGGCGATGAAGATACGTGGACGGCGGCCTTCCTTCTGAGCGAACTCCTCTGTGAGCTGACAAGCCACGTCAAAGTCCTTGTCGTTTTTGCTTTCTGATGAATACACGCCTGAAATTGTTCTGATTACTGCCTTGTAACGACCTACTACTTCTTCGCAGGCGTCACTGATTTCTCCGAGGGTACAACGCAACTTCGCACATTCTACAGCCTGTGCGAGGAGGTTGCCTTCTCCCGTACGTACTATCTCTGTGAGTTTCTTAAGAGCTGCCTGGCAAGCCTCTTCATCGCGGGCTGCACGAACCTTGGCGAGGCTCTCTTCCTGCTGCTTGCGCACAGCGGTGTTGTCAACCTCAAGGATATCGATAGGATCCTCATGGTCAAGACGATACTTGTTAGTGCCGACGATGGTTTGTATGCCAGAGTCGATACGTGCCTGTGTACGGGCTGCAGCTTCCTCGATGCGCATCTTTGGAACTCCAGTTTCAATAGCCTTGGCCATACCGCCGAGCTTTTCTATTTCCTGGATGTGCTCCCATGCCTTGTGTACGAGTTCGTTGGTGAGGGTCTCAACGTAGTAAGAACCTGCCCATGGGTCGATATGCTTGCAGACCTTTGTCTCGTTCTGGATGTAGATCTGAGTATTACGTGCAATACGAGCAGAGAAGTCTGTCGGGAGAGCGATAGCCTCGTCGAGGGCATTGGTGTGGAGCGACTGTGTGTGACCCAATACGGCAGCCATAGCCTCGATACAAGTACGGCCTACATTGTTGAATGGATCCTGCTCGGTGAGCGACCATCCTGAAGTCTGAGAGTGGGTACGCAATGCGAGTGACTTCGGGTTCTTTGCGCCGAAGCTCTTCACAATCTTTGCCCAAAGCAGACGACCTGCACGCATCTTGGCAATCTCCATGAAGTGGTTTACGCCGATAGCCCAGAAGAATGACAGACGGGGAGCGAAGGCATCCACGTCGATACCGG
>SAMEA3663036__coassemble_420_pt1 | contig 20356 bp, 20 predicted proteins | sample SAMEA3663036__metabat2_low_PE_037 | metagenome-assembled genome bin SAMEA3663036 (sample SAMEA3663036) | pig gut metagenome | biome: pig gut; feature: pig-associated habitat; material: faeces | place: France | collected 2012
AAATAAATGACGAAAAGTCGTGTTTTCGTGTTTGTTGCCACACTGACTACTTTCCTTTTGGTGGCATGCAAACCATCTGTGCCAAGCCAGTATATTGCGCCTGATGAACTTGAAGAGGTGCTGTATGACTACTACGTGTCACAGGCAATGGCTGACGTCAAGAATGATGATGGGCGTATGGGCTATCATCGAAGGATGTATTTCCTGGCCGTATTGAAGAAACACGGATTGACAGAAGCTGAGTTTGATTCGTCGATGGTTTACTATTATCGACGTGCCGACTATCTGAGAAAGATTTACAGCCATCTTCAGGAACGTATGGAAAGAGAAGTGTCGGGCACTACAGTCACAAGTGTTGTACACAAATATAGGATAGGTGGCGATACCGCCGATATATGGCGCGATAAACGTGCGACGATGCTTTGTCCTTCAATACCATATAACAGATATGATTTCGAACTGAAGGCTGATACGTCATTCAGGAAGGGCGATTCTTATTTGCTCACTTTTAATACCGACTTCCTATATCAAAGCGGTTCAAAGGATGCTACGGTATGTGTGGCTGTGAAATATGAAAATGATAGCATAGCCACGTTTTACCAGAATGTGACCTTCTCAGGACTGGCACAACTGAGAATACCGCCAGAGAAGAATGAGAAGGTACGCAATATGCGCGGATTCTTCTATCTTGACAGGGGAAGGGATGAGTCGTCAACGCTTAAGCTGATGTTTTTAAACAATATCCAATTCCTTAGGATGAGAAGTCAGAAGGAAAGTGTGAGCAAGGGCGACACTATCAGTCAACAAACAACACCTAAGGATAGTCTTGGCGTGAAGAAGATACCGATGATACAACCGCAAAGCATGCCTCCTCAACAGCTGCACAAAAGAGACGATATCAAGAAGGCTCGGATAGATGAACACATCATGCCAAAAGAAGAAAAACGACTATAGGTTTCTTATGCGTAGAGTAGGGGTTCATCGTCTTCTGACGGAAGGCAGGATAATCAAGATGGCACTGGTCGAGATAGATCATGGTGTCGTTGTGCGTTGGAATACTTTCACTGACGAACAACCGTTCACGGAATGGTTAGGAGGGACAATGGAAGTGGTGACCGATTCAAAGGGAGTCAGACGTGCCCTATGGAAGGGGAGTTATATAAAATAATTTTGGATATTCTTGACAAACGATATTCAATAAAAAAAAATGATATGAATCTGAAAATAAGATTGGCAATATTAACCTTCTTGGAGTTTGCCGTGTGGGGATCTTATCTCACATCCATGGGTAGATATCTTGGTGAGATAGGTATGGGGGCTGATATAGGCTTCTTCTATTCAATGCAAGGTGTGGTGTCGTTGTTTATGCCAGCCATATTCGGTGTCATTGCTGACCGCTGGGTGCAGGCTCAAAAAATGCTTGGACTATGCCATCTTGTTGCAGGTGGATTTATGGTCGCCTTGGCTATGTATTGTTCCGTCAACAGCGAAGCAGGAACAAACAGATATTTCATCTTTACGTTGTATTCATTATCCGTAGCTTTTTATATGCCTACGTTGGCATTGTCAAATTCAGTCTCGTTCAATGCCTTGCAGCAAGCAGGTATGGATACCGTAAAGAATTTCCCTCCTATACGCATCTTCGGCACCATTGGCTTTATCTTAGCCATGTGGTTTGTAGATATCATGGGATATGAGGCTAACGAGATGCAGTTTATGACATCTGGTATCATAGGATTATTGATGTTTGCCTATGCGTTTACTGTACCAAATTGTCCGGTAAACAAGGTGAACGGGAGTCGTTCGATGATTGATGTATTCGGACTGAGGGCTTTCACTCTTTTCAAAAGAAAGGAAATGGCCTTGTTCTTCGTCTTCTCAATGTTACTTGGTGTCAGCCTGCAGATCACCAACGGATTTGCCAACCCTTTCATCAGTAGTTTTGAGACTATACCGGAGTATGCTGACACCTTTGGTGTGCAACATACCAATATTTTGATTTCCCTCTCTCAGATCAGTGAGACTTGTTGCATCCTTCTCATACCATTTTTCATGAAACGCTTTGGAATAAAGAACGTGATGCTGATAGCCATGTTTGCATGGGTGTTGCGTTTCGGGTTGTTCGGATTAGGCGATCCCGGAGATGGCGTGTGGATGTTTGTCCTCTCGATGATTGTGTATGGAATGGCATTTGACTTCTTCAATATCAGTGGCGCATTCTTTGTGGATATGAATACAGAGGCAAGACACCGCTCAAGCGCTCAAGGTCTTTTCCAACTTATGACAAATGGTATAGGTGCAACTTTAGGAACGCTCGCTGCTCAGGCTGTCGTGAATAATTATACCCATACAGAATCTTTTGGTGACAATTCATTCATCGTCGGCGATTGGAGTATCTGCTGGCTCATTTTCGCAGGATATTCTTTGGTGGTGGCTATCGCTTTTGCTCTGATGTTCCATCCAAAGAACCAAAAGGCTGAGGTAGTAGAAGAGAAATAAGAAATCAAACCCAGAGCTATGAAAGAAATGAGATTTTTCTATGTCCCGAACGTACAGGATAATGGTGAACTGCCAGAAGAGGAGGCTATGCATGCTTTGCGTGTGTTGCGCCTGAAGTCAGGTGATGAAATAATGTTGACAGACGGCATAGGCAATTTTTATAAGGCTGAGATTACTGTAGCTGCAACACGCAAATGCGTCTTCAAACTTCTTGAGACTATACCGCAGACTCCAATATGGAGGGGACATTTGCATCTTGTGGTTTCTCCGACAAAGATGATGGAGAGGATGGAGTGGCTGGTAGAGAAAGCCACGGAGATAGGTTTTGACCGTATATCATTTATTAATTGCGACAATTCGGAGCGTCGTGTGATAAAGGTAAAACGTCTGGAAAAAATTGCCGTCTCTGCCATGAAACAGAGTAGGAAAGCATGGAAACCGATCATCGACGAGATCGTGTCATTCGACGAGTTGGTGGCTGAAAGCACAGAGGGACTGAGGTATATTGCCCATTGTTACGAAGAGATAAAAAAAGTAGATCTGTTCAATCAGTTGTCTATATCGGACAAGGATGAGGATGTCACAGTATTTATCGGACCGGAAGGCGATTTCTCACTCTCTGAGGTCAAGAAGGCTATTGATGCTGGATTTGTGTCCGTATCGTTGGGCGAAAGCCGACTGAGGACAGAGACAGCTGCCCTGTATTCAGTAATGATGGCCAATTTATGTAAGAGGTTGTAATATTATGACAAGAATTCTTTATATGAGAAATATCAAAAGTCGCATTTTCTCGCTTTGCGTGTTGATAGCTACCTCAGTAGCTGCCATGCATGCCCAGCAGACAACGCTTACTATCGATAGCTTGTTTGCTGAAATGCCAGATTCTGTTCTGCCATATCTTTCTCGCAACAACCGTCTTGATCTCATTGATTTTTCAAAGGCGAGCATGAAAGCTGTGGTAACTAATTCGTTTGACGAAGACTGCGAAATGGAACAATTGGCAGATAACTATCTGCGAATCCGTCTTAACGGATGTTCTATAGTGGAGATGAAATTGAAGAAAGCTGACCGTTTGCTTCCTGATTCTTCCGAATATATGCTTTATATGCTCAAGACTGTTGGCTGTGAAACAAAACATAGCGTCTTATATCGCTACACTTCACGATGGAACTCGTTGGGAGAAGAGCAGATACAAATAAGCAACCCGCAAGAGCTCATGGAGAGAAAAATGCCTGTTTCTGATGAAGAACAGGACATCTTGACAAACATCTCTCGTACTATGACCATAGTAGGACACCTGGATGGAGAGACAGACTGGATGACGGTAGAACCATGCCTTTCAGGGTGTACAACCGATGAAAAACGACTTATCGAAGAAAAAATCATGTTAAAGACTTTTAAAATTAACCTTAAATAATAAATTTATCCTAATATTTGTACATATTGTTTGTAATTTACAAATTATGTTTGTATATTTGCAATGTGTTTTTCATGGTATTAGATTATTAAGGTTAACTTAAAAGAAACAGATCGTGAGATTAGTGGACTTTTAAAACCCACACTTCATGTGGATTTCCCGCATGTAGTGTGGGTGATTTTTTTTCAGAATTTTAAATATGGATTGTACTCTAATTCATATTCCAAAGTGGTCTTTGGGCCATGACCTGGATAGATTATTGTATCTTTTAGCAGTATGGAGGGCAGTTTGGAAAGACTTTCAGTGATGTCTTTAAAGCTGCCGAGTTCAAAATCGGTCCTGCCAATGCTCATCCTGAACAGGGTGTCGCCTGAGAAAGCAATGTTTTCCTCTTTGCAGTACAGAAACACCGAGCCAGGAGTGTGTCCTGGGGTAGGGATGACTGTAAACTCGTGTGTGCCAAAAGCGATAGTGTCGCCTTGATGAAGATATCTTTCTACCGGTGGCATTTCATAGTCAAGACGGTAATTGCAAAACATCATCGCTTGCTGAGCAAGTTTTTGCATAAGTGTCTCGTCGGCTCCATATACCTCTGGCTTAAGTCCAAATTCCTCAAAGATGGTGTTGTTGCCAAAGTTATGGTCAATATGTGCATGTGTGGCGACGAGATGTTTCAGTGTGATTTTGTTGTCCTTGACATATCTCACAAGAGCTTCCCGCTCTTCTTTGTAGAAGACGCCACAGTCAACGACAATACCTTCATTGGTATCGTCGCTGATAACGTATGTATTTTCTTGAAAAGGATTTACTTCAAATTTTTGTATTTTCATAGTGGAAGATAAATGAAATATTTGTCCTTAAACCATTCTTCCTCAAACCAGTTCGTCAGTTCTGTGGTCTGGACTATTTTTCGGAAGTCTTGTAGTTCCGCGTCGAGATTGCCTCCCTTAAGGCATATGACGCCATTGGGCAATGCGTTGTTGCCCTTTGGACGGACATTCTTTTTGACTATTTTTATCAGGTCTGGTAGTTGCATCACAGCCCTACTGACCACAAAGTCATATTTGTCTTTTTCGTCCTCCCCACGCAGATGTTCGGGATGACAGTTCTCCAGTCCGATAGCATGTGCAATCTCATTTGCCACCTTTATCTTCTTTCCTGTTCCGTCTATGAGTTTGAAATAACACTCAGGAAACATGATAGAAAGAGGGATGCCAGGGAAGCCGCCTCCCGTTCCAAAATCAAGGATGCGTGTTCCCGGTTTGAATCTTATTGCCTTGGCTATCGCCAAAGAGTGTAACACATGATGCTCGTAGATGTTGTCGATATCCTTTCTTGAGATGACGTTGATCTTTGAGTTCCATTCGTGGTACAGTTCGTCAAGCATGGCAAATTGTTTTATCTGCTGCTCGCTCAGTCCTTTGAAATATTTCAGAAGCTCGTCCATCGTAGTGTCGCATTTATTATGGTTTATTTGGGCACTTTATTGTTTTCTGGGAATACGACAGCTGGCTTGAATGAGCGTGCTTCTTCAAAATCCATCATGGCGTATGAGATGATGATGCAAACGTCTCCCACCTGCACCTTTCTTGCAGCAGCTCCATTAAGGCATATACATCCCGAACCTCTTTCGCCTTTTATGATATATGTCTCGAAACGTTCCCCGTTGTTGTTGTTGACAATTTGCACCTTCTCGCCAGCAATCATATTGGCAGCGTCCATAAGGTCTTCGTCGATCGTTATGCTGCCCATATAATTAAGGTTGGCTTCAGTGACCTTGACACAGTGAAGTTTTGACTTCAGTACTTCTATCATCATGCCCCTACTTGTATTTTATGTGGTCAATAAGTCTTATCGGCGTTTTACCGCAATAGACGGTGATACAGCCTACGATATGTTCGGTATCGTTCCAGTCGTTGATGTCGAGTAGTGTGTTCCCGTCCACAATAGAGAAATATTCCACATCGAGTCCTTCAATGGAATTGATTTCATTAACGACCTGGTCATGTGTCTCTTTTACGCTGTGGCTTTTCGCATAAGATAGGCTGTTTTTCAAAGCCTTGAAAATATTGGGGGCAATAGCTCTCTCCTCCTGCGAAAGAAGGGTGTTACGACTTGAACGTGCCAGGCCGTCGCTGTCCCTTACTATTTCACATTCCACTATTTCCACGTCAATGGCGAGATGTCTTACCATGGCTTTGATGACGGCAATCTGCTGCCAATCCTTCTCTCCGAAGTAAGCACGGTCTGGCTTCACAATGTAGAACAGCCGGCTAACCACCTGGCATACTCCGTTGAAATGACCTGGTCTGTGTGCGCCTTCCATCACGGTGGAGACTGGTGGAAACTCAAAGTGTCTGGTATCAGGTGTCGGGTACATCTCCTCTACACTTGGAGCGAGGACATATTTCGCGCCACACTCATCAAGCAAGTCACAGTCGGCGTCAAGAGTCCTTGGGTAGTTTTTCAAATCGTTCTTGTCGTTGAACTGTGTAGGGTTTACAAAGACCGAGACTACGGTCACGTCATTTTCAGCCACGCTCCTTCTCACGAGTGAAGCGTGACCCTCATGCAAGGCACCCATCGTCGGAACAAGTCCTACGGAATGTCCTGCCTTGCGTTCTTCAAATAGTGCATTTTGCAATTCTGCAATCTTGTTAAATACAATCATTATGTCTTAGCTTTTATCGTCATATTTACGAAAACGGGTGCAAAATAACAACATTTTCGGCAAATATCGAAATAATAAGCTAAAAATATCCAAAAAAGACTCTATTTTTTCGTAAAATCCCACATTTTTTGCTGATTTTCGAAAAAAAAGTAGTAACTTTGCAACGTTAAACTACAAATCATGGCAAAGAAAATATTATTCATCAACCAGGAAATATCACCGTACGTTCCTGAAAGTGAAATGTCGAGCATAGGTAAGCTTGCTCCCCAGAAAACGGTAGAGAAAGGGTTTGAAATTCGTACTTTCATGCCTAAGTGGGGAAACATTAACGAGAGAAGGGGACAACTTCATGAAGTGATCAGACTCTCGGGGATGAATCTTATTATCAACGAGACCGACCATCCGTTGATTATCAAGGTGGCGTCAATGCCTTCTTGTCGAACTCAGGTCTATTTCATCGACAACGACGATTATTTCACAAAACGTCAGATGGGTGTCGATGATAAGGGTGTACCATACACAGACAATGGAGAGCGTGCAATATTCTTTGCGCGTGGAGTTCTTGAGACCGTGAAGAAACTCCGTTGGGTGCCTGACATCATAGTGTGTCAGGGATGGATGACAGCCGTTATCCCCTTGTATGTTAAGACTGCCTATAGTGAGGAGCCTTCTTTTGCAAGTACAAAAGTGATAACGACTCTCTTTGGCAACCTATATGATGCTATTGTATGCGATGATTTCCGCGATTGCATTGCTTTCAGGGATGTTGATGGTAGCGTCTTGGACAACTATCCTGAGAACATTGGCTATGACGACCTCGCCAAGCTCGCCATCCAATATTCAGATGGAATCATCGAGGCCTCGCCTGAAATAGATGCTTCTGTTGTAGAGTTTGCACAGAATTCTGGTAAGCCTCTGCTCAAATATCCTGGCGATGATCTGGGACAGGCTTATGCAGACTTCTACAATGCTTTGCTTGATTGACTTTTTCTAACGCATAAAGACACACAAAATACAAATAATGAAGATAAAATGGATTACTTTGATGGTCATGGCTTTCGTAGCCATGACATCTTGTGATGACAATACCGACACGCTTGGAAATTCACTGTCGAATGAGGTGGACAAGTTCACCATTATCACCGATACTTTTCTTGTGTCTTCAAGGTCGATTACGGTTGACTCGGTGTTGTCGCGCAACACATATTCGTATATAGGTCATGTAAAAGATCCCGAAACCAACACCTATGTCACAAGCAATTTCTCCACACAGGTAGGTGTGACGGAGCGTATCTTGTCAACACCACTCATGCCTGAACTCGACAGTATCGTGAGTCGTGATGTTGACGGGAAGGTTATGGCTGACTCGTGTTTTTTCAATATCTTCTTTAATAGCTATAAAGGTGATTCGCTCAATCCAATGAAACTCACAGCTTATGAACTGAAGAAACCCATAAGCGAAGGGCGGGACTATTATTCCAATTTCAATCCCGAACAAGAAGGATATATCAGAACCGATGCGGGGAGTATTGTAAAACAGAAGTCATACACCTACCAAGGACTGATTGGAACTGATTCTGTGTATGCAGTCTCTATACCTCTGAACGACAAGTATATTGACCGTGAAGGCAATGAGTATGTTAACTTTGGAACTTATCTTCTCAGGAAATATTATAGCGACAAGGATAATTACAAGAATCCTTATAATTTCATTAATAAGGTATTTCCAGGCTTTTATGTCAAGTCAACGGGTGGCCTTGGCAATATGGGAGAGGTGATGATCACTACGCTTCAGTTCTATTATCAAGCCTATAGTAACGACTCTATTGTTACGGGTTCGCTCAAACTTGGTGGAACAGAGGAGATGGTACAAACCACCAATATCGTCAATGACCATAAGCGTATGCAGATGCTTGCCGAAGATAACACATGTACATATATCAAGAGCCCTGCTGGTATTTACACTGAGGTGACGTTGCCTGTAAATGAGATAAAGACAAATCACGAGAACGACACCATCAGTTCTGCAAAAATCATATTCAAGCGTTACAATAGCGACGATCAGGGTGAGTTTACTACTCCAAAGTATATCCTCATGGTGCCAAAAGACAGCATGTACACGTTCTTTGAGAAGCGTAATTTGCCGGACAATGTCACATCTTATATTTCCAGCTTTAACTCAAGCTATAACACATATACCTTTAATAATATCTCATCGCTCATTAACAAGTTGTGGGCCAATAGAGGAAAGTCTGAAGACTGGGACAAGGTTGTGCTTATCCCTGTAGCTGTGGAAACCAACAGTACCTCGTCGGGCACTGTATATACCAAGGTGTCTAACGACATGGAACTGACGACGACAAAACTTGTGGGTGGGTCTAACAACAGCCACGAACCCATACGTATCAGTGTAATATACAATAAGTTCAAGAAATAATCATCCGTAATCATACTCATGGCAGACAATTATCTTGAACGGCATCGTGAAGACTACGAACAACGCAAGGCGCGATATTTGGCCCGCAAGAAACATCTTAGCCCAGAAATAAGGGCAAGGATAGCTGCAAGAGAAAGAGGCATGGATAATAAAAATGAAGGAAGCGAAGAGTGATACATCTCTGCTTCCTTCATTTTGGTAGTGTAAGTTGAACTGTGTCAAGGCCATTTTCCTTATTATATTAACCTCAGATGGGGGACACGATTTTTTATCGTGCATTCCAGATGAGGAGTCTTCCAGGCTGCAAAGCTTTCGAACCGGCAGAGAACATGGTTTGAGACAGCAGCAGCGCAACGTTGTGGGACAACATTTAGGGTTATTTGGTTATGGGGTATTCAGTTGTAAAGTGAACAGGGTATTCAGTTACCAACTGAACAGGGTATTCAGTTGTAAAGTGAACAGGGTATTCAGTTACCAACTGAACAGAGTATTCAGTTGTCAAGTGAACAGAGTATTCAGTTGTCAAGTGAATAGGGTATTCAGTTGTCAAGTGAATAGGGTATTCAGTTGTCAAGTGAATAGGGTATTCAGTTGTCAAGTGAATAGGGTATTCGTGTTTTAGCTCTATTTAACAAGTTACATTTCTACCCTCAGTAATTAAAAACACAAAATATGGTGCGGTATTTTGCCGTTGTTACAAATAATGTCTATCTTTGCATAGTTGTATATAAAATAGTTAGGATTATGTGTACAAGAGAAAGAGTATTGGAACTCGGACAGAAACTCGAGATAGTCGAGGATGCCGAAAGAAGAATAGCCAAATACGAAAAGAAGTATGGGAAGCCGATGAGCAAGACAGGGCAAGCCATGTGGATGTTGAGAGGGAGAGAGGAAGTATATGACAAAAGCTTGTTGGCATAACTTAGCATATTCCTCTTGTATCAAGCGACCACAAGTTTGACTTTTACATCAAACAAGGATTGGATTACAATTGTAATTCGTAACCAATAATTGCAGTTCTATGTTGAGCTTGCGGGTATGATGATGCGCTCCGACCCGCTCTGACCATGCTGTGACCCTGCACGGTTCTGTGAAAGGGTTAGGCTGAAACTCCCTCGCTCTACTCGACCTGCGACCCATTACAGAGCCGAAATAAACAATAGTCGTTTATTGTTAAATTCGTGTTAAATCTGAAACAAATCAATACGACTCCCAATTATTTTCTTTATCTTTGCAATGTAGTAGATGTAAAGTTGCACCGAGTCTTCGGGCATCAATCACCTAAGTATAATGAACACACAGCCAGATGTGGACATTAGGCGAGGCAATAAGCCTCAACGCTTTGGCCTTACCGCCACTGCCCTCCCCGAAGCCCATGGCTCACACACAGGGGTGTCGGTAGAAAATGCCCAATCGGAAAGCAAGCAATGGTATGTCCTAAGAGTATCATATGGCAGAGCAGAAAAAGCCAATGAAATCTTGAAAGCAAAAGGAATAGAGACACATCTTCCTCTTCATACATTATATAAAGAGGTAGATGGCAAGCGCAAGAAACAACGTGTCCCAATGCTCCCCAATTTCCTTTTTGTTCGTACAACCTTATCTATACTGGAATCTCTAATAAAGTCATCCCCAGACTTACGCTTCATCTCTTTCTACTATGATCATTTCAACATGAAGTCGGATGGCAAGAATCCACCTCTTGTTGTCCCTGCCAATTCAATGGATAACTTCATTAAGTTGACAAGTATAGACGATGAGCATATCCTGCTCATTGATGAGGTCAATGGCACATACAAACAAGGCGACTATGTCCGCATAATAGAGGGTTCATTCAAAGGCATTGAAGGTAGAGTGACGAAGATAACCGGTCAGAAGCGAGTAATCGTAGAATTGCCAGGACTTTGCAGTGTAGCGACGGCGTATATTCCCAAAGGGTTTATAATATCTTTATGTTAATCGAATTATTCAGCTTGTTACGAACATAGGTTTCATAAAAGCAGTTTACCTTTGCACTAAAAATGCTAATAATATGGCAAATATCTGTAGTCTTGAGGAGATAATCGAATCTTTCAATGATTCTCCATCCACAATATTGACTGGTTTCCAGTGTATTGACCAATTGGTAGGAGGCTTACATTCTGGTTCTGTTATAACGATTGGAGCACGCACAGGAATGGGTAAAACCTCTTTTGCACTGTCTTTATCAATCAATTTGGCGATAAAGAACAATATACCTTGTCTATATCTTAGTGCTGCACATTCCTCAGTAATTCTTGTCAGCAGACTAAGAACAATGATAGGGGATGAAGTGGGCAAAACGCGATTATATATTGATGACACAATAGATATGGATTTTGCAGTGGTAGAGCAAAGCACTATTGAAGCAAAAGAAAAATATGATGTAAACGTTGTAATTATCGATACTCTACAATGCTTGCGATTTACAGTTGCTGACGGGACAAGTCGTCAAACTCATATTGCAGAAAGCATGTTGTCCTTGAAATCATTGGCGAGACGTCTGAATATATGTATTGTAGTGATGTCTGAGCTTAACCGTAATATTGACATAAGGGATGGTTTAGATGGCAAGGCTCCTCAGCTCTCAGATTTGCGTGATTCAGGCTCAATCGAAATAGTATCGGATGTCGTAATGTTTATCCACAGATACGACTATTATAATGTATTTGTTGATGAGCTTGGTAATGATTTGAGAGGAAAGGCTGAAATCATTGTTGCCAAGAATACTTATGGCAAGACTGGCAAATGTGATATTGTATTTGATAGTACTCGGATATGTTTTATGGAACAAAAAAATTAGAATAAAGACATGGAACTTACAGAGAAACAAAACGAAGTTTTTGATAAAATAAAAATATTTATAGATAGTGATTCCTCAGTCTTTATCCTCCGTGGCTATGCAGGAACAGGTAAAACTACTATGGTAAAAGTAATTGCCGACTACATCTCGGAAAAATGCAACGTGACCCTAATGGCACCTACAGGTAGAGCCGCGAGGATTCTTAAACAGAAAACAGGTTATAATGCATCTACGATACATAGAGCTATTTATGAAAAGGCTTGCTTAAAAACCAAAGATACACAAAATCTTGCAGATTCAGAGTATAAACTCGTTTTTCCAATAAACATATCGGAGAATAAAGAGAAAAATGTTGTTATTGTAGATGAGGCATCTATGGTTTGTTCGAGAAAGATAGAACACGAGTTGTATGTTTTCGGAACAGACAACTTGATGGATGATTTACTAACCTTTGTCAGACCCAATTATGGTGGTAAGGTGATATTTGTTGGCGATCCTGCCCAGTTGCCTCCAGTTGGCGAATCTGTTTCAAATGCCCTCGATGTAAGTTATTTCCAAAATATTGGGCTAAAGGTAGAGGAAGCTGAATTAACGGAAGTATTACGTCAGAAAGGTGATAGTATTATTCTCAAAAATGCAATGATGATACGTGACCTACTTAAAAAAGAGAAGCGGAATAATCTTGTCTTTGAAGAAAAATCAGGTGATGTTGAAACGATTCCATCTTCAGATTTTTTGGATAAATACATTTGTTACAGAAGGGAATCTGGTAAGAATGATAGTGTTATTATTTGTTATTCCAATAAATCAGCAAATAGATACAATAGAGAAATACGAACAGCTCTATATGGTCAAGATATGTCTATACGTGAAAATGATATTTTGATGATAATACAAAACAATTACAGTCTTAATCGTATGAATGGTGAGCTTGTTCCCGTATTGTCAGTCGGTTCAAGAATACAGCAATCGGCTCCTGTTTACACACAAATAGGTGGAGTTAAACAACAAGTGAAAATTACGATAAATTTTATACAGGTAACTGTTACAGATGGAGATGGCAATCCTGTATCTTGTATGTTGATTGAAGATTTGCTTAATAGCGATAAGGCAACTTTATCAATAGATGAAAATAGAGCTCTGTATATTAATTTTTGCATAAGACATCCTGAACTTAGGCAGGGAACGGTTAGTTTTATAAACGCATTAATGTCTGATTTATATTTTAATGCCATTAGAGCTAAGTATGGCTATGCAGTCACAGGTCATAAGTGTCAAGGTGGAGAATGGGGAAAGGTATTTGTAGATTATTCAGGGAGGACAGGTCTTAACAATGATAGTTTAAGATGGGCATACACAGCAACGACCCGTGCGCAGAAAACATTGTATGTCTCAAATCTCCCACACATTACACCTTTCTCTAAATTTCGAATTGATGCAATTCAAAAATGCAAGAATATAGATCCAGAATGCCGAATACTGAATGATGTTGCAACAACTCCATTCCATGATACAAATGTGAAAATTGGAATTCGGGCAAAGTATCACACTATAGTTAAGAATATGGAATACACTCCGTATAGTGTTCAAACCGTCATAAGTCGTCCTTATTTGGAAATATACAATATTCAAACTCCAGATGGTATAGATAGATATGACTTGTATTATAAGACAGGGGAGATTTTTCAACCTGCTAAGGCTGTAATTCCAAATCAACATACAGCGTTAATATCAATGATGATTAATGAAGAACGAGGAATGTCCTTTAAGTTTGATTATGTACCATCAGACGAAACATTTGGTAAACTTTATGATTTGATACGTTCTGCTTGTGATACTATTGGCGTGCAAATTACAAATGTAGTTGAACACGCAGAAGATTATAGCATTATCTTTTATATGCGAACAAGTGGAACGTTTTCATACATAAAAATTTATGTTAATTCGAAAGGGTTTATTACAAATGCAAAGCCGATGTCATTATTAGGAACAGAGGATAGTGAACTTAATTTGATTATTGAAACGATTAACTCACATTTTGTATAATATGGCAGAGATAAGGGAAATAACAACATTGTGTAAATCAGGTAAAGTGAAGGATGCATACGAATTGGCGAAGAATGATCTTTTGGCTTCACCTGACTATCCATGGCTTCAGAGAGCACTCGGATGGGCTTTATATTATATGATAAAAAGCGATGTGGAGAATGGCGATTTGGATAGTATGGTAGAACATATCATTGAACTTAAATCTTTAGAGTTATTATCAGTCGAGAATGATTGTATGATTTTTGATAATGTTCAGTTCAAAATAGCTGAATATGTTAAAAATCATATTTCATTAACAGACATAGACTATTCAATCAAATTGTCAACATTGTTTAATGAATTAAAGGATTACTGTTTCCTCCCATCTAAAGGGCATTCATATCTTCTTCAGAGTTTTATGAAATTTGAACAATGGCCTGAAATTGCGGATTTCTTTGATTGGTGGAACTTGGACAATCTTATGCCGCAAGATTATGTTCCATATGTTAATACAAAAGGACAAAAAATGATAACATTAGCAGAACGTGCCTTCATTGCAAATTCCAAAGCTCTTTTAAAGTTGAATGATGCAATTCGTATAGAGGAATTCTTGCCGAAATTGGATGCGCTGATGAGTGAGCATGAAGAAATGATGTATCCTGGTTATTTCTATGGTAAACTGTTGTTGTCTCTTGGTAATAATGAGAATGAGGCTTTAAAGGTCATTATTCCATTTGCAAGGAAGAAAGCCTCAGAGTTTTGGGTATGGCAATTGCTTAGTGATGTGTTCAATAAAGATGAAGAAAAACAATTGGCATGTTTGCTAAGAGCTGTACATTGTCGTACGCAAGAATCTTTTCTAGGCAAAGTAAGAATAAAGCTGGCTAATTTTTATATTAATAGAAGGCAATTCAACTTCGCTCGATTCCATATTGATAAAGTTGTCAGATGCTATGTTTCAAATGGTTGGAATTTGCCATACTTGATTAATGAATGGATACATCAACCATGGATAAATGTCGCACCATCTGACGATAATACGATTATTGATTATCAATCCATAACAAATGAGATATTATGCAATGGTGCTGAAGAGTGTTTTGCTATTGTAACTTATGTAGATCAAAAGAGTAAAAAAATGTCATTGATATATGGTGATAAGTCGAGGACAGTGTTGAAACTCCGTATCCGAGCAACTGTTGGAGATGTTCTTAGGCTACATTATGTCAAGGAGAAGGATGGAAAGATTAAAGTCCTTTTTGCAAGAAAGGATATGCAACTTCCTCAAAATATAGGGTATGCAAAATATATTAAAGGCATTGTTGATAAGAAAAGCGATAAGGAGTTCGCTTTTCTCAAGTCTGCTTCAACTAGATGTTTCATTCCACCAATATTGGTAAAGAAATATTCTTTGAACAATGGAGATGTTGTGACTAGCCTTATTGCCTATGATTTTGACAAAAAGAAAGAAATGTGGAATTGGATTTGTGTTAATATTAAAAAATAAAAATTACTATGAATAAGTTGACATATATAGAAAAGATAGCATTATTTAGGATTCTTTTCGATATTGTAAATGCTGACAAGATTATTCATGAGAAAGAAATTGATTATTTGAAAGAAATTGCCAATTCATTAAAACTTGTTGGAGATTATGAGAAAGATGTGAAAGAACTTACATCCTTTATGGCAATCTCAAAAATACAATCATTGTCCAATGATGTAAAAGAAGAAATAGCACAATTAATGGGAAATATGATAGTAATAGATAAGGATATTAACTATAATGAAGTGAAAGTGTATTATAGGGTATGTGAATTATGCAATATAAATAAAGATTTTGATGTTGAGGATTTTCCCAACTGTACTCTTAGTGGTCCCTTCGTTAATCCGGAAGATCTTTTTGTCAATCAAAATTAATTATGCAATGCCCACAAACAAGAATGCAATGACCCGCTATAAGATATTGGATGAGCTATTGAGCAACCAGTATCATGACTACTCACTCAACGATTTGACTGAGGAGGTGAACCGTAGGTTGGAGGAGTGTGGTCAGTCTGTATCCCGAAGGATGATAGAGAAAGATATACACTATCTGGAATATGAAGGTCCTTTTCAAGTGCTGATCAAGAGATACAGCAAGCCGGCATACGACTATGACAAAAAGAAGACTGTTACTAAGCAATGTCTTAGATATGAGAATCCCAAGTTTTCCATATTCAGCAAGACCCTGACTGATGATGAGGAATATCTTATTGGGGAGGCATTGTCATTGCTCGGTCAGTTTGATGGTCTTCCAAATCTTGATGCTCTTGAAGGATTACGTTGCGGATGGGGTGTGAAGAGAAATGATAGACATATTATATCATTCACGAAGAACCCGCTTGAAGGAACGAGAGTGTTCGGTGAACTATTCACTGCAATCTCCCAGAAGCAAGTGATAGAACTTCATTACAGGCTATTTGGTCATGAAGAGGAGAGGCAGGTGAATCTGCATCCGTATCTCTTGAGGGAGTATAACAGAAGGTGGTATGTGGTTGGGGCGGCAGAGCAAGATAATGCAATGCTTACTTTTGCCTTGGAAAGATTATTGAAGATAGTGCCGTTGCCTTCACATAAATACCAGGATTATGAGGGAGACATCAACGAATGGTATGAAGATATCGTAGGTGTGACCAATCTGAAGGATAGTCCAGTGTATGAGATTTATTTCTGGGTAAGTGACATATCCAAAGATTATGTCAAGACCAAGCCTATTCATGAATCGCAAAGGACTTTAAATGAGGCGAAGACTGCCGAGATGCGAGAGAAATATCCATCATTAAAAGGTGGACAGTTCTTCCGTATAGATTGCAAGTATAACTATGAACTCATTCGTGAACTGACTTCTTTTGGAAAAGAGCTGATTGTGCTTGAGCCTGAGTATATATATAATAAGGTGAAAGAGAGAATTTATGGGATGATTGAAGAATATGAGAAATTGCGAACATAGCGTTCGTAAGTGTACCGTAACTTTGCATCGTCAAAATAAAAGTAGAACCAAAAAGAAACGAAATGCGTACACAGAAGTACACCCAAGTAGAGGCAATCGTTGCCAAGTACAAGAACCTCGCTTCAAATACAGAAGCTGTAAGAAAGACAGAGAAAGGTTTTTCTGACTTTTTTATACCTGAAGACTTTCGTCGTCTTCACTTTGTTGAGCAGCTATTAGGTCGTATCTACCTGTTAAAAACAGGTGAATCAATCAATGAAGCTGTAGTCAAAGAATACGAAGAATATACCCGCTATTATATAGAAGGGTTGATTACCGCAGAGGAGGAGACATTCCTTGTGGAAAATTTTGATGTGTTTGTTGACTATGCCCTTGACCATTTGAGCTCTCTAATGACTTTGGGCTTTGATTTTGACGAACCAATAGAATGGAGTCAGCTTGTGCCATATCTTCTGAACAATCGTTCAGGACGTGTTTTCATTCCATCTTCGAATAAAGGGCGTGAATTTGTGGGACTTGGCAAATGTGATCTGTTAGTTGGGGATGGTTTTGCCAATGCTGCCATGCGTGCTCTTGCTTACGGTCATGATATAAAGAAGTATAAGAAGCCAAAGCATGATTGCGAATTGTGGGCAGACTTGGAAGGACAGAGCTTCGATGCTATCATCGTGGAAATGGCTTTAGATAGTTCTGATCTTAGGGATTTTACGGTTGAAGACTGTTTCAATGCTTGCAACCGGATTGTTAAGGATGGCGGTGAAATACTGCTTTGCTTGTCAAAGAAGTCTGTTCTTAGTGATGATACTGCTTTCCTTCGTCAATTTGTTAGCCGAGAAAGGACTTTGCAAGCTGTCGTTCAGTTGCCTTCAGGAAAGATTCTGTTCCATTTTGTAAAGCAGCCGAATAATTCATTCGTAATGTGCGATGCAACATCACTTTCTCAAAGAAGTGATGAGAGGGTTGTGGATGTCATGGCTTTCCAGAAAGAAGTTGAAATGGCAAATATGCCAGAGCGTGATGAGCATCCTGTGGTTCGCCGTTTCTCATACGAAGAGTTAAATGAGAACATACTATTGCCATTTTACTACCTTAATTATACTAAGGTTGGAAGTCCTATTAGTGAGGTGGCTACAGTAGAGTCTACATTAGTCCTTTCTGATGAATGTAAGAATGTGGAAAAGGTGGTGACTGTTAATCAGTTGTCAAAAACATTCTCTAAGGGGGAGTTCCGTTTGGATTCGTTACCAACTCTAAGAACAGACCGCTTAAGACGATTGTATAGAGTTGAGGGGCCTGCTGTCGTTATGGCTGTTTCGGACAAGGAAATAGCAGTAGGATATACCACAGATAATTCTTTGTTCCTCGTTCCAAAGAATATGTATGTGTTAAAGCCTTCAAATGGCCTGGATGTGAAATATCTGGCATGCCAATTGCTTAATCCGGCTATCCTGAAAACGATAGTGGAACTTGTCTATGGTAAGGGCAATGCTGCAGCTTTGACTCATGCTTGGTGTGAATTAATTCGGATAAGTATGAAGTCTCTTGAAGAACAAGCAATGGTTGTTCGAGAAGTTGTTCTTAAGGATTATGCAGAACAAGAGAACGATGCTACAATGAGAGAAAAGGGATTCAAGCACTCCATTCGACTGAGGAAGCATGCGTTGTCACAAAACATATCTGCATTTGACAGCCTTTTCAGTTCGTTGTATTACTGTATGCAGGAACATAAAGGCCGTATTCAAGCCAAGGATCTGTTGTCTCCTGTCAGTCCAATGACTGTTGGTGATGCCATGGAGTCATTGAAATCACAGCTTAAAGTTATCTGTGAGCGTGTGGAAAAATTGTCAGATGAGCAAGACTATGGCAAATGTGAGGCTATTGAGCCGCAGGAGTTCATCGAGGGGTATGAACGGGAACATCATAACGTTACTTTCAAGTTTTCTCATGCTTGGGAGAGCTTCGAAAAGAACAGTTTCCAAAGAGATGTGTTCGACAAGAAAACCGGGAAGTTATTATTCCACAAGGGCGAATCAATGAACTCTGCCTGGTTCCCCAAAAAGGCTCTTGAACAGGTGTTTGACAATATTGTCTCCAATGCCCTTGAACATGGCTTTACAGACAGAAATCGTACTGACTATGTCATACAATCAAGTTGGACAACTGACGGTTTGAATATGGTCGTTAGAGTGTCGAATAACGGAATACCAATGCCTGCTGACATCAATACCGACTTGGTTATGGAGTATGGTTATTCCACGGCTTTGAACGAAAGAGGGCATGGTGGCATAGGTGGTGGAGAAATAGCGGAAATAATGCGCCGGTTTGGTGGTGATGTAAGTGTTATTTCCTCTCCTGGTAGGCAGTTCACAGTTACATATGTACTGAGGATGCCTTTGGCAAGTCTTTATTAGTCGTTTAACATGGGACAGGTTGAAAACTAACTTGTCCCATAAAAAAATTAATAATTATGAATCCTAATTTGATACAAGTATTATGGGTAGAGGATGACCCACAAAACATCCAGTTGTATCCTATTGAAGCTGCAAGATATGGTCTTGAATTGGTTCCATTCCGCTGTTGGGAAGAAGCAGAGGATGCCCTCGTTTCTGATTTCAAACGTTGGTCGGCAATCATCTTGGATGCGAAGTGTAAATACAAGAAGGCTGATCATGACAATGCCTCGCGCTTTCTTGTACACGCACTTTCTTCAATTACAAAGATATGTACCGAGCGTAAACGTATTATCCCTTGGTATATCCTGTCTGGTGGCAGTGAGGAAGAGTTAAACGATTTGATTCTAGACACTCGCGAAGAGTGGGATGGTGATTGGTCTGCCAAGAAGTTCTATAGCAAGACAACAGACAGGGACATGCTTTTCCATCGTATTCCTTATAAGGCAAGAGTATCTCCAGAAATGCAAATTCGATTGGTGTATTATCCAGATGTTTTTAAGGCAATAAGGAGGGCTGAACTTGGTGATGATATGGAGATAAAGATGGAAAAACTTTTACTGCCAATTCACACTCTCGGTCATTCTGGTGAAGAATACAATAATTTGATGACGGAAGTGAGAAAATGTATAGAATTATTATTCGATTCTATGGCGAGAAATGGAGTCCTTCCAAATCAGAAGCGCAATGATGGTACTTATACCCTTTATGACAAACTTACAGATAACAGGGGTGCACGTAAATTGATATGGTGTAGTAAGATACTGTCTGGAAAGGAAGTGAAAATTGATGACATGATGATAACAAGTAAAAAGGTTCTCCCCAATGTTATAAAAGATAGTTTTCAACGTCTGATAGAGATTGCTGGATCATACGAACATGCTGAAAATCCAGATGCAACTGAAGAACAAAAAATAAACTCTCGTCAAACGCAATCATTTCTTGAAAGTATTGGAAATGCACCATATCTTTTGAGAAGTATGGTGATGGAGCTTTGTACAATTATCCTATGGTATGCTAATTATCTCGATGAACATGACG